>JAABUZ0100002555.1_pt1 | contig 29840 bp, 30 predicted proteins | sample 5562091 | NCBI WGS metagenome assembly JAABUZ01 (sample SAMN12813069, study PRJNA571459) | rock metagenome | isolation source: Antarctica rocks | place: Antarctica: Victoria Land, Linnaeus Terrace sud | collected 2015-12-21
CCGCGCCGCTGATCGTGATTGGCTGCGGCCACCCGGTGCAGGAAACGGCGGCGCATAAGATCGCGGACGCGCTGCCGTCGGTGCTGGGTCCGGCGGCGCATTACGACGTGCAGGTGGACGGCGACCCATTTGCGCTGACGCGGGGCCGCGCCCGCGCCGTGCATATTCAGGGGCAGGACGTTCAGCTCTCGCCGAGAATTACGCTGGACACGCTGAACATTGATACGCGGGACGTGTCGTTTGACACGGGGACGCGGCGTCTGAGTCATATCGGCGCGACGGCGTTTACGGCGTCTTTAGGCCAGGCTAATTTAGACCGTTATTTGGCCCAGTCCAAGCCGCTCCTGCCGGGGCTGGTGGTGACGCTGCTGCCGGACGCGGTGGAAGCGCGTGTCCCAGTTTCATTTGCCGGCCTCCACACAACAGCGGCTTTGTCCGGGTCGTTCCGGCCAAATGCCGATGACCCGCGCCGACTGGATTTTGTCGCCCAGAACGCGCAGCTCGGAGAAGTTCCGCTGCCGGCGAGCCTGGTCAACCTGGCTGTTGAAAGCCTTAACCCCGTTCTGGATTTGTCGGGCCTCAAAGCACCGCTGACGGTGACGGACGCGCATGTCACGAACAGCCGTTTAGTCTTGTCGGGGACAGCACGCTTGAATGGTTTGATTCCGCTTTAAGTGGGAATAGTGAAAGTACCTACTAAGGAGGATACGCGCAAATGGGAAGTTTACTGTATATCATCGGGGCTGTCTTGGTTGCCCTGTGGCTGATCGGGTTTCTACTGCACATCGGCGGCGGACTGATCCATATCATTCTGGTCATCGCTGTGATCGTGTTTCTGTACCAGTTCCTAATGGGTCGTCGCTCGATCTGAGAAATATCAAGAAAGCCCGCCGGGAATACTCTCGGCGGGCTTTCTTGCACTGTAAGATGTAAGAACCCCTCCCGCTCGTTCCTCGCTCCCTCCCCTGCCAGGGAAGGGCCAGAGAGACACAGGGTGAAAGACGTGGGCGCTCCCGTTACCGGTCTTGTTCTTTATTGCCCTTCCCTGGCAGGGGAGGGAGTGAGGAACGAGCGGGAGGGGTTCTTACATTATCTTCGACAACACCAACAGGGCCTTTGGGCCTAATGCACGGGCGTCGGGGAACTCGTAACGGTTGCCGTCCACATCGGTCATCATTACACGGCTGCTGCCGAGCGTGTACGAGCTGTCTTTGAGGTTGCGAACCAGAAAGCGGCGCGGGCCTTTATTTGTGTCCACTTCCCAGGTCACGACTCCAAACGCTTCCTCGACCGAGTTGACCCGCGTGACTTGCGGCGTAAAATAGCGTCGTTCCAGCTCTTCCTCAATAATCGAGCGCGATTCGCCGTCCAGCCCCTGCAGCGTTTCCAGCATCCCAATGTCTTTGTCGTTGCCGTCGCGCAGGCCAATGTAGCGCTCCGGGTCGGACAGCGGAAACGCGCGGGCGATCCGCACCTCACGCCACGAGCGGTCGCCTTCCACCGTCGCCCGGACGGTCATGTCTTCCGGGTGTGTCCGAAACAGCCGCACTGTCGCCGGGTACAGCACGCGCACGGCAAACGGGTTATCGAACGATTGGGCGTTGGTCATAGGAGTTACGCCTCCACAAAGTTGTCTTTGAGCTTGTTGACTTCCTGCTGCATGTCTACCAAACGGCGGAAGACGCCTTCGGGCGTGCTTAAAAGCTCATCGTGCGTGCCTAGCTCGACCAATTTGCCTTTTTCCATGACCATCAATCGGCTGGCGTTTCGCAGAGTAGACAGGCGGTGCGCGATTGCAAACGTCGTCCGGCCCTGAACGAGCCGGGCCATCGCTTCCTGAATCTGCTTCTCAGTTTCCGTGTCTACCGACGCCGTCGCTTCGTCCAAGATCAGAATGCGCGGGTCATGCAGGATGGCGCGGGCGATGGACAACCGCTGGCGCTCGCCCCCCGAAAGACGCGCCCCGCGCTCGCCGACATAAGTATCGTAGCCGTCGGGGAAGCGCATGACAAACTCATGGGCATTCGCGGCTTTGGCGGCCTGCATGATTTCCAGCGGCGTCGCGTCAGGCTTGGCATAAGCGATGTTGTCCGAGATCGTGCCGGGAAACAGGAACGGTTCTTGAAGCACGACGCCGATCTGACGCCGCAGGTCTTCCATCTTGATTTTGCGGATGTCTACGCCGTCAATGAGAATGCGCCCGTCTTTGACATCGTAGAAGCGGGACAACAAGTTGATAATCGTAGACTTGCCCGCGCCGGAATGGCCGACCAGGCCGATCATCTCGCCCGGCTCGACTTGAACCGAGACGTTTTCCAAAGTCTGCTGGTTCTTGTCATAAGAGAACCAGACCCCGTCCATCTCGACGCGCCCTTCCATGTGCGGCATGGCGACGGCATCGGCCCGGTCGGCAATTTCGGGTTCCGCGTCAATGACTTCAAAGACCCGCTCGGCGGCGGCGGTAGACCGCGAAAGCCAGTCGGCAATCTGGGTCATCTGCTGGATCGGCCCCATAAGCTGCCCGATAGCCCCAATAAACAGCGTCAGTGCACCCACAGTCATGCCGCGTGCCGCCAAGTTGCTGGTATTGCGGAACACTTCATGCCCGCCGTAGAACCAGACAATGAAGACGCCCGCTGTGGTCAAGAACGACAGCACCGGGAAATACGTGTTCCATGCCTGTCCGACCTGGACATTGGCCGAAAACAGCGCCTCGGAGCGCGACTGGAAGCGGGTCGCTTCCCGTGCTTCCTGAGCGAACGCTTTGACGACCCGGACGCCGGAAATCGCACTGTTGATAGACGCCGACAGCCCGGAGCGCAGGTGCCAAACCCGATGAAAACGTCCCCGCAGCATCTTCCACAGCTTATTAGTCGCAACCACAACCAGCGGCACAGGAATGAGCGTCAGCAGCGTCAGCCGCCAGTCTTGAATGAGCAGCACAATTAGGAATGCCAGAATAATCAGCGTGTTGACCAGAAAGAACGTGATGCCCTGGACCAAGAAGTCCTGAAGCTCGCCCACGTCCTGCGTCACCCGCGACATCAGCGATCCTGTTTGGCGCTTGTCGTAGTAGCTCAGGGACAGCGCTTGCAGCCGGTTGTACGCCTCGGTGCGGATCGTGTGAACCATGTGGTTCGACATCCACGATACCAGCCGCCCGCGCCAGACCGCGACCGCGACGCCAAGTAAACTTGACCCAATTAGGCCCGCCACAATCAGCCCAATCCAGTTTGGGTGCTTATGGGCGATCAGAACATCGTCCGTCAAACGCTTCGCCAGCAGCAGCGGCAGCAGCGTCACATACGTTCCCGCCAGCATCAGCACCACAACCGTTGCGACGCGGGCCTTGTACGGCAGCGCGTAGGACAGCAGCCGGATCAGTACCGCTTTGCGGTCCACGCATTTCGGGCAGACATTGGTGTCGTCGGGCAGCGGGTCGCCGCACTTGCCGCAGGCTTTCTTGGTGTCAAAGTCCGCCAGCAGCGAGTCCGACGGCTCTTCTTCTTTGGCATACGCTTCCAGCACCCGCGCCGCCGCCTGGAACGCCGGAGCCGCGCCGAGGGTATAGCGCACGGCTTCCCGCACCGAGCCGTCGCGCAGGGTCAATCTCAAAGCGCCGCTACCGACCAGACTGTCCGCTTTGGCTTCTTTAATGTCCGCAATCGGAATGTCTAGCTCGACCGGAGCCGGGCCATCCGGCGACGCCCGCAGCACGCGCACATGGGTCTGGTCCACCACCAACCAGCACTCGCCGAACTGACCGTCACGGTCCAAATCCGCCCGCAGCGTAAGGCGCGGCTCCGGCGTGTACCCGCGCTCCTGAGAGGGACGCGGCTGCTTCAGCGTTTCCTGAACGGACTGCGGGGGAGTTTCTAAAATAGGCATATCGCATGAACACCCGAACCGCGCTTGCGGTTCCTTGCTTTCTAAGACTATTGCCATCTTTCTTCTATCCAATTTCAGCCTGCACATAACATCTGCCAAGCCGCGCCTAACATTTGCCAACCTCAACCCGATATGCTACAATGAATGTTATCTAAGACCATTTGGAGAACATTGGAGCGACCCAATCATGGAAGAGCAATCTTCGGAAAAATTAGTACGCGAACCCGCCTCGCAGATGGAATGGTTTTTCACCGCGCCGACTGACGCAAAGCCCATCATGCCGTCGCCAGCCCCACCGAAAGAGAATGCTGCCACTCTGCCTTTGGATCAAATTATTTGCACAGACAACTTGGAGGCAATTAAAGGTTTGCCGAACGGCAGCATTAACCTTGTTGTGACTTCCCCACCCTATTTCCAGCAGCGTGACTACGGCTATGACTACGGCGCGGCAGGCATCGGTAGTGAACCCAGTTTGCAGGAGTATCTTGATCGCCTCCTCTGCTTGTTTCGAGAGTGCGTCCGGGTAACGGCAAGCGACGGCAGCATTGTTTTTAATTTGGGCGACAAGTACCAAGATGGGAACTTGCTGCTTGTGCCGTATCGGTTTGCAATTGCCGCCACCGAGACGGGATTAGTCAAGCTGGTCAATGCAATCTCCTGGGTGAAGCAAAACCCGACGCCGCGCCAGTTTCAGCGGCGGCTCGTCAGCAGTGTTGAGCCGTTCTTCCACTTTGTCAAATCGGACAGCTACTTTTATGACATTAACGCTTTTTTAAACGAGCCAGAGGTCACGCCTAAAAAAGCCAATGCCGTAACGCCAGCGCTTGGCAAGAAATACTTTGACTTGCTGGCGCACTCGGACTTGACCCCCGAACAAAAGAGCCTGGGGCGCATCGCGCTTCTAAAAGTCATTGAGGAAGTCAAATCGGGAGAAATCGCGGGCTTTCGCATGAAGATACGCGGCATTCATGCCGAAGCCTTTGGCGGTCAGGAAGGCGGGCGCAAAATCCAAATGGAGCGGCAAGGCTTTACAGTAATTCGCTTGATGGGCAACAAAATGAAGCGCGACGTGATTGAAACGCCGGTAGAGACAATCAAAGGCGGCAAGCATCCCGCCATTTATCCCGTCCGAGTTGTCGCGGAGATGCTGCACCTGCTGACCCGTCCCGGCGATGTAGTCTTAGACCCATTCATGGGTTCGGGTTCCACCGCCGTTGCCTGCAAGATGCTGGACCGACGGTACATCGGCTACGACATCAATCCGCTCTACTGTGCCGAAGCGCAAAACCGTGTGGAGGCGGCGAAAGACGGCAAGATGTCTGAGTTGTTTGAGGAGGAAGTGTGACGCCGCAAGAGGTTTTAGAAACAGCATATACAGAAGCCTCCCGCTCCGATGCCCCGCCGGTGGAACTCTCATCACAACAAAGGGAATGGGCTGAGGCCATTGTTGAGAAAGCCGAGTCACAAAAAGCGGTACTTGCGGCAACCTTGACTTCTCTCGTGAAAAAGAGCGTAACGCCGGAACAAGACATACGGTTGCATAAAGTAGAAATGCCGGGCGGCTATTCCGGGCGCAGTTTTGACACTCAGCATGTCACGCCGTTTTTGCATGAGAAAATGCCGCGCCTCGCAATGAAGAGCGGCAGCGGTTGGCTGACACGCTCCATCGAGCAAAATCACGCTTTTGGTTTAGACTTCACCGGCAAAATCCAAGACAAAGTTGTCAAGAACGCTTTTCTGCGAATTATCAATGACGTTGAAGAAAACAATGCTGACCCATCATTATACTTGCAGGAAGTATTTACTCTGCTGCTGAGACACGCGCAGGCGGCTAATCTTGTTTTTGCGCCGACGCCGAATGCGGGGCAAGTCACTATCCAAAGCGTCATCAAAGCACTGCGTCAGCACTTCTTCGCAAAGTACGTCGGAGCGGGTGCCTCTCGACTTCCTGTCTTAGCAATCTACTCAATCTATGCAGTTTCCATGAAGGATGAGGAGTATGCCGACAAGCGCCTGCTCCCGCTGAAAAGCCATACCACTTCGGATACAAAGTCGTCTAGCTTGGGTGACGTTGAAATCGTAGACTCGCACAACAACTTTTTTGAGGCCGTAGAAGTCAAGCACAACATTTCTATTACGCCAACGCTGGTAGAAGATGCCTTGACAAAGTTTCAGCAGTTGCCGCTCGAACGCTATTATCTGCTGACGACAGCCAGCCCAAACAGCGTAGAAGAACAAACGATTGAAGGGCTTGTGTCGCAGATACGCCGCCAACATGGATGCGAGGTTATCGTCAACGGCGTTTTGCCTACCATTCAGTACTACTTGCGGCGCGGCAAACGAACCGAAGCGTTTTTAGAGGCTTACACGACTGCCGTACAGGAAGATTTTGCGGCGAACACAGATTTGAAAGAAACACATCTACGGCGATGGAACGAGATTTTGCTTGAATTGGATTCTGAGAATGCCGATGTCTGAGCGTGTTGAAATTAACCCGGCAATTTGCCACGGCAAGCCGACTATTCGTGGGTTGCGCTATCCAGTAGAAACGATATTGGAACTGTTGAGCGCAGGAATGACCAATGAAGAAATTCTTGCAGATTACGAAGATTTAGAACGTGAAGACATACTTGCGGCACTAAGCTATGCCAAGCAATTGAACGATAGGAAGACCGATGCCTGAGAATACAGAGATACGAACGATTTTAGCGACCGACTGCGGCAGCACGACGACGAAGTGCATTTTAATTGAAAAGCTGGGGGACGAGTACCGGCTGACGACGCGGGGGGAAGCGCCGACGACGGTGGAAGCGCCGTTTGATGATGTCACGGTCGGGGTCACGAATGCCGCGCGGGAGATTGAAGAGCTGTCCGGGCGGACGATCTTGGACGAGCAGGGCAAGATTATCACGCCAACGCTGCCCGACGGGCGCGGGGTGGATTTGTACCTCAGCACGTCGTCGGCGGGCGGCGGGCTGCAAATGACGGTCGCGGGCGTGGTCAAGTCCATGAGCGCAGAGTCGGCGCAGCGGGCGGCCCTCGGCGCAGGCGCGATTATCATGGACGTGATCGCGGTGGACGACGGGCGCAAGGAGTACCAGAAAGTGGAGCGTATTCGGGCGCTGCGGCCCGACATGATCCTGATGTCCGGCGGCACGGACGGCGGCACGGTGACGCACCTGACGGAAATGGCCGAAATGCTGCGCTCGGCGGACCCGAAGCCTCGTTTGGGAATTGGCCTCAAGCTGCCGGTTATCTACGCAGGCAACGTCGAAGCGCACGCGGCAGTAGAAGAGATTGTCGGCACCACGGTAGACCTGCGGGAAGTTGCGAATTTAAGGCCCACGCTTGATAGAGAGAATTTAGGGCCGGCCCGCGAGGCTATTCACGATTTGTTTCTGGAACATGTCATGCAGCAGGCTCCAGGGTATGCCAAGCTAATGACCTGGACCTCGTCGGGCATCATGTCCACGCCGAACGCCGTCGGTAAGATTATGGAAACCATTGCCGCCGAGCGCCGTATCAACGTGCTGGGCGTGGACATCGGCGGCGCGACCACCGACGTTTTCTCGGTGTTCAACAACAATTTTGTCCGCACCGTCTCGGCGAACTTGGGAATGTCGTACTCCATCTGCAACGTCCTGACCGAAGCCGGCCTGCCGAACATCGCCCGCTGGATACCGTTCGAGGCCGACGACGCCTACCTTCGCAACCAATTACGGAACAAAATGATCCGTCCGACGACAATCCCGCAGACATTAAAAGATTTGCAGATCGAGCAGGCCGTCGCCCGCGAGGCGCTGCGGCTGGCGTTTGACCATCACAAGTCGCTGGCGCGGGGCCTGAAAGGCGGGCATACCGAGTCCGGCATGGAGCTGGACAAAGCGACGGGCAAAACTCTGGTCGAGATGATGCAGCTCAACATAATTGTCGGCTCCGGCGGCGTCCTCTCCCATGCTCCCCACCGCGCCCAATCCGCGCTGATGATGCTCGACGCTTACCTGCCCGAAGGCGTGACCATGCTGGCCGTGGACTCTATCTTTATGATGCCCCAGCTTGGCGTCCTGTCCACCATCCTGCCCGAAGCCGCCACCCAGGTCTTCGAGCGCGACTGCCTCATCAAGCTCGGCGATTCGCTGGCTCCCATCGGCACCGCGAAAGACGGCGAGCCGTGTTTGACCGTTTCGTTCCAGAACCGCGCCGCCGAAGTCGTCCCCTTCGGCCAGCTCCGCGTCCTGCCGGTGGCGGCCGGCGAGTTCGACGAAGCCACGCTCACTCCCGCCAAAGGCTTTGATGTCGGGGCCGGCAAAGGCAAATCCCGTACTGTCCCCGTTGAAGGCGGCGTAGTCGGTTTGGTGATAGACACCCGTGGCCGCCCCATTGTCATCCCCACGGACCAGCCCGCCCGCGTCGCCAAATTGCAGGAATGGCTCAAGGCGTTCGGCCTGCCGACAACGCAGGAATAGGAGATGCAACCATGAATTTTTGGATATTTAAGGGCAATCCTGAGAAGTTTCATATAGATGAAAGACTTGACGATCCAGAGCCAAATACTACTTGGCGCGTGAAGCAGCATCAAGATGAGGTGCAGGCGGGCGACATCGCTTTTATATGGGTTACAGGCACGAAAAGGGGCATTCGGGCTATCATGGAGATTACCTCTAACCCTGTTCAAATGACCGAGCTTAAGTCAGAAGAGAAATACTATATTGACCTTGAGAAAGAACCTGTCATGCGTGTAAGCGGCATCTTTCGAGAGAGATTTGCGCTTATCAGTTCGCAGACTCTCAAGAACATTCCTTCTCTCTCAGGCTTATCTGTGTTTCATGGTTTTACTCGCTTGACTAATTACAAGATGACCAATAAAGAAGGCGAGGTCTTGCAGCAATATGTTAGCAAGAACCATGACATGAATGTCACGGCTAGTCAGCGAAGACGCTAACAAGCACCGCTTCGCGGGGTTAAGACAAGAATCGGAAAACAATTACAATCCCAGTGCCGCGAAGCGGTACTTCTTAGCCGCAGGCTGATTAGCCGTGCGTTTTAACGCATGGTTCCGAATGATGAACAGGAGATACTAATGAGCATTACGATGGAACTTCCGCCGGAAATTGAACAACTGGCAAAAGCGAAAGCCGAGGCGCGGGGCGTCTCGCTGGAAGAATATTTGCCGAACCTGCTGGCACAAGCAGTTCAGGAAGAAGATTGGAAAGAAGATACTGCATCTCAAATGACCATTATGGGAATGGAGTCTACTTTACGCCGTCTCTGGGATACCCCAGAAGAAGATGCCGCCTGGGCATATTTATCGGAGCTTTAGTTTGGCGAAATTTGCTGTTGGCGACATCATTCTCATGCCGTTTCCGTTCTCCGACGGTTCCGGCGTCAAGCGGAGACCAGCACTTGTTCTGGGCGAGCTGCCCTATTTTGGAGGCATGGATTATTTGGTTTGCCTCATCACAACTCAGGATGTCGGCGATCCTCATGCGATGGAACTGCTGCCGTCTGACATTATCGGCGGCCTGCTGACGCAAAAGAGCTACCTACGCCCTCTTTACTTGTTTGCGCCTGCGGAGTTCACCCTAATACGCAAGATCGGAACGCTTGCGCCTGCAATGCTTCAGCGAGTGCGAAAGGCCATAGTCAGCGTGGTTGATCCATGACTCCATTTTTGACGGCGGTTTGGTCGGATTTGATTTTGATGTCGTATGCCGTTCCCGATGACGTGCTGCTGCCGTACCTGTCGCCGGGGATGGAACTGGACCGATGGAACGGGAGCGCGTGGTGCAGCCTAGTCGCGTTTGATTTCAAGCAGGCGCGGGTGCTGGGATGGAGTGTCCCCTACCCTAAATCGCTGTGCGATTTCCCGGAGTTCAACCTGCGGATTTATGTCACGCTGAAGGGGCAGCGGGGCGTTGTCTTTGTGCGGGAGCTTGCGCCGAACCCGCTGGTGTGCGGGCTGGCGGCCTTGCTGTATAATGAACCGTATACGGCGGTTCCAATCACAAGCCGGGTGACGCAGGTAGGCGAGGTGCGTCGGGTGCGGCATGATTTTGTCGTTGAAGGCAAAAAGCAAATGGTGGCAGTATCGGCGTCAGGGCAAGCCATGCTGCCGCCGGAGGACAGCTTTGAGACATGGGTGAAGGAGCAGGAAGCGGGCTTCAATCATCAGCGTGGCGGCAAAGTGACGGGCTTTCGGGTGTGGCATCCGCACTGGCGCGTGTACCCGGTGGAAGAGTATGCGGTCGGCGTTGACTTTGCCCATGTCTACGGCCCGCAATGGGCATTTTTGCAGGAGCGTGACCCGGACTCCGTGGTACTGGCCGAAGGCTCGCAGATTGAGATTTATCCGAACGAGACACGATAGCAAGAAGAAAGTAATTAGAAACATGCCGACTGATTTAGAGATCGCTCATTCTGTCACGCCCCGCCCCATTTTAGACGTTGCCGCCGATTTAGGACTGTCGCCCGATGACTTAGAGCTATACGGGCGGGACAAGGCCAAAGTTAGTCTGTCGGCATTGGAGCGGCTGCTGGCGACGCCCGACGCGCCGCGCGGCAAGCTGATTTTGGTCACGGCGATTACGCCGACCCCGGCGGGCGAAGGAAAAACAACGGTCACAATCGGGCTGGCGGAAGGGCTGTGCAAGCTCGGCAAGAAGGCGATTGCGGCCATTCGGGAGCCGTCGCTTGGCCCCGTGTTCGGCATGAAGGGCGGCGCGGCAGGCGGCGGCTACGCGCAGGTGCTGCCGATGGAAGACATCAACCTGCACTTCACCGGCGACATGCACGCGCTGGGGGCGGCGAACAATCTACTGGCCGCCATGACCGACAACCATATTTACCAGGGCAATGCGCTGGGGCTGGACATGCGGACAATCGCGCACAAGCGGTGCTTAGATGTGAACGATAGGGCCTTGCGTGATGTGGTCGTCGGTCTCGGCGGCAAGGCGAACGGCTACCCGCGTGAGTCCGGATTCCAGATTACGGTGGCGTCGGAAGTGATGGCGATTTTGTGCTTGTCCGAGTCACTGGCGGAGATGAAAGAAAAATTGGGGCGCATTGTCGTCGGGCAGACCGTCAAAGGCCAGCCGATTACGGCGTCGGACTTGGGCGCTCAGGGCGCGATGGCCGCCCTGCTGCGGGACGCGATCAAGCCGAATTTGGTGCAGACGCTCGAAGGGACGCCGGCGTTCGTGCATGGCGGGCCGTTCGGCAACATCGCGCACGGATGCTCGTCGGTGCTGGGAACGAAATTGGCCTTGCGGCTTGGGGATTACGTCGTGACCGAAGCCGGCTTCGGCTCTGATTTGGGCTTCGAAAAGTTCTGCGACATTGTGGCCGCCCCGCGAATGCCTGCACTGTCACCGGATGCCGTCGTGCTGATCGCAACGGTCCGCGCTTTGAAGATGCACGGCGGAGTAGCAAAAACGCATCTGAACCGCGAAGATGTGGAAGCCGTGAGGCGCGGCCTGCCCAATTTAGACCGTCATGCCGCCAATGTCGGGCAGATCGGCGTTCCCGTCGTAGTCACGGTCAACACGTTTGTGTCGGACACGTCCGCTGAAGTGGAGGCCGTCGTCGCGCACTGCAAAGAAAACGGCTGGCGCGTTGCTGTCAACAATGTCTGGGGCGAAGGCGGCGAGGGCGGCAAAGCTTTGGGTTGGGCCGTGCTGGACGCTTTAGAAACGCCCGGATCGTTCCAGCCGATTTACGATGCGTCGCTGCCGATTGCCGACAAGCTGAACGCCATCGCCACCAGAGTTTACGGCGCGGACGGCGTCGAGATCAGCGCGGACGCCGCTAAACAAATTGCCTGGCTGGAAGCCAACGGCTTTGGGCAGATGCCGGTGTGCGTTGCCAAAACGCAGAACTCACTGTCGGACGACAAAACAAAGCTGGGTGCGCCGACGGGGTTTCGCATTCATATCCGCGCCCTGACGGTCTCGGCAGGCGCAGGCTTTGTGGTCGCCCTGTCAGGCGATATATTAACCATGCCGGGCCTGCCGAAGCACCCCGCCGCGCTGGATATTGACGTTGATGCGTCAGGCCAGATTACGGGTTTGTTTTGATGCGTGTCAACAGACGCATCATCATTGGCGAGAATATGCGCCGCGTCCGAACCGCCGCAAAACAATATCAGGCAGGGTATTATCAGGCTTGGACAATAAAGCCTTTCGATCCAGTTAAGAGTGAAGCATATGGAAATGAAATCGCCATTTTTCCGTGCGAGTGATGAACAATTCAACTTTTTGAAGCACTATGACTTTCGACCAAAAACAAAAAAGAGGGAAGCGGGAACATACATTCGTGTCTATCAAAACAGCACTACCGCTGTAAAAGTTGCTTTGGAATGGCCGGAGCAATACTTGTATGTTCGCCTTTGCCAGATTGTTGAGGGGAGACTTCAAGAAAATCCGACGATTATTAGGCAAAACAGCAAGTTATACTGCTTCAATTTGGAAAACTTGCTTCTGCTGACGGAACCCGCTCTCATCGTAAAGCCAGCGCCTTATATGGAACTGACGCCCGATCAGATGGAAAAAACCTTGTGCATTTATGCAAATGCGCTAGAAAAGTACGCTTCCACCATTCTGCGTGGCGACTTCCAATTGTTTTCGCGCCTAGAAAGCATTGTCAAAGAAAGAGCCGGCCGCGCCTCACCGCAGGGATATGTCAGCAAAGTCGGGTCACGGCGTCCGCTTACCCGGACAAACCGCCTGCAACATGTCTCTGCGAATGAAGGTGAAGATTAGCCGTACAACGGGGGGTAGATCATGCGCCGGATACTTCAAGCACAGCAGCAATCGCAGTTCGCGCCGGTCCGGTCCCTGCGAGACAAAGCCGATCTGGACACGCTGATCGCCGGATACCGAAAAGCCGCCCAGCGTGCGCCGTTAGACGCCGCCCCGCGCCTCATTCTCGCCAACGCGCTGCTGGCGCGGGGGCAGGCCGAGGCCGCCGTGATCCAGTACCGGGACGCCATTCAGCTTGATCCAGGCAGCACGGAAGCGCATGTTCTGCTGGGGAATGCGCTGGCTGAACTAGACCAGCTTGGCCCGGCGGTCGCGGCCTATCAGGCGGCTCTGCGTTTGGATGCTTCCGACAGCGTGGCCCGGAACAATCTGGGGCTGGTCCTGCGCCGTCAGGGCAAAGACGACGAAGCGTTCTCGGAGTGGCTGGAAGCGGTCAAGGCCGCGCCGGAATATGCCTACGCCCGCACCAATTACGGCACGGCACTCTATCAGCGGGGAGACGTGGACGGGGCCATTGAAGAGTGGACAATCGCGCTGGATTTGGAACCGACCCTCAGCATCGCCCGGCACAACCTGGCGTCGGTCTACCACGGACGGGGCCAAAAAGAAGCCGCGCTGGCCCAGTACCGTCAGGCGCTTGAGTACGACCCGGAAGATGTCAACGCGCAGACCAATTTGGGCCTGGCGCTCCAGTCCGAGGGCAAATTAGACGAAGCAATGCGGTGCTGGGAACAGGCCATCAAAAGTGACCCGAAGCAGGCCGAGCCGCATCAGCTTCTTGGGGCCGCGCTCTATGTCAAGGGCCTTGCCGATGCCGCGTTCAACGAGATGCACGAAGCGCTGCGCCTGGACCCGAGTGACCCGTGGGCCAACTTCAACTTCGGCGTCATGCTCAACAACGAAGGCCAAATCGGCGCGGCGCTGGCTTGCTGGCAGAAAGCCGTGCTGTCGGACCCGGAGTTTGCCCAGGCGCATTTTAACCTCGCCAATGCTTTGCATAAGATGCAGCGCTATGACGCTGCCATTGCCGAGTGGCGTCGCACCATTCAGCTTCGCGCCGCTCATGCCTGGGCGCATTTCAACCTCGGCTACGCCTTGCGAAAGCGCGGCGATTTAGAAGCAGGCCGGATCGCCATTCAGGAAGCCACACGGATTGACCCGAAAATCGCCGGGCGCACGTTCCCCATGCTGGACGCCCTGAACGACGCGCAGTAGAAGGACCTCACCCGGCGGCGAGCCGCCACCCTCTCCTTGTTAAAGAGAGGGTCGGAACGCAGTTCCGGGGTGAGGTCTCTAAATCTTCCACTGGCCGTTCTCGTGAATGAGAACACCGTCGGCGTAAATTGCACCGCCCCCAGCGTCGGGGCGCATGTCGCAGACCATGTCCCAATGCACAGACGACACGTTTGTACCGCCGGTCTCCGGGTACGAGTTGCCCAGCGCGAGATGAAATGTCCCGCCGATCTTCTCATCGTACAGTGTGTTGCGCGTGAACTGCTGAACGCCATAGTTGTTGCCGACCGCGACTTCGCCGAGTATCCGTGCGCCGGGATCACTGTCCAGCATCGTGTTCAGGAACACTAAGCCACGCGCCGCTTCCGCTTTGACGACGCGCCCGTCTTCGAACGTCAGCCGCACGTCGTCCACTTCATGCCCCAAATGCGCGGTCGGGAACGTGTACCGCACGACCCCGTTCACGCTGTCCTCCACCGGCCCCGTAAAGACTTCGCCGCTCGGAAAGTTCTTGTGACCGTCAGAGTTGACCCATTTGCGCCCGCCGACCTTCATCGTTAGGTCCGTGTCAACTGCCGTGAGGCGCAGCGTCTCGACGTTGGCGAGATAATCCACATACCACTGCTGCTCTTTGGAAAAGGCTTTCCAAGCGGCGGCAGGGTCAGGCTGGTCCAGCAGCATGGCTTTCATCAAGAACGCCTCATAGTCGGAGAGCGACATCTTGGCGTTCTGCGCCGCGCCTTGCGTCGGGTACAGCGTCACGTTCCACTTGGCTTTGCCGACAGCCGCCCGCTCAAACAGGGATTTTCGTATGGCCTGATTCGCCCGCTGCGCCCGCGCCTGCTTCTCCGGCGCAACCCCTGCCAGCGCGGACGTGTTAGACGGCGCAGAGATCGAACACAGCGCGTCCATCGCCTCGTACTCCAGCTTCCTGGCCGGCGACACCCATTCCAATTGGTCGTCCGAGGCCGTCGTCAAAAAGATTTCGTCTATCCCGTCCACCGTAACCTGCACCGACGGGTACGCCCCCGCCGCAAGCGCCGTCCGGTAGACTTCCTTCGCCAGCGGGATACCTTCTTCATCCACCCGGATCAGTACCTGCTCCTTCGGCTGCAAGTCCAGGCTATATCCCACCAGCGTCTCCGCCCACTTCGTCACTCTCGGATCAGTCATACCGTTTGCTTTCTTGTTTTACTTGGCGTCGGCTTGACGCTCCGCCGGGCCGCTCGAACTAATGTCCTGAGCGCCTCGTTGACGGCCTCTGAGTCAGGAAACACGGCAGCCACGTCCGGCGAAAGAGCGACAAGATTTGTTCCTTGAGCATACCGCTCCGCATAGACGCCGCGCCTGCCGCCGCTGAAATCATATTCTTCCAGCATGTCCGGGTCCACGTCCACTTCCGGCGTGATAGGATTATCCTTCTTCATAGTCTCTTCTTTCTCTTGCTGTTGCCGAACGTGCGCTGATGAGGCGAATCGCTCCGTCTCTTTCGGTATGAACCACAGCAAGCAACCGCTGACGCTGTGACTACCCCAGTAATGTAAAACGATCTTCACTTTCAGAGTGAAGCGGGTCAGGAATGAGAATGGAAAGCGCGTCGCCAAAAACGGTGGCCGCTTCGGCGAAAGAAACGCCATGCTTGTCCCGGTTGCTTCGGGACTTGGCGTCATCCCATTCAAAGCGAAGTTTCACAGTGTCATTATCCAGGAAATATATCGTCTATCGGCGTCGCAAGCAGTTCATCAACATCAATACCAGCCAGCAGGTGATGCCCGCAGCCAAATTGGCTCGGTAAACGTGCTACAAGGATTTGGTCGGCCTCCGTACTCAGCCCTGCTTGTTAGCGTTCTAAAACCGCCGTATACTGCACGATTGGTTTTTCCAACTCGGCGGCCTGCGCTTCCAAAGCTAAGCGTTTCTGACGCATCTGATCCGCAGACTGCGCCAGCCGTGCATCAAACTCTTCACGGGTTATTGTTGTTGAAGCCATGAGATTTAATTATCGGGTGGGTGAACTCCGAAATGACGCAGAGCGGCCCGGAGATTGACGAGACCGGGGCGGTTAAGGCGCAGGCGTACCACCGTCGCCCGCCCCGCCGCGGTGATACCAATGATCTCCGTGGTGTCGGGACTCCAAGCAAAATGCGCGGCCCACCGCTGCTGTCGTGGATGAAACAGCGGCACCTCACGTTCGCTTGCTGGATCGCGCCCGGTCACAAACACTCCCTTAAAGCTGTTACAGCCGAGACAAGAGAGAGCAAGGTTCGCCGTCTCAGTCGCCCCGCCCCGCACTTCGGGGATGATATGCTCGACGGCAAAAGGGTCGGAGTGGAAGCCAGTGAGGCACCGGCAATACTCGCACTGCCCCTGCGCCCGCTCCGTCACGGTCCGAATTAATGCTATCGGAACATAGGTCTGTGACATAAGTTAAGGAAGCGGGATTTCCAGGTCGCGAGTGATTTCCACCAGCGAAAGCCCACGCAGACGGGCGAGTGCCGCGAGAGCCTGCCACCGCTGCGCGTTCGCCATCTCGACGGCATCAATGAAATCCGTAAGGCTCCTCTGCTCTTCCTCCGTTAGCTCACGCTGCCCCTGCGCCGCAAGCAGTGCATCCCGCCTAATCCGCGACTCCGGGGCAAGAGACGCGTTGATGATCTGCAGCAAAGATGCCTCCGCTTCCGGGAGAACATCGGGGCGCAGACGCAGGCGGACACTCTCAAGCAGATAGGTAGTGACATTGACTCCCTGCGTCCGCGCCGCCTGTTGCAGTTGCCCTTCCAGTTCCGGCGAAACGTCAAGTGTGATATTCATCTTATTGATTTCTCTGTTCCGTAGACTGAGCCAGTCTTCTGGATTGGTCGCAAAGTTCACTTTTTAAGCTCTGTGGTTCCGCTGCTTTCGGTACGACCCGATGTGAAACCTCTCGCGCATTTCCTGCCGGTAAAGCCCAAAGGAAGCTCCGGCGGAGGCAGTGAAGGGCGTAACAATGAACGTCTGCCAAGATGGTAAATGATGATAATTGTACCACCATGACAGGCACAAGCCACCCAGCAAAAATGTTGTCATCAGTAACGAGTTAAACAAGAGCCGCCGCATCAAAGGCCATCGCTTACCCTGGGTCTCCAACTTGACCAACCTGCTGACGAACCACCCATTCAGAAAAGCAGCAAATGTTATCGCGGCGATTTCAAAAGCGTTCATCGGTTTTCTCCTCATGCTCGTTGACAGTTAGTAACTTCTGGTATCCGATCAGATACTTGCCGCGAACGCCGTTCTTTAATACTGAGGCATCATATTCAGGGCGCAGTTCGTCTTCTAAGTCGGCACTTGGGTCTAGCTCGGCAGAAGGTGTGAAGGCGGCCTCATTTTTTGTCTTTGTGTGCGCTGCGCTCATGCCGTTCATTATACACTCTTTACCACCTTGATGCTATAAACAAAAAAGCCCCGGCCGTTTGGCCGGGGCTTGGGGTAGGTTTGTCAGGGTTTGAACTGGGCCTTGAAGTCGGCGATGGCTTTTTTGAGGGCGTCTACCGTGGTTTCCGAGAGCGTTTTGTCGCGGGCGATGGTTTCGGGGACTTCCGGGTAGCGGTCGGCTAAGAACGTCTGGAACTCGGACTCGAAGCGGCGGACGGACTCAACGGGGATGTCGTCTAAGGCCCCGGTGTTGGCGGCGTAGATGATCGGGACTTCCTGCTCCAATGGCAGCGGCTTGAACTGGGGCTGCTTCAAAATCTCGACTAAACGCAGGCCGCGGGCAAGCTGGGCCTGGGTGCTTTTATCGAGGTCGGAGGCGAACTGGCTGAAGGCTTGGACTTCGCGGAACTGAGCCAATTGCAGCTTGAGCTGGCCGCCGACGTTCTTGTCCTTCATGGCTTTGGTCTGGGCGCTGCCGCCGACGCGGGACACGGAGTTGCCGACGTTAATGGCCGGGCGGACACCGGAGTTGAACAGGTCGGTTTCCAGGAATATCTGGCCGTCGGTGATGGAAATCACGTTGGTCGGGATGTATGCCGAGATGTCGCCGGCCTGGGTCTCAATAATCGGAAGCGCGGTCAAAGAGCCGCCGCCGAGTTCTTTGGACAGCTTCGCGGCCCGTTCCAGCAGGCGAGAGTGCAGGTAGAAAACGTCGCCAGGGTACGCCTCGCGGCCCGGCGGGCGGCGTAGGAGAAGCGAAACCTGGCGGTAGGCGACGGCCTGCTTCGATAAATCATCGTAGACAATCAGCGCGTGCTTGCCGTTGTCCCGGAACCACTCACCGATACACGCGCCGGCATAGGGCGAAATGTACTGCTGGGACGCGGGGTCGTCGGCGGTCGCGGCCACGACGCAAGTATATTCCATCGCGCCGTTCAGCTCTAAAGCGCGGATCGTGTTTGCGACAGTGCTGGACTTCTGGCCGATGGCAACATAGATGCAGAACACGTCGGTGCTCTTCTGGTTGATGATCGTGTCCAAAGCAACGGCGGTCTTGCCGGTGCCGCGGTCGCCGATAATCAGCTCGCGCTGGCCGCGCCCGATGGGGATCATCGAGTCGACGGCCTTGATGCCGGTTTGCAGCGGCTCTTTGACCGGCTGGCGCTCGACAACGCCGGGGGCGCGGGTTTCCAGCAGGCGGAACTCGGTGGCCGCAATCGGTCCTTTGTCGTCAATCGGCTGGCCCAGCGCATTGACGACGCGGCCTACCAGCGCCTCGCCGACGGGAATTTGGATGATCTTGCCGGTGCGCTTGACCGTATCGCCTTCGCGGATGCCGGTCTCGGAGCCGAGCAGGACCGCGCCGACATTGTCTTCTTCGAGGTTCAGCGCCATGCCCTGGATGCCGCCGGGGAACTCCAGCAGCTCGCCGACCATGCAGTCCCGCAGACCGTAGATGCGGGCGATGCCGTCACCGACCTGCAAAATTGTCCCGACGCCGACTTCTTCGGTATCGGTTTTATACGACTCCAGCTCGCGCTCGAGAATGGAGGTGATTTCTTCCGGCTTAATTGCCACTTCTATTATCTCCTAATAATTGCCGTTCCAGACGCTCCAGCTTGCCGCGCACGCTGCCGTCCATGACCGTGTCGCCGATGCGAACCACGACGCCGCCGACCAGCGCGGTGTCCACCTGCGCCGTCAGCTTGATTGTCTTTCCCGTGAGCGTTTGCAGGCTTTGGGTCAGCCGTGCTGTCTGGGCGGGCGTCATCGGGACCGCCGTGGACACTTCCGCGTCGGCGGTGTTGTTGTGCGCGGCCAGCAGAGATTGAAACTCGCGGGCGCAGTCTTCAAGCAAATCCTCGCGGTGCTTGCGGATCAAAAGCTTCAGAAAGTTCAGCGACGCCGCCGTCACCCGGTCGCCGAAGGCTTCGTCGGCGACGGCATTCTTGCGGGAGTCCGAGACGAGCGGCTCCATGATGACCGCCCGCAGGCGCGGCACTTCGGTCAAAAACCGGCGCATGAGTTCCAAATCCGACGAGACCGCATCTAAGATGTTGTTGCGCTCGGCGACTGCAAACAGCGCCCCGGCATAGCGGCCGGCAACTCGAATGTCTTTCATGCCGCGCCTACATTTCCCTGTCCGTTACTGCCGGAATACGCCGCCGCGCCCGGTTTTGCTTGACGGACGGAGGATGTGCTGAGGCTGCCGATGAAGTCGTCCACCAGTTTGGTCTGCCGAGCGTCAGTCAAGTTTTCGTCAATGACCTTGCCTGCCGCCGCGACCGCCAGCGTCACGATCTGCGAGCGCATTTCTAGGAACGCCTTCTGGCGATCCCGTTCGCTTTCGTTGCGCCCCTGCTCGATAATCGTCGCAGCGTGGGCTTCTGCATCAGCGATGAGATTGTCCCGAAGCCCCTGTGCTTCCTTGACGGCCGCCTGGATCTTCTCGCGGGCTTCTTCTTCAATGCTTTGCAGCCGCTGCTCGTACTGCCGCCGGGTTTCTTCCATGCGGGCGCGGTCTTGGTCCATCTGATCGTAGCTTTCCGTGATCAGCCGCTGCCGCTCGTCCAGGATGCCGAAGATGGGCTTAAAGACAAACCGGTTCAGGAACCAAAGCAGGAGCAGGAAGCCGATTGCTTCGGTGACAATCAGCGGAATGTTAAGCGCAAGTGGTCCGATGTTCTCATTCATGGTCGTTTTTTGGGGGTCGTTTTTTACTGGTTTTCCGTGGCTGATTACTTAGCCATAAGCTGCGTGACTTGGGCAGCGGTCGGCAGCTTGCCCAGCAGGATCAAGAAGATGACGAAGCCAAAGATAAACAGCGTTTCCACCAGCGCGAAGGTCAGAAACATCAGTGTTTGAATGCGGCCCTGCGCTTCCGGCTGCCGCGCCACGCTCTGAATGGCGGATGCAAAGATCATGCCTTCGCCGATGCCTGCGCCGATTGCCGCCAGCGGAGCGGCGAGCGCTGCGCCAAGAGCCAAAAGTCCAAAATAAATCGCTGCCATGTCGTGTTCTCCTTGAACGGGTTAATAGAGTTTGAGTGAGTAATACAGTTACGAATAAAGCGTGGAACTGAAGTTCTACGCTTCTGAAATTCATTCCCACACTTCTGGGTGTCATCGCTGCGCGACGCCGATTTGCGCCGGCGGGACTGCGCCGATCTGCGCTTTGGGATCAGAATGATTGGAAACGTCTTCCGCCGCTCCGAGATCGCCGCCGCTGTCTTCATGCGTGTCCGACATGATCGCAATATAGGCGCAGGTCAGCAGCGCGAAAATAAACGCCTGAACAACATCGGTAAACGTCTGCAATAAGTTGATCAGAAACTGCACCGGGATAAAGAAATGTGACCCGGCGCTGAGGGCCAGGTTGTTGATAACATCCTCGCCGTAGATGTTACCGAACAGACGCATGGAAAGCGAGAACGGCTTGACGAACTCGCCGATAATCTCAATCGGGAGGAACAGCCAGAACAAGAAGATGACAGGTCCCAAAAAGTGCTTCAAGTATCCCAGCAGGCCTTTGGAACGGATGCCGACATACTGAACGTAGAAAAACACGATCAGCGCCAGCGCCACCGTCGTGCTGGTCGCGGCAGTTGCCGACGTGATAATCGGCTCCGCCAGCTTGCCGTCCGCCCGGTAGCCCAGAATGCTGGGAATCAGGCCTGTCAAGTTCGTAAACAGAATGAAAAAGAACAGGGACAGGACCAAAGGCAGATGGCGCTCGCCATGCGGTCCTAAAGCGCCCCGAAACAGGCTGCTGAGTTCGGAGATGGACCACTCAAAGAAGCCTTGCAGCCGTCCCGGACTTTTGACGTTGTGCTTGCGGGCCGCCGAAATCCCCAAAAACAGTAAAACCAGCGCGGCCGCAATGCCGTTGATCAAATAAACCGGCCACTCTTGAAGGTCCAAATTCCGCTACTCCCCGTCAAAATTCTATCTAAATCTGTTATGTCTAAAGATCGCGTTGATTGACTGTTAATGCCGCTGCCGAGCAAGATGCAAAATTGTGGCGGCGGTGATTGATATTTGTGTGACCACAAAGCCGACCGAGAACCACAAAATGCTGAGATGGCCGCCCCGGATCAGCAGAAACATCAAGCCGCCGAGAACCAGATACTTCAGCGGCAGCAGCGCCACAAAAAATGTTTTGGACCCGCCGATGTTCGGCTTCGCCTGCCCCCGGATGCCGGCAAACAGCGGCTCCAAAGCGCGGCCTACAAACAAGTGCAGCGAGCCGTATAGGGCAATCCCAATCAAAAAACCCGCCAGCAGGCCGAGTGCGTTTGCCGGCCGTCCGGTCAGCAGCAGCCAGGACAAAAGCGGCACATTAGCGGCAAACCCGGTGACTGTTAAAGGGCGGAACGGCGGCAGGCCGTTTGGCGCTGGCGGTGCTTTGTCTGCGGGCAATACTTTGTCTGCGGGCGATGCCATCGGCGATTTTTGAAGCAATGGGCTGTTCGTCGCGCTCATTTTTTGCCCCGGTCAGTTGCGGAAAGGACGCGAAACAAGTTCAGGAAACCAGCAGCGACGCCCGCCAAAGAAAACACAATCGTTCCCCACGGCAAGCCCCCGGAGTGATTCCAGCGATGGTCGATCCACTGCCCGATGAGAAATCCGGCAATGATGCTGGCGGCAAACGTGGTAGCGGCTGCCAGCCCTGACCCCAGCTTGACGGCCCCGGAGCCAACAGGGGAATCCTCGTTGGGGCTGCTTTGCTGCGCTCCGAAGCCCGGCCCGGTGGAACTTTTCGGCGCGGCAAGCGGGCGCGTGTAGGAAACTTCCGGCGGCGGAGGCAGGGAGCCGCGGGAAGGAAGTGCAGGCGGCGTAGTTTCGTCTTCGTTTTGTTCCGGCACGTCTTCAGCCATTGCTGCCCCCTTCACTGCGGGCCATTCGCTGCTACAATTTTGATAAAATCTTTACAAAATCTCAACGGGTTCGGCACGTTTTCCGGTTCTTAGTATAACATAAAGCATTGAGGCAAGTCAACGTGTTTCGCGTTTTTGTTTGCACTTATTTTCACAAAGAGCGTTTCTTATGGAACTTTTTGAGGCCAGACACGCTCTTAACTGTAGTGATTTTCAATGGAGCAAACTTTAAGTGAACGACCCCGGACAGAGACCGATCTTTTTTGACGAATCGCGGCGGCGCTGGAACCTCGTTTCGTACTTCTTTATTGTTGCCGGCATTCTGGGCGTTGTCGCAAGCCTGGCGTTTGCCGTGCAGATTGTGTTCAGCCCGCAGCTTCCCGCGATCTCGCTGGCGGCGTCCCGGCTGGGTTTGGCCCCGTCGCTTCTGGCGGAGCGTGTTCGGCCGCTTGGCCCGACCGTCAGCCCGCGCCTGAAAGCGGCGGCAGGGCCGCATACCCACGCGAAGCTTCGGTATGTTCTGAGCCGCAACCATTCGGTGCAGGAAGCAAAGCGGAAGCTGTCCGAGACAATCCAAAGCGAGAACCGGGTTCAAGCGATCCCGGCGGCGGCGATTGCGCCAGGCCATGTCACGGCGACGGTCCGGGCCGCGTTCTTTGAGAACAACGACAAGGCCGCCGTAGACTCGCTGACGGCGCACATCGGGCAGACGACGCATTTGTTCCCGGTGTGGCTGCTGCTGACGCCCGGCGGCTCCGGCATCCGTAGCATTGCGGCGTTTTCCGACAAGTCTGCGGCCGCGGCGGAAACACGCGCCGACACCAACGACGACATCGCCGTAGACCAGGCCCGCAGCCACGGGGTCGCAATCCTGCCGCTGATCCAAAATTATGACGCGGACGCTAATAAATTTCGCAATGACTGGCTGCATTCGCTGCTGTCCAGCCCAGCAAAGCGAACGGCAGTGATTAGTCAGATTAAAGATTATGTCGTTTCAGGGCACTATCAAGGCGTCAACATTGACTTCGAGACGGACCAGGACGGCGACCGGACCGGGCTGACTGGGTTTATGTCCCAGCTTGCGGCAGCGTTTCATCAAAGTCATCTGCTGGTAACGCAGGATATTCAGACCGAAAGCCAGGCGTATAACCTGCCGGCGCTGGCGAAGCTGAACGACTTTGTCATCCCCATGCTGTATGATCAGAACTCGGACGGTAATGCTGCCGGGCCGATCTCCGGCCAGTCATGGTTCCAAAATCAGCTTGCGACGGTGCTGGCGCAGGTTCCCGCCAATAAAGTCGTTCTCGGCCTCGGCACTTACGGGTATGACTGGATTGACGGCACCACCCAGGCGAGCGATGTGTCATTCCAGGAAGCCGCGCAGCTGGCCCAGGAAAATCACTTTGGGAATGACGGCGTCCTTAAGATTGACCCGCAAAGCCTCAGCCCCTACTTCACGTACAGCGACGAAAGTGCAGGCACGGGCAGCCGCGAAGTCTCGCACACGGTCTGGCTTCAGGACGCGACGACCGCGTACAATCAAATGATGGCGGCCCTGCCCTACCATACGCTCGGCGCGGCGATCTGGGAGCTAGGCAAGGAAGACCCCAGCGTGTGGAGTTTCTTCGGCAAGAACCAATCGCCGGCGCAGTTTGACCCGCAGCGCCTTACGACGCTCAGCTACGGCAAAGAGTTCGGCACCACGTTTGTCGGCTACGGCGACGTTCTGGACGTGATGCAGCCGCCGACGGATGGGTCGCGGACGATCACCGTCAGCCCGCGCACCCACCAAATTGTCGGCGAGCGCTTCGAGAAGTACCCGTCGCAGTGGGTCATTCGCCGAACCGGGCTGGTGGACCAGAGCACCGGCTCGAACGCCGGCGCTGCTTTCAAGAAGATTGCGCTGACGTTTGACGACGGCCCGGACCCGCGCTGGACGCCCCAGATTTTAGACATTCTGCACCGCGAGCATGTCCCGGCAACATTCTTTGTCGTCGGTCAGAACGCCGAAGCCCATCCCGGCCTCTTGACGCGGGAGTGGAACGACGGCATGGAGATCGGCAACCACTCGTTTACTCACCCGGAAGTGGATCAAATCTCGCCGCTCCGCACGAAGCTGGAGCTGGATGCCACGCAGCGCGTCATTGAGGCCATGACCGGCCACATGACGACGCTGTGGCGCGCGCCGAACCGCGCCGACTCGGAGCCGTCCACCCCGGCCGACTTTGATCCGGTCTTGCAGGGTGATAAGCTAGGATATTTATTTATCGGCGAGCAGATTGACCCGACCGACTGGAAGCCGGGCATTCAATCTTCGCAGATTGTCGCCAATGTCCTGGCGAACGCCAACAACGGCAATGCCGTCCTGCTGCATGATGCCGGCGGCGACACCCGCGCCGAGACAATTAAAGCGCTGCCATTGATTATTGAAGGGCTGAAAGCACGCGGCTACACGTTTGTGCCGGTGTCCGCGCTGGTCGGCAAGCCCAAATCCGTGCTGTTCCCCGCCGTCACCGGACGCGCCGCGTGGGGCGTCGCGCTGGACCGGGCGGTCTTTGATGCCAGCTACTGGATCGGCATCGCGTTCACGCTGCTGTTTTTGCTGGCGATTGGTCTCGGCATCTTCCGAATGCTCTTCATGGGAACGCTGGCGACAATCCAGGCCAAGCAGGAGAGCGCCCGCGTTTTTGACCCCGCCTACGCGCCGCCGGTCAGCGTCATCATTGCCGCCTACAACGAAGCCAAAGTCATCAACAAGACCATCGCGACGCTGCTGGATTCGGCCTACCCGAACTTGGATATTTTGGTTGTTGACGACGGCTCGAAAGACGACACGGCAGGCGTCGTTTCGGCAGCTTACGGCAGCGACCCGCGCGTCACGGTCATTAAAAAGCCGAATGGCGGCAAAGCATCCGCGCTCAATTTGGGCATCAAGCAGTGCCGAGGCGAGATCATTGTCGCGCTCGACGCCGACACGGTTTTTGCGCGGGACACGGTGAACAAGCTGGTGCGCCATTTTGCGGACCCGGCTATCGGCGCGGTGTCCGGCAACGTCAAAGTCGGCAACCGCAATAACCCGCTGACGATCTGGCAGGCCGCCGAGTATATCACGAGCCAGAACTTCGACCGCCGGGCGTTTGACCTCTTGAACTGCATCACCGTCGTTCCCGGCGCGGTCGGCGCGTGGCGCAAAGATGCCGTCATTCTGGCAGGTCTCTATTCGTCGCAGACCCTGGCCGAAGACACCGATTTGACGTTCAAGATACGAAAACTCGGCTACCGCATCTCTACCGACAACACGGCGCTGGCCTACACCGAAGCGCCGGACACGATCCGCGACCTTGCCAAGCAGCGCTTCCGCTGGGCCTTCGGCACGCTGCAATGCCTCTGGAAACATCGCTCCGCGCTGCTGAACCCGCGCTACGGCACATTCGGCACCGTCGCCATGCCGTCGCTCTGGATTTACCAAATCGGCTTCCAGGCCATCGCCCCGGTGGTTGACCTGACCATCATCTGGTCGCTGATTTACAGCCACTTGATTGCCCCGAACACAAGCCACCAGAACAGCGCCATGCTGCTCGGCTATTGGGCTTTATTCTCGGCAGTGGAAGTGCTGGGCGCGTACATCGCGTTCCGGTTAGACAAAGAAGACAAAAAGCTGTTGGTCTGGCTGCTCTTGCAGCGCTTCGTCTACCGCCAATTGATGTACTACGTCATCGTCAAGTCACTCGTCTTCGCCGTGCGCGGCTCCCTCGTCGGCTGGGGCAAACTGGAGCGCAAAGGCACCGTCCAGCAGCCGATTGAAGCCCCCCGCCCCCTGGCTTCCGCAGGCAGCACTCCCGAAGGCGAGGAGCAGATGGCACCTGATTAGTCAAAATGGAGGGGAAAATGGAGGAACAATCGCCGTGAACTCCTTTTTGCAGTGCTGTTTCTGCTGCCTGCTGGGCGTTTTCCTGACCGCAGCCGCTTCTGCGGAGCCGACGCTGCCGGTGCCGCCGCAGCAAAACGCGCCGTGGACGCCGCCTGTGGGTCTGCCTGCTCCGCTTGTCTCCGCAGCGACGACACTGTTTGCGGAGGGCTTGGCTGACCCGCGCGGCGGGGAATACCGGCAGATTTCGGTTCACATCGGCAATGTCTGGTCCGGGGACGGCGGCATTGTTTCGGTGCATGGCTGGGTCCTGCCGCAGCCTGCCGCCGGGCAGCGTTATGCGGTCTGCTGGAACGGCCTGGTCTACCCTGTGGTTTCTCTCAACGACCGGGCCGATCTCAGCGCCGATGTCGCGGCTCTGGTCAAGGCCGACGCAGATATTCGTGCAAACTATCTCAAGGGGAACCCGACGCAGCCATATTTCAGGTTTCTACAAGGCGCTATCCCTGAGTCCCAATCCGTTTCTCAAACGTCCCTGCTTCCGCTGAAAGCCGCACTGCTGCTGCGGCTTGGCGAAGGTGAGCTGGCCCAGCACTTTTGGGAGTCATGGCAGGCAGGAACGCCGCCAAACTACAACGACAATACGGAGGCGCTGCGAGACCCGTACCTACTGATGGCCGACGAATGGGTTTGGGCGCAGTTTGACCGGGCCGTGACCGCGCACATGCGCGGTGATGACCACCTTTCGCTGTTCAGCGCCCGGCAGCTCACGGCATTGCAGCCCGTGGCGGAAGCGGAAGCGCAGCGGCGGGGGTATCAGCAGTCTCCGAGCCGGGGAGTTCACCAGGCAAGACAGCCCTATTTCCCGTATCTGGAACCGCTGCCGCGCCTGCTGGCGGATGAAGAGCGCCGTGTCACAGAGACGACGCCTCCGCCTGCGCTGGCAGCCCTCCAGGCGATGCCGGACAAAACGACACGCATCGCGGCGCTAATTCGCAGTTTGGACCAAGTTGCCGCCCGGCAGGATGGTCAGCCTGGTTCAGTCAGCCCTGAAGCGGACCCCATAGTGCAAGCCCTGATAGGCCAGGGAGATGACGCCGTTCAGCCTCTGATTGATACCGTCCGAGATGACACGCGCCTGACCCGCTCGGTTGGGTTTGGCCGCGACTTCTTTCAGGACCGTTATCTCATCAGCGTCTCCCGCACGGCCTACGACGCAGCAGAGGACATCCTGCACACATCCGAGTTCGGCGCAACGGGCTTGCCGAGCGACAAAGCGGCGAATGCCGCCGCACTGCAAGCCTACTGGGACAAGTATAAAAATCTTTCGGTGACTGAGCGCTGGTATCACACCCTTGCCGATGACAAGGCGGCACCGGCGCAGTGGATAGACGCCGCGCATGAGATCGTGCGCCCAAGCGATGAAGTTCTGCGCGGCGGCTGGATTGAACGCGGGCCGCACTTCACAGGAAACGCCGCGCCGAAGGGCGAACCACTGCGGCAGGGCCACACACCGACCGTATCGGTGCTGATGGCACAGCGGATTCACACGCTGAGGACTTATTCAAATGCGCCGCACGGAGACTCGCGCCAATACAATGATGTTGAGAATGCCACAACACTGGCGCTTTATTTTGCTGCCTGGGACCCGCAGGCGGCCCGGCCCGTGCTGCACGACCAGTTTTTCGCCCAGCGCAAGGCTCTTGATCAGTGGCCTTCCTATTCTTATGACACTCTTTATCTGACTAAGCTGACTTTGGCCCGAATGCACAGCGATGATCCAGCGGCGTTAGGCAATTATGTAAATTGGCTTCAGGGAGCCGTGCCCAAAGACCTTCCACTGTTCAGCCTGAACGATCTATTTGAGCCGCTGTGGCGTGCGCCAAACGATCCCGCCGCACAGCGTGAGGCAGAGTATTTGTTTCTGAACCCGCACTCGCCCTGGGTGCCGTTCGTCCATGACCAGCCTGGATACAGTTCGGATTTGTTTGAAGAGGATTTGGAAGGCCCATTACTGCTCCTTCCGGCCTTCCGCCAGGCCATGCTGGTGAGCCTGGCAGATCGCACGGTAATCAAGACTGTCACGCTTGGCGGGCCGGACCCGCAGGAAGGTAACTACTCTGTCGGCAGTGGCCTAGACCCGTTCGCGCCAGCGACGCCGCAGCCGTTCCCCGTGCGGCGGTGTGATCTCTACGCCTTGCACTTGTCCCATCTAGGCGGAATGCCGGCGTTCCAATATGACTGGCCGACGGCGAAAAAAGATGCGGCTATTGCGATTGCCGCCGCGCGTCTGCGGCGGCACGGCGGCAGCTTTGCGTCCGACCTGCCTCCGGTTCTCCCCGATATTTTGCCGGGAGAAGGCGGCGAACCGCAGGTTCCGACGCCCAGGCTGACATTCCCGCACCTGACCCATCCCGCCACCGCGCAGGATGTCATCCAGAATAAAGCGATCTTTACATTCGGGTCAAGCGCCACGGAAAAAGTGCGCGTCTGGCCGCTTCCGGTTTTTCCGCTTCCGGCCCTCTGGACTGCCGACCACCACTACCCGCGCCATGAGACTGTCTGGACTGCGCCGAAGAAGTATGATAAAGTGATTGGCTACGCGCAGGAGGGGTTTGTCTGGCAGGCCGAAGAAACAGCAAAAGGCCGGCGGTTCTACGGTTTTGTCGGCCCGCACGACATCGCCCGCGTTCCTGCCGAAGAAATGGAATTCCCGCCCTCAAACAGTTATGCTTGGACGCAGGTTGCGGCGGGGCTGGACTGTGCGCTGTACGACGGTTCCGGTCAGTCCGTGCCCTACTTGACCAGCCTGCGGGCAGGCCAGCCACTGACGCTCACCCTGCGGCTGCGCTCGCGGCGGGGCGTTATGCAGACACTTCCCGCCGACTTTCTGCGGCATCAAGTGACGCTGAAGCTGCTGTTCTCGCCCGACGCCGTCGGCGATGAGCCGCGTGATCCGAATGATGCCGGCCGAACCTGGGAAGTCGTCGCACCCCGGCAGCCGATGCTTGCGCCGCCCTTGCCGGCCCGAAAACTAGAACCGGCGGAAGAGTTTTCGGCCTGGACGTTGACCCCTTCTCGCGCTTTTGACCTGTCCCGCCCCGGCACTTACCGGCTTCAGTTTGTTTTTGTTTCCGCAGCCACAATGACGGGCCGGCAGACGCCCGAAGCGGCCTTTCGAGTGACGCACTAATTGAGCAGAAACAAGAACATTTCCGCCAAACAAGTAGGTACATGCTAGCACTCTCTTTTTCGCTAAATGTTTTTTTCGTCAATTGTCAACCATGCTCAATGCAGGGGTGCCAATTTATCAAGCCATGACAGTGCTTGGAGAACAAGCCCAGCCCCGCAAGTCACGCAAACGCATTGCGGTTTTAAGCGCTTCGGTATTGAAAGGGAATTTACCCAGCCGAGCAATGGCCTCTTGTCCAGACTGCTTTACTTTCTTCCATATCGCGATGGTGATTGCGGGAGAGCGATCTGGAAATTTAGTGGCGGCGTTAGAGCGGCTTGCCGATTGCTTGGAAGAGGAGCAAGCGATGCGTTCTGCCATCAAGCGAGAGCTATTTTCCCCTAAGCTCACAATGGCGCTCGTGCTATTTTTCTGGCCCTTCGTTCTTTTTAATTACCAAAATCGCCCCGTTTTACTGGTGTTCGTTGGAGTTGTTCCACTGCTCACGTTTTGCCTTTTGCTGCTTGTCGGAGCGATTTTACCGCGTCTCTCTGGACAGCCCTCACCCTGGCGGGACCAGATAATTGCGAGGATACCAATACTTGGTAAAACGGCAAGCCTGATCGCACAAAC
>JAABUZ0100002560.1_pt1 | contig 29800 bp, 25 predicted proteins | sample 5562091 | NCBI WGS metagenome assembly JAABUZ01 (sample SAMN12813069, study PRJNA571459) | rock metagenome | isolation source: Antarctica rocks | place: Antarctica: Victoria Land, Linnaeus Terrace sud | collected 2015-12-21
CTAACCCTAACCCTAACCCTAACCCTAACCCTAACCCTAACCCTAACCCTAACCCTAACCCTAACCCTAACCCTAACCCTAACCCTAACCCTAACCCTAACCCTAACCCTAACCCTAACCGTTAAATTGAATTTAATGAAATTAATTTGCTTAATTTTGATTCTAAAGTTAAACAAATTTTCTAGCTTAACAAAATAAAATAAACGAAGAATGTGCATTAAATGTTTAACTTAATTTATCTAATTATGTAACATTATATAATACGCTAATTATATATAATTAACGTAAATCTTGCGTTAATTTAATTAAGTTAACGCATAAATAAGATAAAATAAGATAAAATAAAATAAACGAATATTAATGCGACGAAATTAACTTAAGTTCTTAACATTAATTTAATAAATCTTAATTTTAATTTAATTATATAAAACTTAAGAGAATAAATTAAGTTAAAAAAAATTTAACTTAATTTAATAATTACACTACGAAGATTTATATATTAAAGAAGATTTTTCTTATTTATTTAATTTATTGTTAAATTTATTAAATATATTAAATATTATTTATTTATTAAGTTATTAAATATATAAATAATTATATCTTATATTATATATTGCGTTATAAATTATATATTATATTGTTTTAAATTAAATTTGTAATATTTTTCTAGAAATACAATAAATATAAAGTTTTAAATCTTATTTCTTTTTATTTAACAATATAATTTATCTAATAATATAATATATTAATAAAGATTCTAGAATTAAATATTTAAAATACGCAAAAAATATTATTATTATTAGAGAATATTTATTAAATATATCTTTCTATTATTAAAATAAATTAAGAAAAATTCTAATCTTATAAATAGTCTTTGCATTGTTAATTTAAGAAATATATCTAAAAAAAAAAATTTTAAGTACTTAGAATAAGATTTAAATAATATTTTAATTAAACTATATTTATAAATAGATTAATTATTACTTTTTTTATAAATTTTATATTAATTATTGTTTATATTATTTAAATAATTATTCTACTAATTATTAACTTTAAATTACAAAATAACAATATAAATAAACAACTAAATATTATATATATAGATAATAATTTCTTTTATATTTAAATTATTTTTATAAATTAATATTATCTTCTTTATTATTTTTAAAGTTATAAGATAATATATAATTAATTATTATTTTATTAAGATTTTATTTAAAACAACAATAATAGAATTTATATATATAATTTAATAGAGATTTTGCAAATATTATTGTTATAAAGTTTTTATTATTTATTCTATTTAATTAACTTATAATATAATAGAAGTTATTATTTCTTTATAGTTAAAAGATTTCTTTATTATTTTTTTTGTTATTTTTTATAATAATGTTTTTCTTTGTTTCTTTAACTTTAATATAAATAATAATAGAAACAATAATAATATAAACAGTATAATAGAAGCAATATATAATATTATTAAAGAAAATAAATAAGAAATATCTTATAACATTTTAGAAATAGTAAATATTTCTAATTTTATTAGATTAAAAGATTATAATAATTGCAATTTAACAAACGCAATATTATTTATTATATATATATATTAGAAATGTTGCTTTTGCGCATTTAAGATATAAGCTTAATAATATAATAATTATCTTTTTCTTTAAATTTACGTTTGCGAAAATAAGTTAAAAGAAAACTAGATTAAACTACGTTTATAATATTATAAATAAATTTTTAGAAATAAAAAATCTTATAAATGCAATTAAAAATTCTTTTAACTTAATAAATATTTTATAAATTAAACTTATAATCTTATAATTTAATCTATATATTTATTAAATTATTATTACTTTATAATGTTTTAGAAATAATAAATACTTTAAACTTTATTAAATTAAAAGATTATAATAATTATAATTTAATAAATATAATATTATTTATTATATATATATATTAAAAGTGTTGTTTCTATGCGTTTAAGAAACAAGTTTAACAATATAATATATCTAATATATAAATAATAGTTTTTTAAAAATTCTTTTAAGAACTTTTTTTTAAATTAAATTAAAAGTTTTAAAATTTAAAAATACTAATATTAATTATATTTCTAAGAATTTTATAAAGATTATTTTTATTTTTTATTTTTTATTTCTTTAATATAATTAATTGCTTTGCAATTATTTTTATTATTTGTTTTATTGTTTGTTTTATTTTCTTTGCAATTTATTAATTAATTTAATTTATAATTTATTAATTTATTATTAAATATTTAAAAATATTAAGATATATATTGTTTAAAATCTTAATTTTTTTCTTTATTAAAATCTTTATTTATTCTTAATTTTATATTTATTTGTTTAATATTCTTGTCTTATTATTTTGTTTTTTTATTAATTTTTATTTTTCTTCTTAAATTTAATAATTTTAATAAAAATATTATTTGTTTATTTATAAATATATATATTTACTATTATTTAAATAATTATAAATATATAAATAAATATAATTTCGCAATTAGTTAAATTCTTCTTATAGTAAAAAATGCAATTATTAATTTATTTTATTTTATTTAATAATATTATTATAATTATAAAAACTTTATTAAAGATAATAATAATAATAAAAAATTTCTTAGATATTAATAATTTTTTATTTCTATAATTTATCTTTTATAATATTATTTTAAAATAATAAGAAAATAATTTAATAATTTTTTAGAAATTTAATATATTGCTTTTTAATATTGTTTTAATATATATTTTATAAAAGATTTATATAAACTTAAGTTTATTAATAGTAAAATTGAATTTTTTATATAATATAATTACTAATTTGCTCTTATAATAAATTATTATTAAGTTAAAGATATTTATATTTAATAATTGCAAAAGATATATAAAATATAATAATAAACAAATTATTATAATATTATTATTAATACAAAATTAAATAATTTTAATTATTAGATAAAATTAATATTTATTAAGAAATAAATAATAATATTAATTTTATTAATAATAATAAATTTACAATTTAAATAATTATTAAAGTTATTTAATATTTATTTTGTTATTTATTTATTTATTTTTTGTAATAGATATAAATTTATCTTATAAATTATATATAACAAAAATATTTAATTAAATATATAAATGCTTTTTTTTAATAAAAATTAAATACAATAATATAATTGTTTTATTAATATAAATATATTTAATTATTAATATTTATTTGCGCAAATTGCAATATTTATATAAAGATTTATTAATATCTTTAAGATATTTGTTACAAATAATTTTAAGAATTTCTAATAATTTTTAAACAAAATTCTTTTTATTTATATTATAAATATTTAAAAGAAAAAAATTATAATATTTTATTATTTGTTAAAAGAATAAAAATTATTTCTAAATATTTTTATAATAATTAAAATAAAGATAATTGTATTTAATTAATTAAGATTAATTACTATTAAGATATAAAAAATATTATAGAAACTTTTATATTTAAAAAATATTTAAAAAATATTTAATAATATTAATATTTCTTAGAATTAAAAACTTTATTATTATTAATTAAATTTAATAATTATATAATAATTATTTTTAAATTTACATTAATTTAATTTATATAACTAATAATTTTTTTTCTTCTTTAATAATATGTTGCTTTTAAATAAATATTAACTTTATAAACTTTATAATCTTATAGAAATATCTTAAAAATAATACGTAAAATAATATAATAAAAGTTTGTATTAATTCTAGTTATAAGCAATTTAAGATATAAATAATTTAAGAAATTAATTTCTTAATTTTAAAATATTAAGAAAACTTAAATAATTTAAGATTAATCTTAAGAATATTTAAGAAATAACAAGAAGCTTGCATTTAAAAAATTAAAAAAAACTTAATAAAAAATATAATTTTAACGTTTAAAATATGTACAAACTCTTATAATACTTCGATTAAATCTTCGTTTATTACTTGTTTCTATTATAGTAATTTATATAATAAGATTAAATAATTTGTAAAATTTCTATGCGAGAATAATATATAGATAAAAGCATTTTCTATAATTGCGTTCGCAAGTTTTAATAATGTATAAATAATACTTTTAACATTGCATAAATAATATATATTTAATTTATTTCTTAAATTTTAACTTTATTAATTTAAGATTAATTAAATCTACTAATGTAGCTTTAAAACTAAAATATTGACACAATAACTTTAAAAGTCTTAAGTTGTTACTAGAATTTCTAGAGAATTATCTTAAATTATTAATAAAAGATTCTTAATATATAGATAAATTTTATATTAACTTTAAAGTGTTCGAAATATTATAATAGTTTTATTAATATATAAGTTTTAATTAGTTAAACTTAATATAATTGATTTTGTCTTAAATATAAGTTTTAGATTTATATATATAGTATTAATAGTTCTATAACTTAATTAATAATGCAAGATGCTTAGTTTTAGAAATTTGAAGATATTCTAACCCTAAGATATTAAACCCTAAAGTCCCCCTGCTAGCGCGTTGCATTATTAGGTAGATTGCATTACTAGATGAGAAGGAGTAGTGAAGGGCTCTAGAGTAGCTTGGGGCCAAGCTCTTGGCAACTATCGCACTTCCTCGTCTGTCGCACTACCTAATCAAGGCGAGTAGCTAGTCCTTCTCACTGCTCATGATTTGCAGGAAGCGATGATAACGCTACGAATGTTTCGCAGTAACGTCTGATCCCAGAGCTTGCTTGCCAAAGACGAACCTCTCCGCTCAGGCCACTTAGGACGATTTCTGCCAGTAACGTCCAGGTGGAGCCGAAGAGCGATCTCTCCTAAATCTTCTGGTCCGTTACACAGGTCGACATGAGACAGCCTTGGCTCTGTTCTAATACGAACCTTTTCAATATCTCACGGCAAGCCAAGAGTCCAAAATTAGCGGCGCTAGACAGCAATAGGCTGGTCGAATGTGGGGTCGGCCTCTACCGTCCAATGGCCTACAGTCTCAATATCTGCTGCAGGGCGTTGGGCCCTCCGTCGAGCGTCTTGCCAAGAACTTTGTCGGTCTTTGGTAAGCGAGTCGCATTCACTCGTCTTGGCTCTTCCACGCGCTTCAGGTGTGATTCTTTTGAAAGAGTCTAGTCGTTTCGGCCCCCTCCAAGTGCAGGCACTCCTCGCTCGCAGGCTGTGTTGCAGTTGGGGATACTCAATGTGTTCTTGTGGCCCTCGATTGCTCAATATGCTGCTCCGCTGCTCCCAAAAATCTTGGAAAGTTCGCCAAGTACTAAGATACCAGTTCATCGTCCTCACGATCTCGGTGCCTGGACATACTGGCTGTCATGCTGCAAAAAATGATCATGCCTGCCTTGTCCATTTCCTCTCTATCTCGAATCTTGTGGCGTATCGCGTCATTTGTATTATGTTCCTCGGCATTTTGCTACTCAGCTGGCGGTCCTTCTCACTTTTCTAACAGTGGAATACATACGGGAAGTAAATCGATTTGGACGGCAGCTGAAAATCTGACCATGGGCCCTATCACCGTCGCTAGTAGCCTGACAGACGAAATGAGGCCAGGTGAGCATTTGAGATTGAACATCGACACTGATCTGATAATCCTCTTGAGACTTGCCCAGAGCCGAATGTCCTCGTCAATTGCAGTGCTTACCTCTTCAGAAGCTTCATCCACCATGAACCTCGTCTCATACTACACCTGCTATACGAGCACTTTCACCGAGAGTAATTTAGTTCAATGCTGGTTTGATTTTCCCAGGAAAAACGGGGCTTGGGCTCCGCAATACTGGGATCCTTACACTTCAATCACTGATACGGCACTCCGAAGTCAATGCTTACTCCAGTTCTCAAAAGGCTATTCGAGCTTCCTTGCGACTGGGTCCGTCGTCCCTGCTAGAACGACTTGGTGGAACAACGGCGGTGGGTATGTCGAGTCACCTTCCTATGCGAACGACTGGACTTTCACAGCCTCGTCTCCTTGTTGCTCGACATGCTCTCTTTCAGGGGGAAACGTACAAGTACAATACTGGCCTACTCCTGCCCCCACACCGAACGTGACCGCTCTAGTAGATGAAAATGGGTTTACATTGTAAGTGTACCTATTGCAGCTTTTGAAAGGCTAAAGCTGAGACAACTCAGCGTTTCTCCCTCAGTCTACGTCATATTCGAATCCCTTATTGCCACCGATCTATGTGGCCCAGTTGGGGAGACGTACTACAACAGGACTTTATCGTTTGAACCATCGGAGCTATCTACAAGCCAAGGTGGCTCGTATATAAGCGGAACTTTGTGGCCGCACAGCAAATACATCTGGACGGCTTTCAATTACGAAGATCTGACAAAAGCGTAAGACTCGTCTATGCCCCCTCGGGACATTTTCGGAGGAGGGACAAGAAAGAAGGTCGCCCTTCGACTCCGTGTCTGTTACTTAATCGCACGAACTCGATCCTAACGAGAATTGACAGAAACTGTTCCAATTTGACGAGTCTCTACTACGTCGACGTCGGCTTTGAATATAGCGGTCCCACCTCCACCTACTCCACGCTACCCCCAATATATACAGATTCTTCTCTGGGACCTTATATCGAGACCTGGACTTATCTTTACAATCCTTGTTATCCGACAATGTCTGTACCTACGGTGTGTTTATCTTCAATGAGCATAGAGGATTATCTAATGTGATTTTCCTAGCAACTGTTTAGTATAGATATGGGATGGCGCTCATGCCTAGACGTAGGTTTTTCCACTAGTTATGCACCGTATGTGATGCCTTCTCAATACAGGAGCAACACGTGCGGAAAATCTCTCTTATCCTGTGGTCTGGCATGGCACTCATCAACTTGCATCTACATCTGAGATAACGCATGAAGTCCCAACTTCGGAACAACACGGAAGGAAAGTTTTCTTGTCTGTCGAACCCGTTTCAACCCAGAAAACGATTGAGCCAGTCTGAGAAAATTGTACCGCCTCGTGTCAGGTCATGAGATACCCGAACAATCGTCCCCGGTTTGAAGAGCTAATTTTTAGATGAATTCCAGGGTATCAGCGCCTTTTACGATCCTCCGCGAGCCTTGCAGCCCGCACAAGATCTGACCGCCTTCCACCCAACGACCACGCATCGAGATCTCGAGACGTCTACACATACCAGTACAGCGATCAATGGTGCTACGCCGACTCCACAGACGCCAGCTGCGACTTCCACCCCAGGACCTGATCTCATATTTTCTAATCCCCTACATCAGCCTTCCCCCGAAGGCTCTATACCCAAATCGATCTGGCCTATCATTCACCCGTCTATACAAGCAGCCACAGATGACCCGCATACGAAATTGGACCCAGTTTTGCAGTCAATTTCGATCGCTCCAGCAGTCTACATAGGACATCATGTAATGTCTGATGGAGCCCCAGCGACCACAATTGAGAGCAAAACAGTAGCCTATGCAAGTGGAATAATTCACATCGACAAGACTGCAATAACAATACCGAGAGTCAACGATCCTATTGTACCGATCACTATGATAGCAGCCAGTCTCACATTCTCAGTTGGGCCTTTCTCAGGGCAGAGTAACAACCTGCCAGTTCTGATTATTGGTGACACAGTGGCCACGGCCAATAGAGCATCCGAGTTCGTGTATGAAGGTCAGACTTTGACCGACAATAACGCTGGTCCCACGATATCTGGAACGAGGGTCTCTCTCGATGGATCACGCACCAAAGCTGCCACAGGATCGTGGCCTCTTGGATCGATCATTATGAATGGCTTCGGAAACCCGTCTTCGACATCTTTTGTAACCATCAACGGCATTACATTCTCCATTGGCGAATCCCAAGCCATAGCTAGCGGCACAACTTATTCTCTGGGACAAACTCAATCTTCATCAATCCTCGTTATTGATAGCCAAACATTCATCCTAGGCCCCAGTGACATAATTGCCAAAGCTACTCTGTCTTCGTTCACAGCTGATGGGCTTACATTCTCCATAGCCGGATCTCAAGCTATCGTTAGCGGCACAACCTATACTCTAGAACAAACGCAAACATCTTCGATCCTTGTCATTGACGGCCGGACGTTTATTCTAGGGCCTCATGGAATAAGTGCCAAAGCTACCCTTTCATCTTTTACAGCTGATGGGCTTACATTCTCCATGGGCAAATCCCAAGCCATCGTCAGCGGCACAACCTATACTCTAGGAGCAACCCAGCCATCTTCCACCGTTGTCATCGATGGCCGGACGTTTATCCTAGGTCCTAATGGTATAAGCGCCAAAGCTACTCTCTCTCCGTATACAGCAAATGGACTTACGTTCTCTATGGACGCCACCAAAGCTATAATCAGTGGTACTACATATAGCATTGTGTCTGGTGCTAATCCTACCACTGTGGTTCTTGGCAACGAAACCGTCAGTATTGGTCCTAGCGGTGTCGGGCTTGCTTCAACAACAATAGCACTGCCAAACACTACTGGCACTAGCTTTGAATACTTTACAGGACATGCGCCTGCTTCGATAGTGGCACGGAACAGTATTCTGGGTGTCAGTCTGGTTTGCGTACTGATTACAATCGCGATAGTGTGAGATCTTGTCTACTTTTCCGGATGGATAGCAGTATCACAACAAAGCTCGGGAAGTCGCTTTTATAAGAAGCGATGTGGGAATAATTGTCTAATCTATGGCAGATAACAATATTGGAATTGCTGATTACGATGGCAAGGTAGGACACACCAGGTGGGTCAGGTTGCTCTAGATCTCTATTATACACCAGACAATGCATTAAGAAGCCCAAAGTAGCGATCTCAAGCTCCACTTTATATATATACGGTATTGGCAGACAAATCGTGGAGCGGATTCTGCCAAGCCTGGCCACAAAGCCTGCTTTAATGTCTTGGTTCAACAACTCCAACTCCTTGTAAACCCCTCACCCTCACCCTTTCGTGCCTCGACTCTCTAGGTTCTGATACTTGAATATCTCCCGAATTTCTCGCCTTCTCAACTATCAGCGTCTTAGTCCATCTCTATTATCATCGAAAACACTTTATTCCTTAAGCAGCAAAAGATCATCCAATTTTCCAACCTTGTAAGACCACCTGGGTATATCCCATCGCCTAGCCTGAGGGGACAAATGACGCCTCGCTCCGCTGAAATCAATCTACAAGGGATGAAATCAACCGAAAGCCCCTCACTGCACATACACCCTTTCACCCTGAACGAAAATCGCAGATGTGTCTGATCTGCGGTACCAAAACCAATGGAGGCAGAGCAGTAACCGCGGAGCAGGCAAAAACGCCTGGTAGAATTACATGTCCTTTCCCCCTCTTGCGCTGTTCGAAACAAGTCGGCTTGTTATCTGCAAGAGAAGCGGCTACTCTGTTCTGCGGTTCCTTGACCTCGACAGTCGGGAAGGGCTTCTCACAAGTAGTGGTTGGTGTGATAGTTTCCATATCTGAGATTGGCGCCAGACTGCTTTCAATGCAGATCATTCCCGCCTCGAGGTGTGTCAGGAGTGTCTAATTCTCACTCAATAGCGCGGCGGCCTGGATCTGGAAGAGTAGTTTCCGCGCGATTTTGACATCTTCATCAACAGTCAGCAAAATTAAGTCTACCGGACATGCAAAAGCTGCCAAACCAGCTAGGATCCATGACATTTATCGTACACACCACACATACCTCTTATAGTCAGCGCCCCCGGCGTCCTGGCTTTATGAAACAGAGAGTTGAGTCTGCGCAAACGCCTTTCGGTCTGCATGTCGTGAATCAGAGGGGCGCCCTCGATTACTAATTTTCGACCGCTTTCGATACTACCGAGTGCAAGGGGGATTGCAGCGGCGACCACTGTAAGACTGATTGGATCCGCCATTTGAGAGAGAGTTATGGACGTATGGGATGCAGCAGAGGGAAGATAATTAGCTGCTTGGGGAGGAACTGAGGTTGTTCGGGGGTGATCTCAACCAGAAGCGGGTTTATGGTTGATGGGGATGAAGAAGACTTATTGGTGTGAATTGGACGGATGGTATGGATTGTATGCAAAGTGAACGAGGTGGGTATTGTGGTAAGTTCATATATCCTGAGTGTTCGAAGACCTGGATGCACAACTTCAGCCTGCCCAAAAAATGTGGTTGTGGCTTGCATAAGAGCAGAAGATTAGACTCGTTCGAGACGACATAGGATCTGAAACCGCAGCAGGGTGCCATGACTACAGCCTCAATGCAGAATATCGTGTATAATAAGACACAGATAGTCCGATAAAAATGTGGGAGAGATGAGTATTTACTTGGCAAAGCTATTTTAGAAACTTCGGTGGTGGCTTCCGCCTAGTTCAGCGCCATACAGGAACGCCCGGTACTATTCATGGATACATGAGACTGGCGTCCATGCAACAAATCAGTTCCATACACACGAAACTCGAGCATAATTATAACAGCACTTGAATATCAAAACAGCCGTGGACTTGTCAGTCCTGGTGGTGCAAGCCACCAAGCAGATTTCAACGCAATTGTTGTCCTTGATAGCGACAATGCAATTACTTGGAGAATACAACCGCAGCATCAACTACAAGACTCTCTCCATGTCGGCTGTTTCGCTGTTTATTCCAAGCAGTAAGATTTTTGTGACAGCCGACGAATCGCAGTATAATATCAAAATCCCGGCCTTTTCCAGATCTAGTCTGACGAGTAGATTTCCATCTAGATCCTGGCTCGAATGCGAGAGCGGACAATAATCCTCTTACTCAATAAGGTGGACCAAAGCATCGAGCGACAGAGATAGCTGAATGCCTACTAAGATAAGTATGACGCTGGAAGTAGGTGCCTTGAGAGCGCAGGTCGGTCCATGTGTCGAAGTCTCATGCTGTACTTCATCCCAAATACCCAAACGGGCACTTCTCACCATCCAGCTTCGCCCCCTCCGGACAAGGCGAGCCCTCCACCAAGCGCATCGGTAAAACCGACATACACGCCATATCCACCGAGCCATCCGCCCCAACAGCCACGAGCGCTCCTCCTGCCTTACCCTCAAACGTACAATTATACGCCCAATCAAACAGCGCCGGCGTGGCCACAACACCATAATTGGCACTGCCCTCACTACCCCTCAGAATCCCGTTTAGCTGACCCAACATATCCGTCTGAGATGTGGACGGCTTGCCCGACCCACCGTATCGGAGCGTGTACGTCCGGTTCGTGACGGGTGAACGGTAGCCAGCCGCAAGTTCAACACCCTGAGTCCAGGCAATTCCTCCATCTCCCAGATCATGGTCATCGGTGTGAGATAGGGTGTCTGCGGCGGTACTCATAGGGCCGGGAATGGCGTACCATCCGTTTTGCTGGAGGAACCAGGAAGCTTCGTACACGTTTGTGGATGCGAGGAGGGGTAGTTCGCCGCCTGTAAATGTGGGCGCAGGTGACCCAGAGAATGTCCCGTTGCTGGCGAAGGCGATGAAGGTGGATGCGTCATTCATTATCAGACTTAGACCGTGTTGGAAGTCACCGGAGGCTCCGGTGGAAGGTGACCAGATTGCTTGAGGAACGGTAGGGGCTTGGTGGAGGCTTTGCAGGAAAGTCCTCCCTGAAGTGTGGAGGGCGTTGAGCGGGTTGTCTGCGGATTTTGCTGAGGGGAGATTCTTGATGAAGGTTAGTGAAGGGGTTGGGGCGAGCGCGACGGGAGAACTTGCGGCCAGAGCGATGGGCCCAAGACTGAGAGCAGTGTCAAAGGCAGTCTGGTTGCTGCTCACAGAATTTGCCTTATTGACAATAAGGGACCGAAGATTGTCCTGTAATTTTCCGTTGCCCGCTTCCGCTGCGCGAAGTGCTACTTAAGGTGTCAGTGGGAGGACGACATGAGTAACTGTTAGCATGGAAATGACATACTGGAGGCTATGCTTTCAAAGAGACGACCGATAGAGACGATGCCGTACACAACATAGCGAGCTGACGCTGCGATACTCGGAGCCAAAGTCGAAGCCGGAGACTGAAGTTGGCACTCGTTCCTGATGTGGGCAATATCACTGCAGTCAGTTCCTAGTCTTCCGGAATATAACCGCAGGAAACATGTCGACCATGGTTCATTCGCATGACAGCAGGCCGCCCCGCTATCTGTAGGCGTGCAGGTAGGAGTTGTTTTCTTCCATCCTGTCACTGGATCATTGAGAAATTTAGGAATGTTCAGCGTGTCCCAGCAAGAGGTGTCGAAAACAGCCGCAGCATCCACACAATTGATCCCTCTTGACTCTAGGCTACGAGGTTCATAAGAAGATGATAGCGGGGAGCAGGAGGCGAGGGAAATGATGAACGCTACGGCGAGGCGTGTTAATGGTGAAGACATGACTGCTGCAGGTCTTGAGTGCGTGTGTATACTCTTGATGTTGCAGAACGCAGAGCCTGCTTAATATACTCATATCGATCATTGCTATGTAGGCTTGTTTCGCAGGATCTGTTCTTCGCGACTGCCGCTGATGGCGTGGAGAAGCGCTGCCAAAGACGCGACCCGTAGCCACTGATCGCCGCTTGCAGAGCGACTGTCTAGTTGAGGAGACCTGTCTTCGCTCCGAGCAAAGTATCGCGGGTACCACGTGGGAGATGTGTACCAGCCATGTGATAAAAAGGCCGGACAGATGATGGTAAGTCAAGTTAGACTGATATAGGATTTGATATGCGCAAGAAGCGCAACCTAGATGCGCTGGTTGGATCTCGCCAGTCCTTCCAGCCGCGAGAAGGCGCTTACAATGCACCGACGCCAGGAACAGTTCTGTATCGGTATTCCACTTTGCTTTGAAGCACTCCCGACTGTCGATGATTCTTGGCTGTATCTTCGCGTCGCGCTAGATACTGCCGGTATTACTTTGTATCAGGCATGCTTGTTGCTGGCGTGGCAGGGCATACTTGCTTAGATAACCCCTAATGCGCCAACAATTAACATGCCGGACACGAAGAAATATACCGTGTATAGGTATCGACTATGGGAACATAGAGTGGACCAGAGATGAATGGAGGCACAGGCTCTATTGCTTTCGTGTCTCCGGTTAATTTAGTATATGTACATCTACTAAGTTTGGCCACCATCCAAGTCGCACACAATTCTATTGTGAAGCTTTCCCCCACCTAAGTGGCAGAGCCAATATGGACTGGGTGAGCCAGTCAAAAGAGACGGAACTACTTACGGAGTCTCTGCGGCTAAAGCTCTGACACGCTAAAGCCAGCCAGTGGTCTCACCTGGAGGGTCGCCCGGAAACCAGCCCCGGGAAGCCTAGAAGGTGTCGCACAGACCACTTTAGCCAGTTGTACCTGCATTTGACTTGCCCCATGTCTGTGTACCTGGATTACCCTGTAAGCTCAGTCCTGGCGTGCTCAGGACTTTTGGCGCAGAGTTATGTATGGAGGTGGGCGGAGTGGCTCGCCATGCTACTTTGAACACCACTAGAGATGGCCTCATGGCCAGGTTATTTACTGGCCCCATGATCTCCCTTATCCCCGCACTAGGCCCCCTGTCAAAGCATCGACTTCTCAAACGAAGGGACAACGGTGGTGACGGCGCCGATAAGATGAGTCCCCTCGGGAGTTTCCCACGCTTAATTCATGCGGTGGTATGGTGCCCTTCGCAAAGACTCATCGAGTCTAGTAAGAATTCAATGTCTCCACGATCACCCTATTGAGAGCTTGATCGAGTATGACAAGTGCTCTACCCTTCTAGCTATGGGCACTCGTTGGTCGTCCGGCTCATCGTAAGGTCGTCATTTACGTTTTCCCAAAGTATAATAGAGGTAGTGCATCAGATGTTGGCATAGGATGGGGTACCGGTCATTGCTCGAAGTTCCTAGATAATTCTAGCAGCGGGGAGTTGCTTCAGTTATTGTCCGCGAGTTATTGACAAACAAGAACTCCGGCGGACACAAACTACACTCAGCCCAACCAAGAAAGCGAAGTAGATCAGAACTCACCGTCGCGAAGAATGGCTGTTTGCTCCCCATATTAGCTGTACTGATTCCGTTGTATATCTTCATCATGTCTCGCTCTTGGGAGCCGTTTGCTTATCGACACGCTCTAACCGTACGAAACTGAGAGATCCTGATCCTACGGTCGCACCTTGCCCTTCTCCACCACACCAGTATTCATGCCAATTTTGGTCTGGCTATTGAAACCCCCTGTGAGCCTTAATGAACGTTGTTGGCTGGACAGGCAACAGGATGCGCTGTTTGCCGTCAGAGGTTCGCACAGAGAAGCCGATGTCTCCCTATCCTTGTAGATATAGCTAGGCGACGCCGGCCTTCCTCTCTACGCGCATTCTGGTCAGAGATATCCTGCGCGTTACAGAGTGACCCAGCTCTTTTACCAGATTGCCGTGGCCGGAAGCCTGCCCAACGTGCCACTAGGACCCGTACCATGTCGGCACAGGGGCTGACCTAGAGTCCACAGGAGACTTCCTACATGATCAAGGACCCTCGGGACTGAAGCGAACACAGATCGAGGAACTTCCTCTCCCTGCAGGCCGCATTGCAACATCCAGAACTGAGATTGACTCCGAAGCACTCAGCTCTTTGTAATATCTACATGTCTCGCAGTTCCTCCTCCCACCACTGGAAACCTCGTAATTATCTTATCTCAGAAGTGTCCCTCTCAAACACTGAGCACTCTGTGTTGAAGATTGCCGTTAGGTCGAGCTGACCGTGTGCCACGGGTGTAGAGCATCGCGGGCTTCAGACTGCCATAAGACACACCGAATGGTGATGATGGATCGACGGGTAAGGAGGAAAGCTGTTGGACTCCGAGAGAGACGCTTTGTAGGGTTGGCACAGCCATGGACCAGGCTGAGATGGTTTTCCGTAAGAGAGTTTTGCTATCAAGAGGCCAGCCTGGGCTCATCCGTCAGCAACATGTAGAAAGGCGGCTTACTGTCTCCTAGTCTGAGCTTATTCGCTCTGTCTTCGCAACAAAGACCAGCATTGAGGCGTGGCCAAGGTCAGCAATATGCTTTACAGTGGCCAGCGTCGGGCAGGCGGTGTGCCTTCGCGAACCTTTAGTCGCAGTCGTAATGTCAAGGATAGGAAAGTCGAAGGCGTACCTGGACTATGGAGGGCAGCATAAACCCTAAGTAAGACAAATGCAACCCTAGGAAGAACTCCGTCGTGGCGCCCCCTTGTCGTTTTGCCAAACTTTAAGCTGCAGCGGCAATTTTTGCGCTAGGAATATATTGATATTTGTAACGGGCCTGGGCTACTTTGGTGCAATCAGTCTATTTCAGCGTGTGGATGCACACTAGCGAGCGAGATTTACACATCCATTGCCAAAGTGTGCACTAATATTGAGCCACATCACCTTAACGGAGCGCACCCATTCTCCATGACAAATGGTGATTCATCGATTGGATGGTCTCTTTTTGCTTTTGCTAATTCTAAGCAGACCCAAGATGTTCGTGATGCCATTTACCCGTGATTCAGCTGCAGTACGTAATAGTCCTTCTCGGACGTGGAAGGGGTTGAATTATCATCAACGATTTAATGTACTAATGGCAAGTTGAAGCTAAAATACAGCGGCGCCGATAGCTTTCTTATTCTGACAGTCCTTTTCTACATTTCTTCCTGTGTCATTCCTGTTGTCGTAATGGACACCACTCCTCGCCGTCCTTTATGTTTTTGGCACCCTTTCTCTCTGCTACTCCTCGCTTGATGGCAATACGATGACTTTGAGTTTTGGCGAAGCAAACAGGTGGTCACTCTACCAATTTCGAGGTTGATTCGATAGAGGCTGCTTTGAAGACTGAAACATACCTTAATTCGACAATACATTGGCTCCACCGGGCTTCTTTCTGTCGTTATGGTCGCCCGTTCTCCATGTCACGATCCGACAGAGTCACCAGATGCGTACACGTGGTGCTTTGATATTTGAGAGATACGGCCAAAGCAGGACTAATGATTCTAGACAAATCCGGCAATATCATGAGCCGACAAGATCTAGGTCTTCGTTATTGCTTGCTGGTGCACGAAAAGGGTCGAATACATCAAGTCAGTTGAAGATGTAGTATTGTTTTTGGATTCTGGAGCTTGCGGTGTCCGGTATCGGCATGTGGTGCCACAGAGAGCCTCGGAGAATTATTGGTTTGGAGAAGACATATTGACCCTGCGTCATAAGAGATTATCTACCGTGCCACTGGGCACCACATGTGCGCTTGTGGCGACGAATTAGCCGTCAGCCTTTACGTCGCAAAGCACGGCCTCTTTTACATGACACTCTTCAAGAAGTACAATTCTCAGCAGCTCAAGGCACTGGAGTGGAAATATCATCTGCTATGCTATGGTGTACCCTTCATTATCGCGTTGACTCTCATATTTATTGAGACCACGTCACGAGGCCGAGTGTATGGCCCGGCAATAGTAGGTCAAAATTAATCAAGCGATATCCATGGCAACTGACTGGCGATATCAGCTTTGGTGCTGGATCTCTAATGAGTGGGACTTTATGCGCGTGGCAGTGTGTTACGCTCCAGCATGGTAGATTTCTTGCCATACAAGTGCATTCTGGCGCTAGGCTTACATCTTTACAGGATCAGTATAATCTCCGCTTTCACAATCTATGTCATATCAGGAAGGGAACTTTTCAAAAAGCGCAGGGAGCTGCGGCATTTCAATGATATCAGGAAAGCCGATAGTTACAAGACTACGGACGTGAAGATCACAAGCGAGCTTGCGCACTTCGTAGTGCCCATAGGAGAGCTAGCGGATGCTTACATACCGCGTAATGGGCGACAGAGCACCAGAACCACCGCTTCCGGCAAGAACTACGAGCAGTACTCTGTGAACATAGCGTCTGGCCCCGCCAAATACAGACGAAGCAGGATGTCTGCGCAACGTAATAAGAACAACGCTGCCCTGGAGGCCAACAGAGCCGCGTGGGGTTATACGAAAGTCGCCTTGCTTTTCTTCGTTTCTCTGCTCATAACTTGGGTAAGCAGCGCTTAATCCTGGCATTGTCTCGCATAACACTTATCCCGTGGGTGTTACGCAGGTCCCATCGTCTGTCAACCGTGTATATGGCCTTTGCGCACCCCAATGCAATCTCGGTTTCCAACGAGTACGCGGCTGGCCTTGTCTTGTCACTAATGGGCTTCTGGAATTCGGTCATCTACTTCACGACTTCGCGGGCAGCTTGCAAAACCTTAATCTTACGTATTTTTGCAGGCAGGCCAGAATCGGGCTCTTATGAAAGGAGACGGTCAAGCGACGACTTTGAACCTGGAAGGAGATCGAATTCACGCTGGAGCAATGATACCGCTGGGAGGGGGGATTCCGTATGAGCGCACATGGCTATATCGTTCATCAACTCCGAGAGGGGCATGAAAACTACGACAAATTCACAACAGAAGCTCACGCTGCAATAGCATACTTTGTGCGGTATGACGTATCAGGATCAAGAAAAAGGTTCAATATTCTCAAAGCACGCTGTTATTATGAAGTTGGGAAGATTCAGCCTACCGACCACACCATTCCATCGCCCCAATCAGCACCCAGACTCTTCATTACCGGCTTGCGAGACTAATATTCCCAAGTATCGATCGACCTCGCCAGCTCATTGAACGCTGCCTCATTGTTGGCTCTTTCCCTAGGCTGGACCGGATCATCTGGACTAGCATCAACATCCCAGCCCCGGACCGGATAACCTGACTGGTGTATTCCATAATTGCCTTCGTTCCACAAGGGCCTACTATCCTGCAGGATCCAAGAACCGTCTGGCTGCCAACACGTGCCCGCGTCGCGCAGCTCTTGAAACATCACCACATCCCGCAAAACATTTCCATTGCCATCGCGATAGTACTGTCGCATCCCCGGGTAATTGAACGCTCCCCGGCGCTGGATTTCGCGAAAGAGCTCACGGTGCTGTCTCCAATCCAGCGTGCCCGAAAGAGGCGGTCCGGTCCACCGAGGGCCAGGAAGGACCACATGTTCGGCGTGGAGCTGCTGGTAGAGTCTGTACTCGTGATGCGCCGCCATTCTTCGAACCTCCTCCACGAGGAAAAGACGATCGTCGGGCCCGAATTGCTCGTCGGGAGATGGTGGTTCATCTTCATGTGCCTCCTCAAAGATGATCTGACGCTCTCCAGGCTGCGGATTCTCTGCGCGCTCCCGTGCCAGATCCCGAAAGCCATGTACAGCTGCCATGCTCAGGGGCTCTCCATCAAGGGAATACACCCCATCAACGACCCTGATCACCAGAGGAGCTAGGGCTGCGTCATCGATAAGGTGTGAAATTGAAGGTAGCCGGCTCCTGCGAGCTTGGAAGAGCTCTCCCCGGCAGATGGGGCAGCTGTTGTTGGGTAGCCATGTCTCGAGGCATTGGTTGCCGAAGACGTGGTTGCATGGCGTCTTGACAGGATGTTCGGCCTCTTCGCCTTCTGCTGCGGACGTGCCGTATGCGACGTAGCAGCAGGGGCAGATGGGGTCTTGGAGGTCGGCTGGTGCGACTGGAGGGAACGTTGCCATAATTGCTGGGACGGAGACTTCTGCTTGTCGATTGTCGGGAATGCGGACGAAGAGCTCATCATCCCCCATTTGTCGGGTAGGCCACCAGGGCATCACTTGGTCGGTGTCCTGAAGCGGGTTAGCGAACGCTGCCACGGTTTCAGGGACTTGGACTCCTGCTCGTAGACTATCGGGAAGGCGTACGAAGAACTCGTTATCCCCCATTTGTATGGTGGGCCACCAGGGCATCACCTCCTCAGCGCCTCCAACCGTATCACCTTCAGATACATGTTCCGCAACGGCGTTTTCGACGGTGAGTTGATCCATCTGATCGGACATGACGGTATCAAGCGTCAAGGATAGGTGCTCTGCGGTGTATGGTTTGGGGTGGTCAGGGTGCATGATAGCAGACATGAAGGACTCCTCTGCGGGATTGAGTCCTCCGTCGGCCATGGCGAAATCAATAACAATCCCTGATATCGTGCGAAGTGTTTGATGAGGTTAGATACGGGGTGTTTGATGAGACAGAAAGTGGTGTGTTGTTTTCGACTGGATCCGCGGTGTTGATCTTGTCTTTTCAGTGGACCTGCCTGTGTTTTTCCCGCTCGATGGGTTGTAGAAGAAAAAAAATCCCTGGCGACGCTCTTACTCCTTAAGTACACCCACAACATCGTCGAGGCCCACCCAAGACCAGGTTCGAAGAACAAAGAACGATCCTTTTCGAACACAATAGCTTCTTAGTGTTCGGGGCTGGGGAGGTGAACAATGGCTTTGTTTCCGATGCTTGCGCTTTCTCGCTCTCCAGAAGACGCTTCGTTACATCGGACACCATGATATGGTAAGCAGGAACTACTGTCACTCGACTCCCAGCATCTTAGCATCTTCAAGCCCTTCTGCAATCCCTCGAACAGATCCCTTATCGCGCGACTCTCCTCCTATATTTTCAAATTATACCATCCGAACGGCTTGGCTATGCAATCTGTAGGTGCGCGAAGAAGAACAGTGGCGTTGTCTCGATGCGTCGCCTTTCTCGTACGTGCAAGAGCTTTAGACAAATTTCATGGAGGCATATTCCCATATTTGGTTTCATCACATGATATACAAAGATCAACTACCACTGTGATGTCTTGATTGAAGATCTCCTACTAGGCCTCAATCGAGTCCCTCAGCGTGCCGCTCTCGCCCTACTCATTCAAAATGTATCCTTGGAATGCTGTGGCTATGTGTTGTCTAGGTGTATGGAAAAGGACAATGGCGTTGTCTCCCATGCCCAGGGTTTTTTTGTTCGTCCGAGAATTGCAGAAGGCGGAGGCTCAAGTTCAACTCCATTACATGGCATGCAGCCATCAGCTGTCACTTCAACCCCAATATCTCAACATCCTTAACGCCCTTCTGCATCTCCTCGCGATCCCTCGGCGCGTTGATTTGTCTTATTTGTTCAAAACGTACCATCTTAACGTTGTGGCTATACGTTGTCTAGATGCGCGAGAGAAGAACAATGGCCTTGTCTTCAACGCTTCCGCTTTCTCGCCCATCCAAGAAAGACGAATTTCACTGAGGTGGTTTTCCACGTTTGAGACTATCGCATGCTATACGGGGATCAATCACCACTGTGATCCCAAAACCCACCCCCCTACAGGCCTCCTACGATCCCACGCCAGCCGCCCTCCCTCCATCCAAGCATCCACCCAAACACCCACCCCATCACCAACCCCAACCCCATCCCTAACCGGCCACAGAACCCCTCCTTCAATTTTCGAGCCCACGGCCCATCCAGAGCCTTACAGGACTCGTACATCAGAATTGACGACAATCCACACATCTCATATCTCCCAAAATTACAACCAACCCTAAGAACCCTGCCTCTACAGCTAAGACCTCCTTGATCCGTGGTCTATTCCAGCCTGTAGTGGCCGACCCTTGTTGTACGCAGGGAAAAGGTAGACTCCAGTCCATCATCAGACACAGGCTATGCTGTGATTTGGCTGGTGGAATGGGCCAAGACATTCAGCTGCGCTGGGCTGGCTATGATCTCAGGCGGGAGGTCGATGCTTTGTGTGTTTATCCGTGATCGTTGGTCCAGCTGGGTTTAAATATATTTGCTGGTCGCGATGGTTGTGAGAGCTGGCTTAGGTGGTCGTGGCTAGGGTACAAGGGGATCAGGTAGCATGAGTTTATGAAATGATGGATGCAGGAGAAGCTTACGTTGTTATGATAAGACGAGGTAAGTAGGCAGTTTCTAAGGGGGACTTGCAGCAAGACGGAACACAATCAGATAATAAGGAGCTCGAAATGAAAGTGAAGGCATTTGTGCTTTCCATACGTGGTGAAGATTCATAGATGATGGAAGCGTATACATAGATATGAGCGTAATCGTCCGCGATGCCAATCAGCTGAGAATTCTTCCCATTGGAGGCTATTCAGCTAAAGTGTGGGTAGCTCTAATTGGTGTGCTACTTGCGGCTCATACATTACTATCGACAGCAGAAGCCAGAAATCCTCGACCCATACACCATGAGCGCATCGCCTTTGTTATGCTCATGGCCATTCAGTTGATCTCAATAAGGCCCGGACCGTACACCGTCGCCGCAGCCACAGCATCATTAGTCGCAAACTTCCCCGTCCCCTTAACCAAAGCAGCAATCGTCAACCCATTCGCAAAACCCTCCTCGAACGGGAAGTCGGCCTTGAAATGCGTCACGCCTCCAGCGAAGAGAGCATCAGAGATCCGGACCGTCACGGGCAGAAGTGGACCAGACAGGTACACAATCGCATTGTTCTCACAGTCGACTTGCCCAGCGACTGAATACTCCAGCGTCATATTCCTCGGTTCCGGCTTGGCGATGATGTTCAGCTTCCCAAAAGTGGTAAGGGGGATATCGGAAAGCGGCTTCGGGCAGGATCCCGGGACAATGAACATCTGCAGCGCTGTGAACGCGAAGCTCGGGGAGCCGCCTGTGAGCAGTGGCGCGGCGGAGGGTACTTTTCCCTGTGCGTAGCGGAAGAACCCAACTTGCTCGCCTTCTTGGCCCAGGACTGAGCTTACAAGTGTGATTAGGGGTATCTCCTGGCCACCTTCGATAGCGAAGGCGGCTTGTGCGTCGGGGAGTGTGCCGAGAGCGATGTCGGTGAATGTTTGGGCGAGGAGCATGGCTTCGGAGAAGGTGCTGACTGGGAAATTGTATTGGCAGGGTGCGATGGGGCTTTGGCCGGCGCTGGCAAGGATGGCGTTGACGCCGATGGAGTGGACCTTTTCTTGCTGCAAGCCATATCAGGGGGTGAGTGGTGGGCGAGAGGAGAGGTGACTCACAGCTACAATGGCCGAGAGTGACTTGGACACATAGCCTTTGTCCAGTGGCGAGACATCGTAGCCAGGGACGTTGTTTGTCACGTTTGCTAGGAGCTCGGTGAAGAAGGCTACCTCAAAGAGCTCGTTCACAGACAGGAGCTGGAGAACGGTGACTGCAGTTGGCTTCAGGCTTGTGGGAAGTGGTCCGTTGGGCAGGCTGCCTCCAGCTATATGCTCGATCTGAGCGAACGTAGTGGGCGTGACGTTGGGGAAGCCGTCTGGAGTGGGGAATTTGAAGGGTGCTGCCGCAACGCCTGCAACTGTGACCAGGACAGTCAAGATCGAAAGAGGCTGCATTGTTCGATTCGAAGTTGTTGTGCGGTCGAGGAACAAGCCGATGTGAAGGTGATGGTGCGGTTGAAGGAAAGCGGACTTGAAGGTGATTAATAAGTTAGGAGTTCGAGGATCAGAGGATGAAGGAAGACGCGACTGAAGGAAGATGCGATTTAGCTCCCAGTAGTTTGCACGTGGCATCTTACGTTACGGAGGATTGCGCGGTGTAACAGACCAACGTATCAAACATCCGGTGCGCATCTGAAATTTGGAGTGATTATCTTGCAACAAGCCAAAGTGCAGACACGAGATACTTCAGCCATGCAGGCACTACTATCCTGCACCTCATATTGGCTGCGGTCTAAACGTAAAACCTGGCAGTGGATAATGATTGCAGATCTTTCTAAGAGTCCGTCTCTTGGATCCAGTGGTGGCGGTCTTCCTTGCGTTAACCTGCTAAGGAAATCTACAGCATTTCTTGCTTCCGGAATAATATGTACAGCTTCACAGCACAGTAATAGATTGCATTCACACCTACTGTCGCCGAACATTCGAAGGACCCTCGTCGATATTTTTCAGTCAATAGCAATTAAACAGTCCAATGCCTTCCACGAGTCTCGTTCCTCTTAAGTTCCGAGTCAGCTTTACCTGTGTTGATGGAATGATCTATCGTTCATCGTTTCTTATTGCGAGGCCGTTAATCTAATGTACCTTTTCTAAATCAAACTCCAATCATCCCCAAAACAAGCCTATGAAATGCAGGTCCCGCAAAAACTCACATAACTCGCACGACAAGGATCTAGGAAATCTGACAATCTGACCCTATCGGTCTCCGGAGAAATTGAAGGGAAGAAACAATGAGCCAGGAAACTCACAGCCCACATCCACAGCTAGACACGTCTCAAACCAACCCAAACCAAGAACGCAAATCCATAAGCCTTCGTAAATCGTAATCGCTGCGAAGTGCCGACAATCAAAAAGTGATCCTAGAACCCTGTCCCCAACACCTTCGAACCAAAATGTAAGCCGTAACAGAAGAAATATGGGTAATGTGGTGATCATCCGAAGTAATCAGATGTAGAACATCGAGTCCTTGATACGGCTGTGCACCGTGACAACATCCTGAGTCATTGGCTTGACTGGCTCGACCTTCGACTTGTCCTCGGACTCCGATTGTGGCTTAGGATGATACCACGGGCGCACATATGAATGGATGCGATTGCACAGCAGTCCGACGTAGTAGATAGGTAAAGTACTGGAGACGACTGACGTGGAGCAGCCAGCCAAGTAGGACATATCATGTGTCAGATCCTCAAGCTCTTCTCTGGCGCCATCTCCCGCCTTCGTACTGCTGAAGATGTCGTCATGCACGACCGAGTAGCGTACGGGAAGAGCCTTCCTCTTGGGCGGTGTTTCGGATTGCCAAGGGTGTTTGCCAGTGGTGTGCCCGTGCAGGAGGGATTCCCAGGTTTTCTCTGCTTCCATCGTGCGAATGATGACGGTGGATCTCTTGACTTCGTTCGTGGCATCTTGAAGGCTCAATGGAAGTTGTACGTCCGCCTGGTGATCTTGGAAGACCTCGATCAGGGTGACCTTGACTTTTGAGTACTGTTTCTTTAGTGCTGAGATCGCCTTAAAGCAAGCCTTGTGTGCTGGGCCACTGTGATATATGACAATGTTCATGTCCCGCTCCTGCTTTTGTCTCTGAGGCTGAGCCCCATTTTGCGTTCCATCTGGCTTTTTAGGTTGAGTCTTCCAAACTTGCATTCGGTCCTGTAACAAGCCGAGAAATACCTCGTTGAATGGCTTGTTGTCAAGCACCTGGACATGCGCAGGCCAGTGAGACAAGGCACCACCAGATGAAGCCACTGTTGCAATGAACCCCTTGGCATTGCTCACCGCTTGCGTAGGCGGCAACACGATTTGAACGCCGACTACCATCGTCTCCTCTAGTGTCAAAGTCTTCCGGTCCACGGACTTGAGAGCTTGATTCTGGTAACCAGTCTTCAGGTTCAGTTTCAGTGCCAAGTGGAGGATGGAACGATTGTTGTTGACAAATTTGGGACTAATGAAGCATGTGCTATGGATCCCAAATTTGATGTCGCATTGGCACTTGACGTAGTCGTAGAGAGACTTCATCTTGAAGGGGAGCACGACCAGAACTGCACCAGCACTCTGAACCAGCGAAGCTAAATTCACTTGTGATGTCGTACTGCACCTTTTGATCAAACTTCAGATGTGCCATCTCAATTTTTTTCGGCTCTTCAGCGCTGTCCAGTGGAATTTTATGTGTCTTCAGACGGCTGCGGAGATTCTCGACATTCTGAGATAGTTGTCCGTTTTCGAGCCATTGCTTGGGCCCAATCAACAGCACTGCCACTTTCAAGCCGTCCTTGCAGGGGCTCAAAGTAACTGGGTCATCATTCCACGTCCCCGAGGAAGTATCGGTTGCATTTTTTGGAGAGTATACTATTTCTGGGCTAAACCTCACTCGTGAAGGTAGATGTAGCGACTGTGGTTTGATGCTGACCTGGCACTCCGAAAGAGAGTTGGCTATAGACATTTTCAAACCAGGAAACCGAATCTCACATTTGCCACCGTAACTGTTGATCAACTTCGGGACATTGGCTGTGCCGACAATACCTGTAACTTCCCCGAAGCTCAAGGCCGAGCAGTTGTTGCTGTCGGGCGATATCACTAGTTCACACAACTCCGGCGGGTAATATGTTGGCTTGGACCTGGTACCGACGTTGACGAGAGGTAAACCTGGCTCTTTGATCTTCTGATGATTGTGGTCCACGAAGTATTGGGCTACCGTTATGTATTGGCTATGAAGCTTGTTAGAAGCTACTGTAGCATTTTCACGGTCGTGGGATGAGGCCTTGAAGTAGAAGCTGACATCGTTGCTGCCAGCACCAAACTTGGTGACCCGTGGCGGCGAGGATACACCGGACTTGTGGCCATCGTCAGGTCGTGCCAAGCCAACAATCGTCTTCTGTAGCTGGGACTTATTGCTGGGACTTTGCATTCGTGGCTGGGTGACTTGGATGCGGAGGCCCTTGAGGTAATGTTCTAAGCCATGTAGATTCCCAGCATTGTAGGATCGATAGTTCTGCATTACGGTAGCGACAGATTGCTTTCCGTTCTTGATTGCGCTGCCCTCGATGGCCTTTGTTGTCTTCCCTTGTACCTCGAAGAGTGGCAGTGACATGACTTTTGTGGTCCAAGGGCCCCTCGACGAACGCCACTGGCCAACAACGACATCGACAACGTTCAACAGGACGTTCTTGTAGTGTTGCTCGTTCGGACTCTCCGTCGAATGGAGGAATTGCAAGATGTGGCACCATTGAACGGGTGGAAGGTCGCATTTAGTCAAGGAGACTTCGTCCTTAAGGGCTCCGAGCTGGGCTTTACAGTCTTTGGATCGAGAGAACAAGATTAAGTATGTGCGATAATCGGTCAGAACTCCGACTTGGGCTAGTTCAGAGATCGAATGAATCAAGCTCCTTACAGGGCCTTCTTGCATTGGATCTGTTGCGTCTTTCGAGCTATGCTGGCGGTCACGAGAAGAGTCATTGATGCGATAGCAATGTACAAAGGTGTCACTACGCATCGTCTGCTTAGTGTTGCGAGCTAGGACCATCCCTGTGCTTGATCCAGCTGTACCAAGCTTTGGGCCTTGCATCAGGGTGCGGCCAGGCTTGCTGCTGAATTTGGGGGATACCAGATCGGACTCATCGTAACGATAAGTTTGCGACACTTTGGGCGACAGTGGCAGTACCCCGCCCTTGTCTTTGGGTGTCCTAGGCGAAGAGCTTGAGGATTTCGGACCGCGACCTTCAGAGTCAGGGGGTGAGGGGGCGGTCGAGGTTGAGGCTAAGGTACTGCGAGAGTCATGGCGCGGCGATGTTTGAGCCGTCCCAGAGGCAGTACTAGGAGCAGTGGACGGCGAGATCTTCTTTTTCCGCGGAGATGCGAGCCCGTCTGCTTCGTAACGTTGTAGCTTTGTAGTCGCGTGAGATAGGTCTGGCGCTTTCTGATCTATCCTTGGAGAGTGGGGCAACGTCGCGCTGTCTCGGCTTATATCCTTGCTCCGGTTGGGGTGCGAGCCACGTCCATTGGCAGACATCTGGGGGGTCGAGTCTGATTCGAGGTCTTGCGAACGATGATGTGGTAACAACTACTTGGCTGATCTTCAATACTATTCTAATCTCGCAATAGCGTCTACGAACTTGGGAATGGTGGAATTGGATGGCTGGATTGCAGGGAGATGCTGTCATATACAGAGGACTGATGATTTCAGAGTTCTTTGCCTTGAGGCAGCTGACTTTGGTCACCATGCCTGAGCATCATGTTGTTGTGCTTGGATATCCAGTATCAATAGCGAATTGCGTGAGTACCACGTGACTGTATGAAAGCTCTGTAAAACTTGAGCTACAAATGAAACGTGCAATACCACTTATGTCGCTTTTGCTGAAAGCTCTATTGAGAAAACATGACACTTGACACGTGATTGCAACCCTGTTTCGGGTCCAGAACTAAAATCTAACAAACAATGGCATGGTGATCGAGTGGATTTATAAAGAAGGAAATAGGCTACCCTGGATGATGGTGAAGAGCACCCAGGGGCAGGATTACCAGCCTGAGAGGTAGGCATGCAACACTACAAGAAGAAGATTGGACCTGTCGAGGCTGTCTTACCCCAAGCGAACCCTTACAAGAGACCGTCCTGTCGCGCATCCTACTCATGAAGCTCCATGGCAGTACTTGCTGCTCTCTGTCGTCCAAGTATGCAACCCCCTGGTGCTCTCTGATTTCTGTGGAAAACTGTCTAAGCGGGGTATAGCACTGGCCACAATGTGGCAGTATTGCGGAATATCGTTTTTCAAGGCGCTTGTTGGATACTCAGCTAGTAAGGCAGGATGAAATGGGCTCGTCGAAAATATTGGTGGTATGTTGCCTCGCGCAATGTGATGTCTGCTTCAACGTCGGGTGGCAGCGAAAATATTTGCTGCCAAATTTGCCATGATCGTTAGCGAGGATCACGTGATGTTTCAGCGAATCAGATGTGAGATTTCTTGGCAGTCTCTTGGCAAGCTCTTGGCAATCCCTTTCCTCACTCTCGCCTCCCTGACAATATCAGTGAAGAGCTCAATAGTGAGGGCTTCGTCTTCGTTCAACATGAGTTCTGCTCTACGATCTGTAACGAGAGAGAAAGACGGCTCCGTCTCGATCGTGTGGCCTCCAATTGAACGCCTAAACCTGTAGGTCGAGATTCATTCGAAACGAGCGAGCCTTGGCTTCGTTGACCTTCAAATAGGAGTGCCTTCTACCTGAGGTCTGTATAGCCATAAATTAAGCATCGGGTTGTCGCCGAGTCGTCTTTTCTCACTCATTGATCAAGAGATCACTGTGCCTGCTCGGGATGTCGTCATCCGGAAACGAAGCAGCGTTTGCTCGATACCTTCTCTGTAAGACCATCTATCTCATACTACATGTTCTGTCGGGAGACTTGTGGCATCAACCAAGCTCGAAGATCTGCTGAGACCTTGGCATTTAGATTCCAGAGAACATAGGTATCAGATCTCTCCACGGACACGAAGCCGGGTTCTTCATCTGTTGTGAGTAACTCCTGAATATACATGAAGCGCGACTGAGATGGGAAGGGGACGATGGTCACGAAAGTCTTTACCGTTGGACCTGGCTCCAGGCGCGCAGTAACAGGCGGCCTTTTACCCATGAGTAACCCCCCCCCCAAAATCTGCCCCGGATCCCGCAGCTGATCTGGCAAGGCCTCGCCATTGGGATGCCAGCATAGCGCAGGATCCTCCCACAATCGACTACGCATCAGTCATGAAGTCAGAAGATGCTGTTGCAAGATGGACTTCGCTTATAGTAAGTAGCCACAACCATCACTGTGTGATCGAATTTAATCAGGCATAAGCGTACATGGGGGTTCTGTTTTGTGGATGGGTGCCCTGTCAGTGGAGAGGCCACACAGAAACTCATTGAAAGGATAGCGTTCATCCGAAATACTCACTATGGTCTGTTTTCCCTTTCCGGAGAGTGGGTCGATGTCTACATCCTCTTAGACTTTCTCCTCGCACAGGTGGTTTTTGGCAATTCACCGCCGACCTGTCCCTCAAGGACAGTGCCTACACGTCTTTAGCCTTGGCCGCTCATACCGACAATACTTACTTTACAGATCCGGCCGGCCTGCAGACTTTCCACATGCTTTCGCACACCAACGGGAATGGCGGAGCCTCTCTACTGGTGGATGGATCTCGTGCCGCTAAGATCCTCCGTTCCGAGTCGCCTGATGCCTTCAACGACTTGTGCAAAATCAGAACCAATGCCCACTCTAGCGGCAATGAAGGGATCTCGATCATGCCTCAGCAATTTTTCCCGGTTCTTGTTACAAAGGAGGGTGCTCCTGGACTACCGGAAGATGTTACTCAGATTCGATGGAACAATGATGATCGAGCCACTTTGCCCGCCCATGAGCCGGAAGATGTCAAGAGGTTCTATATAGCGGCAAGAAAGTGGGTGGAAATTCTGCGCCGACCCGACTCGGAGTATTGGGTGCAATTGACTCCAGGCAAAGTACTGAGTGAGTAAATCCTTTGCCATCCTGACTTGATGTCGTAAACTCAAGGAGATTTAGCTTTTGACAATTGGAGGGTATTGCATGGTAGATCTGCCTTCACCGGAGACAGGGAGATGTGCGGAGCCTACAGTCAGTCTCTTCGAGACGACTTGAATTGACAATGCTGACATCATCAGCGAATATGGATGATTTTGTGTCGAGGTGGAAGACGTTGAACTTCCCTAAGAGTGAGATACTAGACCACGTTTAACGACATCACGAATGATCTGGCCGTCCATTGCATTCAACTGGCGCGGAAGTCTAGTCAGAGGCTCCTTTGTAAGGCTGCACGTCGGGTCTTGAAACACATGGAAGTTCCTTCACCAAGGTCGTAAGGTATTTACGCCTACAAGTGTTGGTCTTGAAGTGCATGAGTAGCAGCTGCTTCGTCGCTTTGAGCGTCCAAAATTTGTTTATGCCGACATTGAGTAAGCCTCCTGAAGGCTTTCCTATAAGCAGAGGCCTTAGTCCATGCTATTGGCTAGGCTCCATCTGCATGTGCTTGCTTTGACCCAGCATCATACTTCGGTCACTGACCACTAGCTCCTCTGTTTTTCGTCTGGGTATCGCCATCTGTTCACAGGCGCTTTCATTAACTATTACACCCTCCAGTGGCCGAGATGTGTCACGCAGCCCTCTCTAAACCAAGGCTCATCTATCTTCGCTTACCGAGAGGGAACGCCAGTATTGCGCCGGGTCCACCCGACGGAGTTCCTACGTTCTCCTACCTAAAGAAGGCTGTTGCATCGTCCGGGGAAACCGTGGCGATGTGAATACTTTGACTCAACTCGGCTTTATCTGAACAGTAAAGTCTTGTCGGCCTTGCTAGATCAAATCTAGTCTTTTATCCTTGAGAGCGTAGAGGCTCGTTCAAGTAGCTATGGAGATGTTGGGTTTGTGGAGCCTTACTGGGCTCTGAACGAATTATACACGGAGATTGCTAATACGAGGCAGGGTATCTGATGAGAGTTCGAGAGCCACTATATACAGAGCTTGTTGTTACGGTGTCTCGCTTTTTCAAGGCCATGCAAAGGTTTCCCCTAAATCCGATGTATCGTGCAGGACCTC
>JAABUZ0100002561.1_pt1 | contig 29786 bp, 28 predicted proteins | sample 5562091 | NCBI WGS metagenome assembly JAABUZ01 (sample SAMN12813069, study PRJNA571459) | rock metagenome | isolation source: Antarctica rocks | place: Antarctica: Victoria Land, Linnaeus Terrace sud | collected 2015-12-21
CCCCGCGCACTGACGTGCGCGGGGCGCCGCGGGGCCGACCAGTCGGCGGCGTTTCCCGGAGGAACCAATTGCTGACAGCGTCACGGCCATCCGTCATCTGGGCTAACGATCTCGCAGCAGGGTCAGCACGCGCTCGGGGGTCATGGGGATGGTGGTGGGCCGCACGCCCGTAGCGTCCAGGATGGCGTTGGCGATGGCGGCGGCGCCGCCGATGATGGGCGGCTCGCCTACCCCGCGCGCGCCAAGCGGCCCCTCGGGCGACGGGACCTCCACCATCACCGGCGTGATGGCGGGCACGGTCAGGGACGACGGCAGCGCGTAGTCCATCAGCGAGCCCGTGCGCGATAGCCCCTCGTCATCGTAGACAAGCCCCTCCAGCAGGGCCCAACCAATGCCCTGCGCCACGCCGCCGCGGATCTGGTCCTCGACGCCGGCGGGGTTGATGGCGCGGCCGACGTCCTGTACCGCCACGTAGTCGAGCACCCGGACGAAACCGGTCTCTTCGTCGACGTGCACATGGGCGAGATGGGCCACGAAGCCGGGCGCGGAGGCCTGCGGGGCGGCCGAGCCGCGGCCAAAGACGGGCTCATAGCGCGCCCCGAAGTCGAGGCTCAGTTTGGCAATCCGCGCGAGGTCGATGCCGCGGCCAGGGACGCCGCGCACCTGCACGCGGCCCTCCACGATGTCGAGGTCCTCGGGCGCGGCTTCCAACTGGTCGGCGGCGATGGCCAGCGCCTGCGTGCGCGCCTCGGCCGCCGCCTGCAACACGGCCGCGCCAACGGTGTAGGTGATCTTGCTGCCGCCGCTGGTACCGGCGAAGGGCGCAGCGCTGGTGTCGGCGGTCACAATGTTGATGCCTTCCACCCCGCCGGTCGCGCCCCCGAACGCCTCGGCGGCCAGCAGCAGCATGCCCGTCTTGGTGCCACTAATATCCGACGAGCCGACCACCACGGTCAGCGTGCCGTCGTCCTCCAGGCGGCAGACCGCGCTGGCCGAGGCGGCAGCGGCCGGCCAACCGGCAAAGGCGACGCCGATACCCTCGCCCGGCGCCAGCGAGCCACGCCGCCGCTGCCAATCCCGGTACGTCGGGTGGTCGCGCAACGCCTGGAGCACCTCGCGTGAGCCAACATGCGGCCAGGTATCGCCATCGGGCAGCGAATCACCCTCGCCCACGGCATTGGCCAGCCGCATCTCCAATGGATCCAGACTCAGTTGGCGCGCCAGTTCCTCGATCTGGCCCTCAATGGCGAAGCAGGCCTGCGGCGCGCCGGGCGCGCGGTACGGTCCGCCGCCCGGCTTGTGCGTGTAGACATCGTAACCCTCGATGCTCAGGTTGGGCCAGCGATAGCTGCCGCCGAGCAGGGCGCAGAGGATGCCGACGGTCTCGCTGGGGTAGGCGCCGCTGTCGACGGTCACGGTGGCTTGCAGAGCGGTCAGCGTTCCATCGCGCCGCGCGCCTGTCCGCACGCGCATCACCGCGGCTGGCGCGGGATTGCCAGAGAGGAACTCCTCCGCGCGCGTGTAGACCAGGCGCACGGGCCGGCCAAGCCTCCAGGCCAGCGCCGCCGTCAGCGGGTCAATCAGGCCGTTCTTGGCCCCGAAGGCGCCGCCTATCTCCATAGTGACGACGTTGACGCGGTGCGAGGGGATGCCCAGCGCGGCGGCCACGTCACGGCGCGTGGCATAGGCCCCCTGCGTGCTGGCGTAGAGAGTCAGACGTCCGGCGCCGTCGGGCGCGGCGACGCACGACTGCGGTTCCAGGTGCGCCTGGTGGACCCACGCGGTACGATAGGTGCGCTCGACCACCGCGTCGGCCTCGCGGAAGCCCTGCTCGACGTCGCCACGGCTATAGCGCACGGCGGCCGCGGCGTTGGGCGGCTGCTCCACGGCCTCGGAGCCGCCGCCAAGGCTGGCGTGGGCCGCGGCGTCCCCACCATGCCCGTCGGACTGCCGGGGCTCACGCACCAGAGGCTGGGGATGGGCCAGGGTCACCTCGGGGTCGATGGCGGCCGGGAGCGGCTCGTAGCTGACGCGCACCAGCCCGGCGGCGTCCTCGGCGACCGCCTCGGAGGTGGCAACGACCGCGACGACGGGCTGGCCCTGGAAGCGGACCTCATCGCGGGCCAGCGGGTCGGCCGGGCGCGAGTATCCATCGGAGTCTTTGAGCGGCAGGTCGGCGGCGGTGTAGACTCCTGCCACGCCGGGGACCTGGCGCGCCGCCGTCAGGTCGATGTCAAGGATGCGCGCGTGGGCATGGGGGCTGAGCACCAGCCGCGCGTGGAGCATGCCGGGCAAGGCCAGGTCGCCCGCGAAGACCGCGCGCCCCGTCACCTTGGGCGCGCCGTCCTCGCGCCGCACCCATCGTCCAATCGTCGGGGTCGCCGGAGCCGTGGCCATAAGGGGATGTTCTCCTCATCTCTATCTCTTATCTCTGCTCTCTATGTCGAGGTATGTTCTACTGCATGGTAGCAGAGGAAGGGGCTGAACCGGCCTGCGACTAAAGTCGCATGGGAGAAAACGGACACTAAAGTGTCTTCTGCCTTAACCGCTCGCACGACTTTAGTCGTCGTACCCTGCCATGCGACTTTAGTCGCAGGCGTCCGGTCGTCCGAGTTAGAAGGAGAACGCAAAACTTGATAGTGAAGGTACTACCCTTGCTGGCCGCATTACTGGCGGGCTCGGCGCTGGCGACGCAGGGCGTGATCAACAGCCAGTTGTCGCGCTACGTGGGACAAATCCGGGCGGTGTCGATCTCATTACTGGTCAGCGTCGTCACAGTGCTGGTGGTGCTCGCCGTCTATCACAAGGGCGGCGCGTACAGCGGGTTGGCCGCGGCGCCGCGCTGGACGCTGGTCGGCGGCACGCTTGGCGTGGTCGTGCTGATCGGCTCGATCATCGCGGTGCCACGGCTGGGCGCGGCCACCACGACGGGGCTGATCGTGATGGCCCAACTGATGGCGGCGGCGGTCATCGACCAGTTCGGCCTGCTGGGCGTTGCCACGCGCCACCTCACCGCGGGCCGGTCCGCCGGCCTCGCGCTACTCGTCGTGGCGGTGATCCTCATTGTGCGCTCCTGACGCGCCCTCCAAGAGCGTCCGCGACGCGTAGGGCCTGCGCCGCGATGGTGAGGGCCGGGTTGGTGGCCGCCGAGGAGGGGAAGAAAGAGCCGTCGACGACGGAGAGGTTCTCCACGTCGTGCGCGCGGCACCAGGGGTCCAGCACCGAGGAGGCGGGATCGGTCCCGAAGCGCACGGTGCCACATTGGTGCGAGTTGGTCTCGATGCCCATGCGGCGGGTCGCCACCACCGGATAGCCGGCCCGGCGCAGCATGCGGCGCGCCGCGTCGATCAGCCGGCCGTGCGCGACGAGGTTGTTGGGCCGCCAGCGGACCTGGACCGTCCCGTCGGAGGCCAGCGTCACGCGGTTGTCCCCGTCTGGGAGGTCCTCGGACATCACCCACCAGTCGACGCTGCGGTTGGCGATCTCTTGCAGCGCCCGCTTCGGCAGCAGGGGCTGGTCGGCCGTGAGCATGCCCGCCTGCAGCTTGCCCAGCAGCTGCAGGTTGCCCAGGGGGTAGGGCCAGCCGTCCTCGCCATGCAGGTAGAAATCGTTGACGGCCAGCGTCTTCTGGAACACGGTGCGGTTGCGACGGGCGGGGTGGACGGCCATCAGCGCGGTGTTGTTGTGGACCATGTAGTTGCGCCCCACCAGCCCGGAGCTGTTGGCCAGCCCGTCGGGATGGGGGCCGTTGGCCGAGCGCAGCAGCAGCGCCGCCGAGTTGGCGGCGCCGCAGGCCACCACGTAGCGGTCGGCGTGCGCCTCCAGCCGCTCGCCGCCGCGCTCGACCTCGACGCCGGTGACGCGGCGCCCCGTGCCGTCGGTCAGCAGCCGTCGGGCGAACGCTCCCGTCCAGAGTTCGACGTTGGGGCTCTCCAGGGCCGGGCGCACGCAGCACACGTCGGCCTCGCCCTTGGCGTGTACCTTGCAGGGGAAGCCGTCGCAGGTCTTGCAGCGGATGCAGCACCCGCCCTCGCGCAGGTCGATACCCATGGGCAGGGCGTAGGGGTGCAGCCCCTGCCGCCGCAGGCGGATGGCGAGGTCGGCCACATAGGGCTCGCTGGGAACGGCGGGATAGGGATAGGGACCGGAGCGCGGCGACTCAGTCGGATCCTCGCCGCCGAGGCCGTGGACGCCGTAGATCCGCTCGGCCCGCTCGTAGTAGGGCGCGAGGTCGTCGTAGGTGACCGGCCAGGCCGGAGAGGTCCCTCCCTCGTGCTCCAGGGCCCCGAAGTCTTCGCGGCGGAAGCGGGGCAGCGCGGCGCCGTAGACCTTGGTGTTGCCGCCGACAAAGTAGTGGACGCCGGGCAGAAAAGGCTGGCCCGTGCTCGCGTCCCGCCAGGTCTCGGCGAGCTTGTAGCGTTTCCCGTCGAAGACGGCCTCGGGGCTCCAGTTCTCTGGCTCCTGGGGCAGGAACTCGCCGCGCTCCAGCAGCAGCACGCGAGCGCCGCTGTCGCGCAAGGCGTAGGCCAGCGTGCCGCCGCCCGCGCCGGTCCCGATGATGATCAGGTCGTAGTGCTCGTTCATCCTATCACTCGATCCAGGGCGTCCACGAAAAAATAGTCCCCCCACATGACGCTCTCGTCGACGCCCAAACTCTTGCACTGATGGTAGCTGCCGTGCAGCAGGATGCCCTCCCAGCCCGGCGTCTCGCTGGCCAGAAAGGCGGGGCCGCAGAGGGTCTGCAGGACCGTATGGGCGTAGGCGCGGTAGCCCTCGGCCCGCCCGGCGTCGCCAGCGGAGGCGGTTAGCTCGGCCAGCTGCAGCAGGCCGCCCGCCGCGATGGCCGCGGCGGAGCTTTCGTAGGGCTGTGCCGGACGCGGCTCCTCCCAGTCGTTCGGCGGGACGCCATGGGCCGCAGTGCGCTCGATATAGAAATCGGCGCAGCGCTGTGCCGTGTCCAGGAAGCGCGCGTCGCCGCTGAAGCGGTAGGCCGTGCCGAAACCGTAGAGCGCCCAGGCCTGCCCGCGCGCCCACGACGAATCGGGGCGCCAGCCCTGGTGCGTGGACTGGCGCAGGAACGCGCCGCTCTCGAGGTCGAAGATGCCCTCGTGGGCGGTGCTTCCGTCGCCGCGCACCAGGACGCGGCGCGTGGTCAGGCAGTGCTCGGCGGCGACGCGGCGCAACTCGGGGTCGCCGCCGCGCTCCGCGGCGTAGAAGACGATGCCCACGTTCATCATGATGTCGATGAAGGTGCTCTCCGGGGCCACGAAGGAGCGCAGGTAGCGCCCCCTCTCGTTGAAGCGCAGGGCCATGGTGCGTCCCGCCTCGACTACCACGCGGTCGACAGCCTCGTCGCCGGTCAGGTCGTACCAGCGTTTCCAGGTCGACCAGAACAGGAAGCCCAGGTCGTGCACCGTGCGGTCGTCCTTGCGGTGTTCGATCAGGCGGCTATAGTGTTCGGCCCGCTCGCGCCACCAGGGGTCGCCCGTGCGCCGGGCAAAGATCCAGACCAGGCCGCCCAGGAAGCCCTCGCACCAGTTGGTCCAGGCCTCCTGCCCGTGGCGCCAGCGCCCGCCCTGCGTGTAGAGCGGGAAGAAGTCGAACTGCTCCGTGATCAGGCGGCGTACCTGGCCCTGGGCAAAGTCGAGCGCCCGCCCGAAGGCGGGCGCTGCGCGCAATAGCGATGCGTGCGATGAGGAGGGTTGAGATGTGGTCATGGCGGGCCTACGACTCCGCCGGCGAGACCGGCTCGACGCGCCCGCCGCTGTTCGCGCCTGGCCCCGGACGATGCCACCAGTTGGTGCGCGGGCCGAGGTGCAATTGAATGGTCTTCAACTCGGTGAACTCCTCGATGCCGAAGTGGCCGAGCTCGCGGCCCAGGCCGCTCTGGTTGTAGCCGCCGAAGGAGAGCTCGGGATAGCCGTCCATGAACGTGTTGATCCAGATCGTGCCCGCGCGCACTCCGCGGCCGACCCCGAAGGCCGTGTCCACGTCGCGCGTCCAGACCGCGGCCGAGAGGCCGTACATGGTGTCGTTGGCGATGCGCACCGCCTCGGCCGCGTCGTCGAAGGCGATGATGGAGAGGACGGGGCCAAAGATCTCCTCGCGCGCGATGCTCATGGTGGGCGTGACCGCGTCGAAGACGGTGGGCTCGACGAAGCGCCCGCGCTCGGTCGGCAGGCGGCCGCCGCCCAGCCGCAGCATCGCGCCCTCCCCTTGGCCCGCGGCGACGAGGCCCAGGATCTTGTCCAGCTGCCCCTCGTTGACGATAGCGCCCACCTTGGTCGCCTCGTCCAGCGGGTCGCCCACCGGCACGCCGCGCGAGCGCTCCACGATGGCCTCGCGCAGGTCGTCCGCGATGCCGCGCTGCACCAGCAGACGGCTGCCGCTGTTGCAGCACTCGCCGGCGTTGAAGAGGACGCCGAAGACGATGGCGTCGAGCGCGGCGTCTAGGTCGGCGTCGGCGAAGACGATCTGCGGGTTCTTGCCGCCCAATTCGAGCGCGACCCGCTTGAGGTTGCCGGCGGAGGCCGCGACCACGCCGCGGCCGACTTTGGTCGAGCCGGTGAACGAGAGCATGTCCACGGCGGGATGCTCGGCCAGGCGCGCGCCCACCGGCACGCCGTCGCCGGTGACGATGTTGACGACGCCGTCGGGCAGGCCGGCCTCCTGCAGAATCTTGCCCAGGCGCAGCGTCGTGCCGGGCGTCAGCTCGCTGGGCTTGACCACGGCGGTGCAGCCCGCGGCCAGGGCGAAGGGCAGCTTCTGGCTGATGATCAGCAGCGGGAAGTTCCAGGGGGTGATCATGCCCACCACGCCGATGGGCTCGCGCAGCATCAGACCCAGCATGTCCGCGCCCAGCGTGTTGTAGCTGTCGCCGTGCAGCTGACGGGTCAGCGCCGCCGCGTACTCCCACAGGCCCGCCGCCCCCTCCATCTCGCCGCGCGCCTGGACGATCGGCTTGCCGCTCTCCAGGGTCTCGATGTAGGCCAACTCCTCGGCCTGGGCGCAGATCAACTCGGCCGCGCGGCCCAGGATGCGCGCGCGCTCCGCGCCGCGCGTGTGCGGCCAGGGACCCTCGTCGAAGGCGCGCCGCGCCGCCGTCACCGCCAGATCGGCGTCGGCCGCGCCGGCCAGGGGATAGTCGCCCACCGCGACATCGTGCGCGGGGCTCTCGCGCCCGTAGCGCCGCCCGTCCCGGGCCTCGACCCAGCGTCCGTCGATCAGCATTTGGTAGCGATAAGGTTCACCCGGCGGATTCATCTGTTCACTCCTCTACTAACCCTCACGTCCCCTTGAAACGCGGCGGCCGGCGCTCGCGGAACGCGGCGACCCCTTCGCGCCCGTCGTTCGTGGTCGCGGCCAGCGCGCCGGCCAGCGCCTCCAGCGTGACCCCGCTAGCATTCCCGTCGGCGCCGTCGATCAAACTCTTGGCGATCTGTACAGAGAGCGGCGCGTTGGCGGCGATCTCAGCGGCCAGCGCGTGGGCGCGGGCCATCAGTTCCTGGCGCGGCGCGACCTCGTCGACCAACCCCCAGCGCTCGGCCGTAGCCGCGTCGATCCGCCCGCCGGTGAAGACCATGCGCTTGGCGCGCGACGCCCCGATGAGGCCGGGCAGCCGCCCCGTCCCGCCCCAGCCCGGCACGGTGCCCAGTTTGGCCTCGGGCAGGGCCAGCTCGATCCCCTCGGCGGCGACGCGCAGGTCCGCAGCGAGGGCCAGTTCCAGCCCGCCCCCAAACGCATGGCCGTTGAGGACGGCGATGACCGGCTGCGGCAGCCGGGCGAGGCGCTCGAAGGCGCGGTGGCCGTCGCGAATCCACCAGCGCCACATCTCCAGGGGCGCGAGCCCCGACCAGGCGTTGATGTCCGCGCCGACGCAAAAGGCGCGCTCGCCCGCCCCGGTCAGCAGCACCACCCGGACATCGCGCTCGCCGGCCAGACTGCCGCAGACATCCTCCAATCTGCCCAGCATGGCCGGGTCGATAGCGTTGAGCTTGTCAGGGCGGTTTAGCGTGACCGTCGCCACCGGGCCATCGACGGTCAGCCCAATCTTAGGATTGCCCTCCACTCATTGCTCCTCGCCGCGGCGAGGCCGCTCCATTCCTGACACTACAATGTTAGGACCAGCCTGCGACTGAAGTCGCATGGCACACAACGGACACTGAAGTGTCTCATCGCGCCGTCCCGACTTCAGTCGTCGTCCTTTGCCATGCGACTTCAGTCGCAGGCCCACGTCACGTTGTAACACTAACAACTAACGTTCCTCGCCACGGCGTAGCCGCTCCGCCAGGCGGTCGGCCGCACGGCAGCACAGCGCCCACAGGGTCAGGGTCGGGTTGATGCCGGGACAGGAGGGCAGGGCCGCCCCGCCGAAGACGTAGAGCCCCGGCGTGTCGTGTACGGCGAGGTCGGGATCGAGCACCGCGCCGCTCGGGTCCGCGCCCATGCGGCAGCCGCCCATGTCGTGGCTGCTGCCCACCCCGGTGAAGCGCGGCCCGCGCCACGTCCTGGTCGCGCCCATGGCGCGCAGGATGTCCTCGGACCGACCCTCCATCCAATCGGCCAGACGGTGCTCGTTGTCGTGCAGGTCATAGGTGATGCGGATCACGGGCAGTCCCAGCCCGCTGCGGTCGCGGTGGTACGGGTCCAGGTCGAGACGATTGGAGGCATAGGGCAGGGCGTCGGGCTGGATGCGCACCACACCGAAATGCTGCCACCGCTGGAGGTGCCGCTTGTAGGCCTCGCCCCAACGCGGCGTGCCCTCTGGCAGGCTCTCACGACTGATCTGGATGGGCAGGAACTGGTTCTCGGCGCCGAGCGTGGCCCCGCCCACAAAGCCGTGGCGCGCCGCGTCGAAGCCCTCCGCCAGGTAGTCGTCGACCGCCACGCCCTGTGCGGCCGGACCGGTATGGCGGTTGAAGACCGTGTCGGGGATGTCGCCGTCGACGTGGGAGAACATTTTGGTCATGAAGTGCTGTCCCAGTTGGCCCCTGTTGTTACCCAGCCCGTCGGGATGGCGCTCGTCGCCCGAGAGCAGCATCAGGCGCACGTTCTCGAAGGTGTAGCCCGCCAGGATAACCGTGCGGGCGCGCTGCACATGCCGCTCGCCGACGGGGTCGACGTACTCCACCCCGTCGGCGTGCCCGTCGCGGTCGGTGAGCACGCGGGTCACGCGGCAACCCGTGCGCAGGTCCAGGTTGCCCGTGGCCAGGGCGCGCGGCACGGTGCTCAGGACGGGGTGCCACTTGTCGTCGGTGTACGAGCCAAAGCCGTTGCTCCAGGCCGTGTACGTGGTGGCGGGACGCCCGTCGTACGGCACGCTGTTGACGCCGACCGGCACGGCATGGGGGTGCAGGCCCATGGCCCTCGTGGCCTCACGGAACCTTTCGCCCAGGCGGAAGGGACGCAGCGGCGGCATGGGGTAGGGCTTGCCGCGCGGGGTGAAGGGATTGGACTCGTCGCCGGCCACGCCGGTCAGGTACTCCAGTTGGGTGTAGTAGGGCTCCAGCTCGTCGTAGGTGACGGGCCAATCGACCAGGGTGCAGTCCTCTGCCAGCAGGTGGGCCATATCGCGCTCACGCAGCGAGGTCAGCGGCCGGAAGTGATGGGGGTGGAAGCGTCGCAGCCAGGCGCCGTAGTGGATGATGGAGCCGCCCACGCCGTTCATCATGCGCCCCAGCGAGAAGGTGGCCTCGCGCATCGAGTCCTCCTCGTGCGCGCGCCAGCGGGGGACTTCGGCCAGAAACTTGGGGCTCATCGTGGCGCGGCAATAGTAGGCCGCGCCAAGCTCGTCCGGCGCGAAATCGTGTCTGGTGCGCCAGGGGCCGGCCTCCAGCGCCACCACGCGCAGCCCGGCCTCGGCCAGGATCGGCGCGACCACGCCGCCCATGCCGCCCAGCCCCACCAGCACGATGTCGGCGCGGTCGGCGGGCGGCAGCACGCCGTGCTGCGGATCATAGCCCGGAATATCCGGGATGTCTTCTGTCCTCTCCGTCCCGTTCAACGTATAGCCCAGATCGGCCAGCGACTGGACCACGCCGCCCTTGGTGACGGGCTCCGCGCTCAGGTTCTCCTCGGCCGAGTTCTCCAGCCACACGCCGGAGTGGCCCAGCGTCTTCCAGCCCAGCTTATCCCGGTTGCCGCCGTAGGCAGGGTCAGCGAACAGCCCCTCCTGCAGGTGGGCCAGCAAGAGATCGAAAAACTCCTCTTGCACCGGCACGCGAAAATCGGGCAACTCGCCGCGCTCCAGCTTCGTGAGCAGGTTATCCTGCCTCTCGTCGGAGCAAGCGGCAAACGGCGCGTCGTGGAGCCCCAGAGCGGCGCGATCCAGCGCGGCCAGTCCCAGCCGGTAGGTCTCGACCTTATGGGCGTAGGCTCCGGCCAGCGCGCGGTCGAGGTACGTGACCACGCCGATGTCGTCGACGCTCGGCTCGCCCGGCCCGGCGGGGAACATGCGGGCGAAGACCGCCGCCGCAGTGCGCGCCTGATGTGGATTCAATGTGAGAAGTGTGGGTGCGTCATTCATGCGCGTATCCTATTGGTTGGGGCCTGGCCTGCGACCGCAGTCGCAGGCTCAGACACCACGGTGTCCGTGCGCTGCCTCGCGACCGCAGTCGTAGGCCCCAATTGGAGCCCCATCGGCTCGGGCCGGAATATCCGCGCGTCCATCGGGCGCAGGTCGGGGGAGACGCGCAGCGGAATGTCGGTCTGGCCCAGTACGTCGCGCCGCAAGTCGATGCCCGGCGCGACCTCGGTCACGGTCAGGCCCTCTGGCAGGAGCCGCAGCACGCAGCGCTCCGTCACATAGGTGACCTGTTGGCCCTGCGCGCGGGCGCGCCGCCCGCTGAAGGTGACGTGCTCCACCTCGCCCGGCACGAACTTGCGCGCGCGACCCTCGCGCGCGATGCGCACGCGGCCGTCCTCCAGCGCCACCTCCAGCCCGCCAGCGGTGAAGTAGCCGCTGAATACCAGGTGGCGGGCGCGCGCCGTGATGTCGATGAAGCCGCCCGCCCCGGCCGTGACGTGCGGCCGCCCGGCCAGGCGCGAGACGTTGACGTTGCCCTCGACGTCGACCTGCATGAAGGAGAGCAGGCTGCGGTCGAAGCCGCCCCCCTGGAAGTAGGTGAACTGGTCCGGCGAGGCCACGATGGCCTGCGCGTTGGCGGCGCAGCCGAACCCGAAGCCCAGCAGCGGCATCCCGCCCACCGCGCCCTGCTCAATGACCCAGGTCACGGCGTCGCGCAGGCCCTCCTCCAACAAGATGCGCGGGACCAGCGCGGAGATGCCGAAGCCCAGGTTGACGGCGTCGCCCGCGCGCAGCTCCATCGCCGCGCGCCGCGCAATCGTCTTGTCCGCGCCCCAGGGGGCCAGGTCGAACGACGAGGCCAGACGGCGCAGCTCGCCGCTGATGGCCGGGTCGTAGGGGGTCTCCGTCGTCTGCAACTGGTCCGGCGCCTCCGCCACCAGGTCCACCAGCACGCCGGGCACGCGCACCGCCTGCGGCGGCAGCGACCCGGCCGCGGCGACGCGCTTGACCTGCGCGATGACCAAGCCGCCGTTGTTGTGCGCGGCCAGCGCCTGGTCGAGCGCGCCGAGGTAGGCTCCCTCGTGTTCCATGGAGACGTTGCCGTCCTCGTCGGCGGTGGTGCCGCGGATGATCGCCACGTCAATAGGGATAGCGGGGTAGTACAGGTACTCCTGTCCGTCGAACCCGCGCACCTGGACGATGTCCGCCGTCGTGGTCGCGTTCATGCGGCCGCCCTGGCGGCGCGGGTCGACGAAAGTGTCGAGGCCCACGGGGGTCAGCACGCCCGGCCGGCCCGCCGCGGCCTCGCGGTGCATGTGGAACAGCACCCCGCTGGGCAGGTTGTAGGCCTCCACGCGATCCTCGTCGATCATGCGCCAGATACGCGGCGAGGGCAGGGACGAGGGTCCGCTGGGATACGAGCCGGCGATGATGCGCCGCAGCAGGCCGTCGTGGGCCAGGTGGTCGACGCCGTCGATGCCGTACATGTCGCCGGCGGCGATGGGATGCACCGTGGTCAGCCCGCGCGGCTCCCCCGTGGCCAGGAAGCGCTCGCCGAGGGCGCGCAGCACCGCGTCGGGGCAGCCCAATCCGCTGGACGAGCTGACCGAGACGACGGCGCCGCCGGGGATGGCGGACACCGCCTCGTCCATGGAGACGACCTTCGTCCGTCCTCCTACCATCATGCCGCCTCCTCTTTCTGACTATGACAGCCGCACGACGCGCGGACGCGCAACGTGGGCGTCAGGATTATCTGGCGCGGCGACTCGTCGGGGCGGTCGATGCGCTCCAGCAGCAGGTCCGCCGCCCCGGCCCCGATGGCGCGCGGAGAGATCGACAGGGTGCTGAGGGATGGACTCCACAGCGCCGCCTCGGCGATGTCGTCGCAGCCGACCACGGCGAGGTCGCGCCCCACGACATGCCCTGCCGCCCGCGCGCCCAGCATCACGCCAAAGGCCACCACGTCGTTGTAGCAGAGCGCCGCCGTGGGGGGCTCGTCCAGCGCCAACAGCGCGCGGATGGTCGCCAGACCGCCGTCGCGGGTGGGGGCACTGGCCGGGGTCAGCCTCTCGTCGACGGCGAGACCGTGCCGGCGCAGCGCGTCCGTGTAGCCTTGCAGGCGGTCGCGCCGCGCCGACGAGTGGGTGGGGCCGCCAATAAAGGCGATGCGGCGATGCCCGTGGGCGACCAGGTGCGCGGTCCCCAAGTCGGCGGCGGCGATGTTGTCCACGCCCACGTAGTCCCCCTCGACGGAGGGGAGGTAGCGCACCAGCAGCACCACGGGCGGACGCCGGCGCCGCAGCAACTCGGCCATCTCGTTGCCGCTGCCCTCGGCCGGGCACAGCAGAAGTCCGTCGGCGTTGTACTCCCGCATCGTGCCAAGCAGGCGCTCCTGTTTGGCCGGCGCGTCGCCGCTGCTGCCGAGCAAAACGACGCGGCCGGCGGCGTCGAGCCGTTCCTCCACCCCGGTGGTCAGTTCGGCGAAGAAGGGGTTGGAGACATCGGTGACGATCAGGCCGACCGACCCCGAGCGCCGCGTACGCAGGCCCGCCGCGCCGCGATGGGCCACGTAGTCCAACTGGCGCATGGCGTCCTCCACGCGCCGGCGCGTCTCGGCAGCCACCAGGGGACTGTCGCGCAGCACGAGCGAGGCCGTGGCGCGCGATACGCTGGCGCGGCGCGCGACATCGTTCAGCGTGACGCGGTCCCGCTCCGCCACATCGGACTGGCGCACAACCATCGGCGTCCCACACTCCTCCCGGCCATTCTTTTAGATCGATCTAATGATACAGTGGCAGGAGCGCGTTTGTCAATGCGGCAGTCCATCCAGACGACGATCGACCCGTCGATAGCCGGCGACGAGGAGCCGAAGGGCGGGGAGACGATGCGGCCATCGGCCAGGATCGGGAAGACGCGCCCGGTCGGGAGGTCCACCCCGTAGAGGCCCTGATGCTGGCCGCGCGTGTCGACCCAGACGACCGTGTGGCCGCTGATGGCCGGGGCCGCCTGATTGCCACCCATGGACGCGACCGGGAACTCATGAGCCGCGGGGGAGGTGGCGATGGGGCCGCCGGCGCGCGCACGCTGGGATACGGCGCCGCACAGCAGAACCGCGAGGGCCAATGCGAGGGCACACAGGCGGGCGAGGGATTGGCGAGTCACGGGTGCATGCTCCTTGGTTGAGGACAGTCATCGCGCAGGCGTTCACTCAGCATAACGTGCCGGCGGCCCAACGGTTACGCGGTGCGCGAACGACAAGGGAGACCCACGAGTCCATCATCAGCCGCCGTCGCCGGCCTGGGCCAGGAGCGCCTCGGGCTGCAACGCCTCGCGCACCAGGCGCCGCTGCCGATCGAGGTCGTAGCGCGCCGGGGCGAGGGCGGGGGCGAGGGCGAGGGCGTCGAGGACGAGGGTCAGGCACTCCGTCGCGCTGTGCGCCGGGTCCGCGAACGTCATGATCCTGCCGACGCGCGCGACGAGGCGCTCCGGCGCCCGCTCCAGGCACCCGCTCTCGGAGGCCAGCCATTTCCAATCCGGCTCCCATCGCCGGTGGACGGCAAACACGAGCCGCAGCGCCCGCTCCGTTTCACGGATCAGGCGGCCGGCCAGGGCGATGCGCGCATCGCGGTAGACGAGCGGCCAGAGGTTCACGGCCGAGACGGGGTACCAGTGCGGGTCAGCCCAGGCCAGCGTCGCGCTACGGATGAGGCGGCCCTGGAGCGCGTCGGGGTAGTGGGTGAGCCGCGCCTGCCACTGATCCAGGGTGGACAGGCGCGCACGGGCACGGCGTGCGCGACGTGCCAGGCCCAGGTCAGCGCCCAGTGGTCGCTCGTGCGGGCCGCCAGGACCTCGCCCAGCGCGTCGTCCAGGGCCGCCCACGTCTGCCAGATCGTCTCGACGAAGACGCCCTCGAACCAGCTCTTGGTCCAGAACGAGCCAGGCGGGAAATCCTCGTCCTCCGGCGGCTCCGCCCGCGCCCCCGCCGCGTCCAGCCACGCCTGGAAGTCCGCGATGGGGGGCAGGTCGCGCACCCAGAAGGTCAGCTCGATGTCCGAGAAGCGGTCGGCCACGCCGCGGGCGACCGAGCCCGTCAGGGCGATCCCCTCGCCCAAGGCGGGCGGGCACCCCGCGGTCAAGGGACGGGCGAGGTCATGGCGGACGCGGCTGTCCTGGCCGGCGTCGGGCGGCAGGGTGGCCATCGCATGCTCCTTGAGGTAGGCGCTATGAGCGGTGTCGATGGAGTATACTCCCCATTCCGGGGCGCCCATCGGCGCCGCGCGGGGGCGGGCAGCGGGCGCGTTCCTGAGCCTGCTGCGCTGGTGGCTGGAGCACCAGCGGCCCTACACCTACACATCGGAACAGATGCACGAGATCTTCCAGCGATTGATCCTGCCCGGGGTGCAGGCGACCGCGCGGCACGGCGACGAGGGATTGGGAGCGCCGTGATGCGGATCGCCGGACCTCACGCTTAACGAACCGGTAGCCACATCCCGCACCTCGTCGAGATGCGCCCACGGGCTTACAGGTCTGATCAGATCCCGGCGACCGAGGGGACGGGCGTGACGCGGCCGCCACGGGCCGACTCGCGCACGGCGAGGGCGGCGGCCAGCGAGGCCAGGCCGTCCTCGGCCGTCGCGGCGGGTTGGCCCTCGCCGCGCATCGCCGCCGTGAAGAGGCGCACCGAGCGCTCGTACAGGTTCTCCGGTGGCCCGACGTCGATCTCCTCGCGGCCGTCGCCGCGCTGTAGATAGACCCGCCCCGTGGGCTGCTGCGTCATCACATCCTCGGCGAACAGCGAGCCCTCCGTGCCGTGGACCTGCAGGCCGGTAGGGGCGTGGCGCACGGTGAAGGCATCGTGGAACTGGGCCAGCACGCCCCTGCGGAAGCGCAACACGCCCATCACGGCGTCCTCCAGATCGCCCTGGGCCAGTCCCTGGCTGCCGGTGAGGGCCGTCACCTCGTCGATGTCGTCGCTCAGGACGAAGCGCAGGGTGTCGACGTCGTGTACGGTGATGTCCAGGATCACGCCGCCGCCCGCCTCCGGCCGCGCGATGCGCCAGCCCTGCAGGTGCGGCGGCAGGTAGACGGCGTGGAAGACGCGCGCGGCCAGGGGCCGGCCGACCGCGCCCCCGGCGACAAGGCGGCGCAGGGCGCGATGCGTCACGGCGTTGCGCAGGTGGTGGTTCGTCGCCAGCAAGACGCCGGCGGCGCGGCAGGCCTCAACCATCTCTCGCGCGTCGTCGAGGGTCAGCGCCAGCGGCTTCTCGCACAGCACGTGCTTGCCCGCGCGCGCCGCGGCCAGGGTCTGCTCCCTGTGCCGCTCGTTGGTGGTGCTGATATAGACGGCGCCGACCGCCGGGTCGGCCAGCAAGTCACCGAGGCTGTCATAGGCGCGCGGGATAACATGGTCGGCGGCGAAGCGGCGCGCCCGCTCGGGATCGCCGCTCAGCACGGCCGCGACGTGGCCATCGGGCTGGGCGTCGATGGCCGCGGCCATCCACTCATGCGCGATCGTGCTGGCGCCTATCAATCCCCATCCCAGCGATGTCGCAGCGTCCCCGTCCATGGCCATCCCTCCCTTATGGTCACTCGTCATAACCGGTTGCACGGTACCGATGTACGTTCACTCTACGTCCATCCCTGCACCCGCGTCAAGCAGGATGCAATACCGTGCCATACTATGCTACCGTGTGGCAACACGTTGCGCTTTGCCTCCAGGTCCGTCACACTGTCTCCAGGATGGGGAATGGCCCGCCGTTGCACGAGCTTTATCGCGCCTGGCGCCGGCGGGAGCGCATAGCAACAGCGGGGGCGGACGTGGCGGACGTGGCGGACATGGCGGACGTGGCGGACATGGCGGACGTGGCGGACATGGCGGACGTGGCGGACGTGGCGGACATGGCGGGATGTTGGACGGCGGCGGATCGCGAGCGGGTACTGGTGGAGATCGCCGACGGCCTGTGGCGCTACGTCGGCGGCCACGCCCGCGACATCCCCGCGGCAACCGCGCTGGCCGCCGATCTGACGGGGCTCTCCGCGGCGTCGCTGGGGACGCTGGCCCACCTGCACCTTGTCCTCGGCGACGAGGTGGAGCGGTTCGTCACGGTCGCGCTGCCGATTCTCCTGGCGGAGATACGTCCGGTTGCGCCGCCGCGTCCGGAGGCTCGTCGCGGCGCCGTGCGCGGGGCTATCGCCTGGGGCGCGACGACGGCGGCGCGGGCCGCGGCGGGCGGCGCCGACCGCGCCCTCTTTGTCTCCTCGGCGGCGCACAAAGGCTTTGTGACCCCCGAGACGCGGCTGTTGATCGCGACCTTGCAGGCGCTGCGGGCGTCCTGCCTGCTGTTGTGCCCGCCGCGGAGCAACGACAGCAAAGATGGCGAGGGTGTGGCCGGCGCGCCGCCAGGCGCCGCGGCGCGCTGGGACGCCAGGGTGGCGCGCGTGGCCGGGGAGGTGGAGCAGGCCCTGCGAGATCGTCGTCTCCACGCGGCTGGGCCGGACACAACTGCCGCCATGACCGTCCAGGCCGGCGATCTCGCGGCCTGCCGGCGCTCGCCGCGCCATGCGGTCCGTCTGCTGGCACAGGCCTATGCGCGCTATCACGGGTTGATCCAGCGCCCGTTGCCCGCAGCGTTGCTCGACGCGTTGCGGCAGCGCGTGCTGATCCCCCTGGACGATGACGCCCTGTACGAGCTATGGGCACTGCTGGGGGCGGCGACGGTCCTCGACGACTTGGGCTACGCACTCCAGACGGCGGGCCTGGTCGGCCGCCACCCCGCGCCTTTCACCTATCGCGCGCCGGGCGGACGCGGGCTGGTGCGGCTGCGCTTTGGCCACACACCCGCCCACTGGCGGCGCGACAGCCGCTACCGCGCCGTCTTCGAGCGCTACGGCCTGGCGGGGGCCACGCGACAGCCGGACCTGATCGTGGAGGCGCGGCAGGGCCAGGGTCGGCCGCCCCGCCACCTGCTGGTCGAGGTCAAGCGCACGCGTGATCCGGGGTACATCGCGGACAGCATCTACAAGGTATTGGGCTACCTGGCGGATTTCGCCGCCGTCTTCGCCGGGCAGGAAGAGAGCCAGGCTCTCCTACTCCTATGGGACGGCGTGGCCAACCGCGCGGTGGAGCGTCCACCGGTGGCCGCGGCCAGATTGCCCGATGGCCCCTCACAGAGCCCGGCACAGACACTGGTCCTGGCAACGCATCATGATTATCGCGACCGCCTCCGCGCCTGGCTTGAGGCCATCGCTCCCATCGCTCCTATCGCCCCCGACCGGTCATGAAGGATTACTCCGCTGACCACCACGCCAAAGGCCGTGCCCCGCTCCACGTCTGGAAGACGAGCAACGTACCACGGTCCAGGCGCACGCTGGCCTGCCGCCCTAATAGCACGTTGCTGACCCCGCGCGGCAGGCCTAGCGGGAGCATGTCGCCGTTCAATGGGTAGAGCAAGCCAGCGGTGACGATGCCCTCCGCGCGCTCCGTGAGCGGCAGTAGCGTCACCAGATCGCCTTCCATGCCCCGGATGAGCGCGCTGTCCCCGCCGCGTAGCGCCGTCACCCGTGTCTCGGCGTCAAGGATAGCCACGTCTATCCCACGGAAGACATCGCTGGCCAGCAGGAGCAGATTGGCCGTGGCATGGTCGGCCCGGCCGCCGAGGGCGCCAAGGATAGCGACAGATCGCGCGCCGCGATGGATTGCCTCGCGGAGCGCCAGTTCTAGGTCCGTCTCGTCTTTGACCGTTGGGACGGCCTCCACGGCGCCGCCCGCTGCCTGCCACCGCGCCAGGAGGTCGGGCGGCAGCGAATCCATATCGCCCACGATCAGGTCAAGGCGCGGGCCAGCCTGTAGCAGCGCCCGCGCCCCCCCGTCGGCGGCGACGACGACATCCGCCTCCTCGATCAGCCTCCGGTACAAGGCCGGCTCGGGCAAGCTGCCATTGGCGACGACCACCACCCTCGTCACCAGTCACTCGCCGTGGGTGAGATTGTCCCACGCTTCGCGGACCGAGCCGAGCAAGCCATGCCCGGCGGGCTGGTCGGGATCGGCCTGACTCGTGCTCGTCCCTTGCCCGCGCGCGCTCGTGCCCCCGGCGGTCGTCGTCTCCTCGGCCAGATCGCCGGTGCCCTCGATGGTGACGCGCTCCTTGCGTACCGTATCGGTCACGTCGCGTTGCTGCGTGATCCGCTCCTTGTGCAGGCGCACCTCCTCGCTGACCCTGGTGCGCTTGCCCACGGTGACCTCTTCTCCCATCAAGAGGATCTCGATGTCCTGCTCCGTGAACGCATCGGCGAACGCGCCGGCCGCGGGGCCTGTCGTTACGTTAGTCGTCGTTACGTTAGTCATCGTCGGGCGCCCTCCTCTTGCGTCACCGTGACCACCTCGCGGCGGAGCGTGCCACGCACGGTTTGTTCCTCCGTCACGCGCGTGGTGCGCAGGCGGATATACTCGATCACCACGGTGCGTTTTTCAACCACCAGTTGTTCCTCGTACACGGGAATGATTGTCTCGTGAGCGTCGAGCGCGGCGTCAGGGTCGTAGCGGTCGACCGGGATACGCTCGACAACCGCCTCCTGGTAGTACACGGGAACGGTCAGCGCCTGTTCCAGCGTCTCCGTGCCCTTGTGGATGCGCACCGTGCCGCGCCGCACCTCTTGGGTCTGCACGGTCAACTCTTCGCCGATCACGGGGATGCGCAGCGTGGCGTCGTCCGTCTGGGGACGCCATTCCTCGCGCCCCATCGTCCGCGTAGTTTGCGCGGACTGCCCGGCCTGCCCGGCCGTGGTCTGCGTGGACCGTATCGTCTGCGTCGTCTGTGTGGCCGAGAGGCCCTGGTAGGCGCGCAGGTCGCCCGGCGCGAGCGTGAGATAGACCGTTGGCGGGGTGGAGGCGCGATCCACCGAACGCACCGCGGAGAGGGGGATGCGGTAGTCCGCCGCGCCATCCTGGGCCAGCACGACGATCGAGTCGCGCCGCGCCGCCGACGTACCAGCCCCCTCCGACTCGGCGACCATCCCGATCACCTGATCATCGCCGGCCCGCACTTGAGCGCCGGGGGCAATATCCGACAAGTCATCCATAAGCCTATCTCCTTGTAGCCTAATTCGCGCTTGCGTGCCGCTCGTCTCGGCCCTTACGTCTCGCCGCCTCGATGGACCGCCCCTGTCCCGTCTCCAGCAGCGTACCACGTGGTCACGGGGGACGGGGCATGGCTCCGGTGTTTCACTATAACCGCACGATGGATGCCACGATAACGCGACCGTACATAGACGGTCGCGCGCCCGGACTGTTTTGGGAGTATCCATGACCTTGTAGGCGTCCGCGATGATCCCAAGGCACGCCATGTGCCACGTATCCAGCTATGGTGGGAGAGAGAACACTGTGAGCACTCACGATCTCGAGACGATCGCCGCGAACCTCCGGTCAGCCTTCCCCGAATTGGATGTCGTGACGACGCGCGTGCTGGGCGGCGGGTTTCGCAGCCTCGTCGTGGAGACGGATGGCGGCGCGGTCTTCCGCATCGCCCGCAATCAAGACGCCGCGGACGGCTACGCGCGGGAGGCGCTGCTGCTGCCCGCCATTGGCCCGCGCCTGCCCGTGGCCGTGCCCGAGCCGCGCTGGTTTGCCGGACCCTCCGAGGGCTTCCCCTTCGGTGTGATGGGCTACCCCAGGCTGGGCGGTCGACCGCTCCAGCCCCGAGACCTCGCCGCGGGCAACGCGGCGCGCATCGCGCGGGACGTGGCGGCCTTCCTCGTCGCGCTGCATCGCATTCCGCCCGAGGATGTGACGGCGCTGGCGCTGCCCGGTTCGCCCGACCCCGGCGGCCAAGAGGCTGGGTGGCCGCAGCTGCGCAACGAGGTGACGCTGGCGTTGCGCGGGGCCCTCACACCTCACGAGTACGACGCGCTCGAGCAGTGGTAGGACGGCGCGCTCGCCGACGACGCCATGCGGCGCTACACGCCCGCGCTCTGCCACGGTGACCTCTGGTACGAGAACATCCTGGTGGACGACAGGAGCGCCGCGGATGGCGCCGCGGATGGCGCCGCGACGACGGTCGCCGGCGTCGTCGACTTCGAGGGCGCCGCGGTGGGCGATCCGGCGCGGGATTTTGCGACCGGGTTCCATCTCGGCGCCGCGTTTGCCCGTGCCGTTTTGGGCGCCTATCAAGAGTTGGGCGGCGTCCTCGACGACGGTGTCGAGCATCGCGTGCGGCGATTGTGGGAGGCGCGCGAGTTCGACGGGCTCGCGTTCGCGCTACAACACGACGACGCGGCGGAGATCCGCGACGCGCTGGCCAAGGTGCGCGCCGGTCCTATCCTTAGCTCTGGAGCCTCATCAATCGAAGATTAACGACGAAGCCTTATCGACGCTCCTACTCGGACCCGGCGTGCTCCCTATCCGGTGCGTCGAGCAGGTCGGCCGCCTGTTGGAGCAGTGGAGGTCTTGAACGGTTCCTATCCTCCGCTATGGGCACGCGCTGCCTACGGGTCTAACACCCGTACCGCTATACTATGTCGTAGATCGAGAGCATAGCGCGGGGCGGCCGCCAACGCCGCGCGTTGACGGAATTATCACAGTTGACAGGAGGCAGACGCTACCATGGCCGCGCCACCAGCGCCAACCCTTGACCCGGAGACCATCGAGCGCCTGCGCGTCAAGGCATTGCGCCCCTATAACGTCATCATCCACGACGATCCGATCCACACCTACCACGAGGTCGCGCTGGCCGTCCACCGCACCGTGCCGGGCAAGAGCTACGCCGACGGCTGGCAGATCGCGACGTTGGTCGATACGACCGGCCAGGGCATCGCCGCGACGTGTCCCAAAGAGCCGGCCGAATTCTACCGCGAGCGCTTCGAGCGCACGTACGGCCTGACTAGCACCATCGAGCAAGCCTGAGTCCTCTACTCTCGTGTGGTGATCTCGTCGTGGCCCGACGCGGCGAGCGTGTCGAGGAGCACACCGGCCATGATGTCGTAGCCGACGCTGTGCGGATGGAGGCCGTCGTCGGCCAGCCCCGCGCGCAGGGTCAGGCCGTCACCAGACACCAGGTGACGGTGGTAGTCGACGTAGACGGCGTCCTCGGCGCGCGCCAGGTCGCGCAGGCGGTCGTTGGCGCGGGCGATCAGCCCGTTGCGTACCGCCGTGTTGCCGTTGAACGGCACATCGGTGGGCAGGATGCTGCACAGGGCGACGGCGATCCCGGCCACGCGCGCCTCTCGGACCATGGCCGCGATGTCGCCCACGATCTCGTCCTCGATGTCCCCGGACGCGCGAATCAGCGACGGGTCCCACCAGATATCCAGGTCCCAGGTGTTGTTGACCCCGATCTTGACGACGGCCAGGCGGGGACGCAGTTGCAGCACGTCCGAGGCGAAGCGGCGGCGCACGAAAGGCGTGCGGTCGCCACCGATGCCGCGATTGACGATGAGGCCCGGCGTCGACGCGCCCTGGAAGTAGGCGTCCAGCGCCCACATGTCGGTGATCGAGTCGCCGATGAACACGGCGTCGATGGGCGCCCCCCGCGCCAGCAGCGCCTCGTTGTGCATGTCGAACACGCCGCGCCGGCTGTCCGCCGCCGCCTCGACGCCGAATAGGCCCGGCTTGAGCAGGGTCGGCCGCCCTGTCGCTACTGTAGCGCCCTCGTTCATCATCACTCCCTTATGCCATCCGTTACGTCAGATCCGGTCTCTGTTCCAGGACCGTCGCATCCATCCGAGGCTCATTGTACCGTGTACCGTGTTCCTGGCGCAGGCCCATGGGCAACGAGGTGCGTCGTTCGCCTGCGACTGACGTCGCATGGCAAACGACGGACACTGAAGTGTCTCTGGCATCACGTCCCGAGCGACTTTAGTCGCCGTTTGTTTGCCATGCGGCGTCAGTCGCAGGATTTCGGTCACGCCGTGGGCCGCATCGTGCTTGCCGATCGCGCTCCATCGGAGTAGGCTGCACCTAAGAGATATCGGGGAGGATAGACGATGGCTGAAGCGACGCCGACACCTTTGCCATACCAGGCCATCGGCCGCGACGGGCCGCGCGTGATGCGCGTCGCGCTGGGCTGCATGGGCCTGTCGGGGACCTGGAACCCCGCCGAAGTCGGGCCGGAGAACCGACGCCGCGCCATCGCCGCGTTCGAGGCGGCGCTGGACGCCGGCGTCACGCTCTTCGACCACGCCGACATCTACGGCGGCGGGTCGTGCGAGGAGGTGTTTAAGGATTGCCTCGCCGCGGTCCCCGGTGCGCGGGAGCGCATCGTCATCGCCACCAAGGGCGGCATCCGCGACGGTCACTATAACCTGACCGGCCCGTACCTCGTGGAGTGCGTCGAGCGCTCGCTGCGGCGCATGGGCATCGACCATATCGACCTGTACCAACTGCACCGGCCCGACCCGCTGACGCACCCCGGCGAGACGGCCGCCGCGCTCAACGACCTGCTGCGGCGCGGCCTGATCCGCTCCATTGGCGTCAGCAACTACTACCCCGAGCAGGTGCGCGCCCTGCAGCGCTACCTCGACGCTCCGCTGCGCTCCAACCAGATTGAGTTTAGCCTGGCCCGCCTCGATCCCCTGTATGAGGGGTGGGATGGCGGCGACGGCACGCTCGACCAGTGCATGGCGCTGGGCCTGACGCCGCTGGCCTGGAGCCCGCTCGGCGGCAGCGGCAGACATGTGCTGCGTGGCGGCGCGCCTGCCGATGACGACCGCGCGGCCAGCCTGCACGCCGAGGTCGCCGCGCAGGCCGCACGCTACGGGACCACGCCGGTGGGCGTCGCGCTAGCCTGGCTGCTGGCGCATCCCGCGGGCGTCATCCCTCTCGTCGGCAGCAACAACCCCGACCACATCCGCGAGGCGGTCGCCGCCGTCCACGTCTCGCTGGCCCGCGAGGACTGGTATCGCCTGTGGGTCGCGGCATGGGGACACCCCGTGCCGTAGGCGTTGTCGCGCCCGGGGGCGCATCTCAACATAGTGGACCGCGGCCGAACAGGCCTGCGACCGCGGTCGCTTCAACGAATCGATACGCAGGATGATGCGCTACCACCCATCGTCGTCCTCGATGGCGTAGGACGGAGATGTACTCTACGCACGGTCTTGCCGACCCTGGTCGTGGTCGCTGAGACGACAGACATAGGTACCGCCCCCACGCGCGCTCAGTCTCCACGTCGCCCCACATAGCGTCCCCCGGTTTTATGTCGCCATCGTTACGCGCCTCGCGTGCTCGCGCCCCGTCGTTCACATCAGTCTCCTTAGTCGTCCCATGTTGTTCACATATCCTTCGCCCTGTTCATGCCGTCGTCATGTTCGCGGAGTAGCATGAGGTGTGCGGGGCAGCGCGTATCGCGAGCGCGACGCTTCCCGACGCCCATCTGACGTCCCCATCGTTATTTTTGCGGCAGTTCTTTGGACCTGCCGGAACCGGTAGGAGGATTCCCTTGCGTTCAAACCCGTCTGGAACGATCATTGGCATTGGCGCGCGCGTCGCCGCGGCGACACTCGCCATCGGACTTATCTTCGGTGGCGCCGTGGCCGTGGGCGCCCCCTCAGGCGCAAGCGCGGCGCGTGTCGCCGCGCCCGCCGCGACGGCGACCGCGGCGGCGACAACGGCGACAACGGCGACCAAGGCCCCGTCGGTGACGGCCGTGCCCGCGACCGCAACGTCATCCCCCACTGTGACGGCCCTGCCCGCGACGGCCACCGGGACGCCCACCCGGACGGCCACCGGGACGCCCACCCGGACGGCCACCGGGACGCCCACCCGGACGCCATCCGCGACCGCGACGGTCGCCGCCTCGGCCACGACGCGCCCAACCGGCACGGCGCGGCCCACGACCATCCCGCGGGCGTCGCTGCGCGCCGTGGGGTCGACCACCACCCAACGGGGCGGGGTGATCACCGTCAGCGGCCGCGGTTTCGCGCCGAATGAGACGGTCACGCTGACGCTCAGCGGCGTGAGCGGGACCGCGGCGTCAGCCGTTGCCGATCCGCATGGCGCCTTCGCGCCGACCGGCGTCGGCATCCCGTTCGCGCTGGCCCCCGGAAGACAGACCATTACCGCGACCGGCACGGCCAGCAAGCGGTCGGCGACGCTGACCATCCGGGTCCTGCAACTCACGACGCGCATCACCCTCAGCCCGTCCACGGTCAGCCCTGGCACGACCGAGACGGTGCGCGGAACCGGCTTCGCCAGCCAGGAGCAGGTCACGCTGTCGCTCAACGGCGGGGCGGTGACCACCTCCCCGGCCGTGATCACGACCACCAATGGCGCGTTCACCGCCACGTTCGTCGCGCCGCCGACCTTGCTGCGCGGGGCCAATACCGTCAGCGCCTTCGGCAACCAGAGCCGCAATAGCGCCGCCGCGACCCTGATCGGCTCCCTGTCGCGCACGGCCCAGTTCTACTACTTCGCCGGCGCGCCCAACACGGGCTCGTCGCACTCGTTCATCGCGCTGCTCAACCCCAACGCGCAGCCGTCCAGCGTGCGGCTGACCTTCTACTTCGACTCGGGCGCCCAGTTTACCAAGCTGGTCAGCGTGCGGGCCAACGCGGAGCAGATCGTCTCCGCCGCCGCCTTCGGTTTCCCCGAGGGGACTTTCGGCCTGCGCGTCAACGCCGACCGCCTGATCGCGGCGCAGATCAACGTCGAGCGCGATGGCCAGGACGGCGACGCCATCCTGGGCGTGAGCGCGCCGAACCTGCGCTGGTATCTGGCCACCGGCTCGACGGGCGGCAGCTTCCAGGAGCGGGTCTCCATCCTGAACCCCAGCGCGACCCTCATCGCGCACGTGCAGTTGCAGTTGCTCACGCCGGTCGGCCAGCGGTCGCGCACCGTCGTGGTGACGGTCTATCCGCACACCAACGACGTCGTCAACATCAACGGCCTCTTGCCGAACCATAACGTGAGCGTGGCGGCCATCGCCGACCAGCCGGTCGTGGTGGAGCGCGGCCTGACCTTCGGCCGCGGCGGGGCCGGCCTGACCACGCGCCTTGGCGTGACCAACGCGGCCACCAACTGGCTGTTCACTGACGCCACGACCGAGAACAACGTACATACAATCTTCACGGTCGAGAACCCTGGCGACGGGGGCGCCCTGGTGACGGCCAGCTACTCCTCGCAGTCCGGCGGCAGCCTGGGCAGCGCGACGGTCTACGTCGCGGGCCGCAGCCGCGCCACCATCGACGTGGCCAGGACGGTGCGCGGCGGCGGCATCGCCGTGGCCGTGACCAGCAACGCCAACGTGGTGGTCGAGCGCGCCGAGTACATCGGCGCGCCGGACCAGGCGACGGCCGGGTCGGACGTGTTCGGGCGCAACGGCACGAGCACACGCGTGCTCTTCCCCGGCGGCAACACCAACGGCCGGGACGAGGCGCTGATCCTCTACAACCCCTCCGCGGTCACGGCGCCGGTGACGGCGGTCTTCTACGGCCAGAACGGCCAGACCGTGACTCAGCGCCTGACCCTCAATCCGGGCGCGCACCAGGCCATCGCCGTCAATACGCTCAACCTGACGGTCAACCACGGGGCGGTCCTCTCGACGACGAGCCCCGTCGGCTTCATCGCCGAGCAGGGCATCTCTAACCGCTCCAGCACCGTGCAGGTCAGCTCACAGGGCCTCGCGCAGTAGCCGACGAGCGACCGTCAACCATCGGCTGGAAGCCGGTGGCGGAGACGAAGGGCGGGGCCGGTCGTCGACCGGCCCCGCCCTTCGTCTTATGTCTGCCCCATGCCGGACATGGCGCGGCCCACCGGGCCATCGCCCGCGGCGCCGTCGTCAGGAACGGTGGACGGTCGTGATGTCGACGCGATCCACGGTCACGAAGACGCCGGTGCTCTCCAGGGGCTTGTCGCCGGCCACACGAATCTTCAGGGTGTGGACGACGTTCTCCTTGAGGCCCGACACGCTGTAGACCGGCAAGTCGCCTTTCTGGGTCACCAAGGGGTCGTGGCGATGGCCGGGCTGCGGATGGTATTGCGGCGCCGGGCCGTACAGATTTTCGAAGGACTCGGGTCCCCCGTCGACCGAGACCGCCGCGTAGCCGCGGTTGCTGCCCCTGGTGGCATAGTAGGCGATCGCCGTGCCCGTGAAGGCGATCGTCACGTAGGCGAGGGGCACATCAGAGGCGCTATTGGTGTTGAAGTAGTAGGTGGGGTGGCAATCGTGCCCGAAGGGCGGGGTCACGCAGTGCTGCCAATCCTGGGGATGGACGTAGTTGAATTGGTCCAGGTCCGTCCCCTGCACGCCGTCGTCGATCGTCTGGACATACGTCGTCACCGTGTGATGCGGAAAATGGGGCAGACGGATGTGTCCGATTCCGAGGCACACCATACTGACATACACGCAGGCGAAGCCGCGGATGGTGGCCGCCTCGTTGCGCACGTAGCGGTTCACCGGGGGGACCGTCAGATAGAGCAGCAGCAAGAAGAGCAGGAGGAAGAGCAGGAGCCAGCGCCGCACGGGACGCCAGGTGCGGAACAGCGGGGTATGCACGTACTGGGCGTGGACCGTCCTGGGCTGCCCGGTGCTGGGCTGCGCGGCGAACTTGACGTCGAATTGCTTGCGGTAGCCGACCAGATGCAGGCCGCGCCGCCGCACACGCGCGCGCACGGTGGCGCGCTCTCCCGCGCTCAGGAGCGGCGCCTCCGGGCGGAAGGTGTAGCGGCAGGCGTCCTCGGGGTCGCTGCCCTCCAGGGCCAGGTCCAGGTCGACGTTGCCGCTGTTGCGCAGCACGATGTTGAAGCGCCCCCACCAGGTGGCGACGACTTTGCGCGGCGCGATCTCCGCGTCGAACACCGAGACGGCGCCGATGCGCAGCACGCCCTCGACGCGACTGGTCTCCGCATTGTCCTTGCGCGAGACGACCGCGACGCGGAAGGGGTAGGCGCCGGCGGTCACATTGCCCCCCTTGGGCGGCCGCACGATCAGCCGGGCTTCCTCTTTGTCCTGCGGGAACATGGCCACCGCCGGATTGACCAGGCTGTACCAGGCGCTGGGCAGGCCATCGAGCTCAACGGCGTACTGGTCGACGTCCGTGCCCGTGTTCTGCATCACGATGACGGCCTCGACGGGGCTGCCGTCGAGAGGCGCGTGCAACGTCTCGGGGGTCAGGCTAACGCGGATTCCGTTGGCCATGGCGCGTTCTCTCTATCCCTCTTGCTGTCCCTTACCCACGGCGGCGGACGCGACGACGCCGTCATGCTCCCGCGCGCGCCGCCCAGCGCGGTCCGCGGCGTACCAGGCCAGGTTCGCGGCAAATTCCATGGCCCCGCGGATGGTCTCGCGCGGTAACGGCTCCGCTTCGGTCCCGCCCTGCCAGCAACAGGCGTAGTCATTGGGATTGAGAAAGACGTTACCCCCGCCCAGGATCGGCGCCGACCCGCCGAGGCCGTCCGGCGGCAGGCCGAACACATGGCGCGCGCGAAAAAGCGGATGGCCCCGGCCTATCTCCGTCAGGTCGATCTGGAGATCCGCCATCAGCCGCCGAAAGCTGGCGACGAAGCGGCCGTTCTCCCGCTGCCGTGTCTCGCGCTCGACGCAGGGCTCGGCCAGCACCACCCCGCCGCCCTCCACAAAGGCGCGCACCTGCACACCCTCGCGCGGCGTGAGGCGGAACTCGCCGGCGCCGCCGATATAGAGGATGTCACAGCGCGCGGTCGCCTCGTCGACCGGGAGCAAGCCGAGAAACCGCAGCGCGAACGGCGTCGACACGCCGCACTCATGCGCCATGTCGATCAGCCCCTGGCCATGCAAGTCGTCGTGCGACGCGCCCGTGAACTGGCCGATGGCAACGGTGTCGGCGACCGGAGGGCGCAGGTAGCGGCGGAACCGCGCGTCGATCTCGCCCGGCTCCGGCCGCACCGATCCCGTGCTCGGCCGGATCGGCGTGTCGATGGTCGCGAGGTCGATGCGCGCCACCTCAATGTCGCCGGGCAGGATGGGCGGCGGGATCAACTCGAGGTGATAAGAGTCCGCCAGGCGCGTGGCCGGGCCGCGCGATCCCGAGGCCAGGGGCGCCTGGGCGAAGCGAAGCACAAGGCACACCACCCCCTGATAGCCGGGCGGGATCTCGGCGCGGGTCGGCTGCGGCACCACGACCGTCTGACCATCGTTGTCGAGGGCGAACCCCGGCTGCAGGATGACCGTGCGCCGCGTGGGGTCGCCGGGGACGACGCTCAGCCCCGCCACGATACCCCACCCATGCAGGGCGCGGTTGTGGAGCCGTTGCGCCGTCTGGTGATAGGTATGCGCGTCGGTCCACGTGGCCGCATCGATGACGAGGCCATCGCGCGCGGCGACCCTGTGCAGGGGGAACGAGACCAGTTCCTCGACGTCCATGGTGTTCGACCTTCTCTTAACGGTCCGCGCGCCGCCGGAGTAACGGCGCACCGCCGACTCTCACTATACTATCAGCCCGTAGCCCCGGACCTGTCGAGAGGCCCGTTCAGGGGAGACCGCCGGTGCGCGGGCAGGGGGACAGCGCGAGGATTGACCGCGCCTAACTCCAATCCCCAATGCGTCCACAACTCTCGCTATGGTAGCACACTGGCGGGCATGGACGACGCCCGCCACGATGCATCACGTTATCGTGGGATGAGGTCTAGGACGCGGCCCGACGCCCAGGGGACGCGGAGCATGTCGATCGGCTGCCGCTGCCCGGCTGCTCACGGGCCTTCGCCAGGCATCGGGTCAAGCACTGGCCTGTCCGGGGATGCGCGTGGGCGTGAAGCCCAGGGCACTGGGATAGTAGACGTCGTTGGGCTGCAAGCGTCCGCCCATCGGCTCCAGGATGCGCTGAGGGACGGTGCGCACGGTATCGTCGACCATCGAGCGCACGACCGCATGCACGGGCGCCTCGCGCTGCAGATGGTACAGGAACGTGCGCTCCTCACCGTTCGCGCCGAAGGTCAGGCGAATCTGCGGCCGCGTCGAGCGCCGCTCACCGGTCAGCGCGCCGCGCACCTCGCTCAACGTCCCCACGGCCCGCAGACCGTCCACCAAACCCGTCAAGACCGCCTCCAGGTCCATTCTCATACCGTCCGCATCCTCCCGCATCATATCGTCGGCAACGTCCTACCGCGTCGCCGCATCGTGTCTCGCACCCTACGATACCACGCCATCGGAGCGACGACAAACACCCGCGCTCCCAGGCCAATCTTTTGCAGACCCTGCCCCCGGCCCCTCTCCCCGCCCTGGGGAAGCCCTCACCCCCGGCCCCTCTCCCTGCCGCGGGAGAGGGGAGACGTGACTACTCTCCATCCCCTGGGCCAGAG
>JAABUZ0100002562.1_pt1 | contig 29784 bp, 33 predicted proteins | sample 5562091 | NCBI WGS metagenome assembly JAABUZ01 (sample SAMN12813069, study PRJNA571459) | rock metagenome | isolation source: Antarctica rocks | place: Antarctica: Victoria Land, Linnaeus Terrace sud | collected 2015-12-21
TATCAGTTTCGCGGGCGGCTTCAAAGCGTCTCCAGTCTGACCTGCGCCGAGATGCGCTTTTACCCGGAAGGCGATTGGACGCAGCCGCTGGCAGTTCTGCCGCTGGGCGAATTTGGCGAGGAGTGGACGAAAAAAACTGCCGCTTTTCGAAACGAAGCGTTTGAAGGCCGCACCGTTTTTTCGCTCTGGGTTCCGCCGGGCGTGGACATTCGGCTGGATGATTTCTCGCTGATGCCCGCGTCTGCCCGGCATGGCTGGCGGCGCGACGTGGTGGAAACCGCCCGGCGCATCGCGCCGACCGTGATGCGCGTTCCCGGCGGCTGCTTTGCATCGTTCTACGACTGGCGTGATGGGGTTGGGTCCTACTCGGAGCGCCGCCCGCAGCCGTCGTATTTCTGGGGCGGCCAGAACTACAACGATGTCGGAACGGCGGAGCTTGCGCTGCTTTGCAAAGAACTCGGCGCGGAAATGATGTTCTGTGTCAATGTCTTCCATCCGCGCAAAGAGAAATACGACTTTTATTTCAGCGAAACGGCGTATGGCCTGCACGGGTACGATTTTCCCCAGTTTACGAATTTGGACGAAGGCGCGAAGCTTGCGGCGGACTGGGTTGCTTACTGCAACCTGCCCGTCGGCACGCATCCGATGGCAGACCTGCGGGCGAGGCATGGTCACCCGGAGCCGTTCGGCGTCCGCTTCTGGGAAATGGACAATGAAGTGGAGCGCTGGTTCGGAGCCGAGGAATATGCCCATGCCGTCGTCACCTATGCGCGAGCGATGAAGGCCGTGGACCCGAATATCGAGATCGGTTTGGTGACTTACGGCGAGCCAGTGACAGACGGGCTGGAAGCGATGCTGGAAATCGCGGGCCGCGATGTAGACTTCTTAGCTGACCGGCGTACCGGCGAGGCGCAGACGCGGGCCATGCTGAACCGAATGCGAAAGTTCAACGAAAGCCACGGAACGGCCCTGCGCTGGTGCGAAACCGAGTGGCTGCCGTATAATTTCGAGCCGGATGCGTTCAATTACATCAGTAAAGATGATTTAGGCGGAGTCACCAAGTCCTACTTATTCAGCAAGTGGCGCTACGCCCTGAATATGGCCCGCGCGTTCCTCATGTGGCAGCGACAGGGCGGCGACGTGCTGTTCGTCAACTTCAACAACTTCGCCAACACGCATTCGCAGTGCGCCTTGAACACGCCCAAAGAAGGCGCGTATCTGTCCGCCGCCGGCCGGATGCTGGAATTGTTTTCGAGCTGCCCCGCCGCCTGGCCTCTGGCTCTCGCCGGATACACGCCCAATGAGCGGGACGAATTTCAAGTTCAGGCCGCCTGGGACAAAGACCAAAAGCGCTTAGTGCTGTCCGTGCTGAACCTGACCGGGAACACCCGTTCAGCTTCTTTTAATTTGTCGCCGCTGGGCCGGACGTTTGTATCGGCGCAGACCGCTTTGCTTCAAGCCGATTCGCTGATTGCCATGAACACGCTGTCGCAGCCTGACGCCATCCGGCGCACGGATCGGGAAGACACCGGCCAGAGCGTCCCTGCTGAATATGCCGTCGCCGCGCCTGCGTATTCGTACTCCCAAATCGTGTTGTCTCCGGGTGTGCCGGCAGGAGAAGATGAATGATTTTTGGCAAAGCCGTTTTCTGTCGCTGTCTCTGCTTGATCGCCTGGCTGTCGCTGGCAGGCGGCTTGCTTTCTGTACGGGCGGCGAATCCGATCATCACAACCGCGTTTTCCGCTGATCCGTCGGCGCATGTATTCGGGAATCGCCTGTATGTCTACCCCTCGCACGACCGCACGGACGCACAAGAATTCGACATGAACGACTACCATGTCTATTCTACCGACGACATGGCGAATTGGCAGGATCATGGGGTCATTCTCAGCCTGGGCCAAATTCCCTGGGCGAAGGGACATCTCTGGGCACCCGACTGCAACTACTTTCGGGGGAAGTATTACCTGCATTTCCCCGCCGACGACAACGGCAAGTACGATTTCAAGATCGGCGTTGCCGTCAGCAAATCGCCGACCGGCCCGTTTGTGGCCGAACAACACCCCATTGCCGGTGCAAACGGCATTGATCCGTCTGTTTTCATTGACACGGACGGAATGCCGTATTTGATCTGGGCCGAGGGCGGCCCGAAGATTTGCAGGCTGACACCGGATATGAAAGCGCTGGACGGCGTCCCGACAAGCCTCATCGGCTGCGACCAATTTTTTGAAGGTCCATGGCTCTTTCGGCGGAATAACCTGTATTACCTCACTTATCCGGCCTTCCAGAAAGGCGGCAGCGGACTGGGCGGCAACGGTCAGAATTATGACTACGCGACAGCCAAAACCATCGGGGGACCGTATGCCTACCGAGGCACCTTCACCCGTACCAATCCCGCCCAGCCTGCCATCGGAAACATTCATGGTTCCCAGGTCGAGTGGCATGGGCATTGGTACTGCTTCTACCATGACGGCTCTTTGTCGCTGGGTGATCCGAAATCCGGCTTCAAGCGCTGTGTTCGGGTTGATCTCATGCACTTCAATCCCGACGGCTCGATTGCGCCGCTGCAATGGACGCAGGCCGGGCCGCCGCCAATCAAGACCCTGAACCCGTTTATTCGGCATGAAGCCGTCAGTCTTTGCCAGTCACCTTCTCCCCTTGCTCCCCAGGCGCTCACGACGGAGCCTTGCAGCGAAGGCGGCCTGGATTTGGGCAGTCTCAGCGACACCGGCTGGGTGAAATATGCCGGCATAGACTTTGGACACGGCGCGAAAAGCTTTGCCGCTCGCATCGCCACGCCCGCCGCTCAGAGCAGGATTGAACTGCATCTGGACCGTCTGGACGGGCCGCTCCTCGGCGTCTGCCCGGTGCCGAACACAGGCGGCTGGCAGACCTGGCGGACTATCACTTGTCCCGTCACGCGGATACCGGGCGTCCATGCTGTTTTCTTCCAGTTCCGGGGCAGCCGAACTGGCGGCCTTTTCAATCTCCGATGGTTCCGCTTCCGGCAGGCGGCAGCAGGAGTTTCACTTTCAGGCGTTCACGCGGCTTGAGTTCGAGCCTCTGAGTGACTTAGACGAATCTAGGCTGACGGTCTTTCATCGGCAGACTTACCATTACGACTTATTCCGCACGGTCCGCAGCGGTCGCGAGTTCTGGGAACACCCGAACTTTACAGCTTTGCCTGGGCCACCGACGACGGCGACTGGCAGCCGGTCGGCACCGGGCTGACACAGCTTCTCACGGCGGAGGTCGCCTCCGACTGGCTCGGCAATTTGATTGGCATTTATGCGACAGGGAACGGCCACAACAGCGCCGTGCCTGCCGATTTCGACGGGTTTGAATATCGAGAGGAGACAGTTTAAATGTATCTCGGAATAATCCCCTGGGCTGCCCTCTGCGCCCTGTGCGTTCTTGGCGGCGTGTCTGCTGCCGTGGCACAAACAGCGTATCCGCCGACGCCGCCGCCGGAGCGGCTTGTCGGGATCGCGTACAGCACGTGGCACCAGAATACGCACTGGGGCGATGGCAAAAATACATGGGGAACGCCGCTGCTCGGCGACTACGCCTCGGACGACCGCAAAGTGATCCGCCGGCACGCGCAGTGGCTGGCCGATGCCGGCGTGGACTTTGTTTGGGAAGACTGGTCGAACGACATTGATTACCACTACGATCCCACACGCAAGCGCCCGGACTTTGACATGATCGAAGGGGCGACATTTACCCTGTTTGACGAGTTCGCCCGAATGCGTGCCGCCGGGCAAAAAACGCCGGAAATCAGCATTTTCGCCGGGGTGACCGGCGCTCCCGAAGCGGCGGCTGATGGACGGCTTCAGCGCAAAGCCGACCAGATTTGGGACCAGTTTGTCGCAAACCCGGTGTATCGCCCGCTGGTGCAAATGTATCTCGGCAAGCCGCTCTTAGTGGTCTATGTCAATACGCCGTCACCGTTCCAAAGCGGCGTTCCCGCTTGGAATGACCCGCGCTTTACGGTCCGCTGGATGACGGGGTACGTGTCCGAGCAGTCCAGCCTGCGGACGGCGGACCGGGTGAGCAAGTTCGGCTACTGGGCGTGGGAAGACCGCGGGCCGCAGACCTACGCCGTGCATGACGGCCATCCCGAAGCAATGGTCGTGCTGGCCGCCACCCGTCCGCAGGGCGAGCCGGGCGATAAGTATTACATCCCCGCCGTGCCGCGCGACAACGGGGCGACGTTCCGCCGGGAATGGGCCAGAGCAGTCGAGATCGGCCCAAAATTCGCGCTGGTGGTTTCGTGGAATGAGTGGTCGCGCGGGGAGCAGCCCAGCCCGGAAGTCAGCAAGGACATCGAGCCGTCCAAAGAGTTCGGCCATTTTTATCTGGACTTGATGAAGCAGGAAATCGCCAAGTTTAAGTCCGGTAAATAACTGAAAGCTATGCCGTGAGGAACCATGCCATGAGGAACCATGCCATGAATGGCACGGCTAACCAGCCTTCGGCTAAGAAGTACCGCTTCGCGGGACTGAGATTGATCTTCTCTTAACCCCGCGGAGCGGTGTTTGTTAGCGTCTTCGCCCAATAGCCGTGTGTTTCAACACATGGTTCCTTTTTATTCCAACAAGATTATTCCCTATGACACAAACTTCACAAATTGACCCGCGCCGCCGCGAATTCGTGCTGCCGACACGCATCGTCTGGCAGACAGAGGGCGCGGCGGCCCCGCAGGAAAGCGCGTTTTTGCTCACGAGCAACATTGGTCAGGCGCCGCTGGAAGCGCGGCCCTACTGCACTATTCCCCGGACCGAACAGCCGTCCGGCCTGCTGCTGGATTTCGGGCGGGAGCTGAACGGCGGGGTTCAAATCGTCGTCGGCCAGACCAGCCGACAGCCGGTTCCGGTACGAATTCGCTTTGGGGAATCCGTCAGCGAGGCAATGGGAGAGCCAAGCAACGATCATGCCAACCATGACCTGATCTTTCCGCTGACCGCAATGGGAGCGCAGGAAGTCGGCAGCACCGGATTTCGGTTCGTGCGGTTAGATTTCCCCGCCGGTACCGAGCTGCATTTGGTCGCCGTTCGCGCCGTATCGCTCCTGCGCCCGCTGGACTATCTCGGCACGTTTGAATGCAGTGATGCCCGCCTCAACGAAATCTGGCAAACGGGCGCACGGACGGTCCATCTGTGTATGCAGGACTATGTTTGGGACGGCATCAAGCGCGACCGGCTGGTTTGGATTGGCGATCTGCATCCTGAAGCGATGGTCATCGCCTCGGTGTTCGGCGATCACGCGATAGTCCCGGCGACACTGGACTACCAGCGGGAGCGCTCGCCGCTGCCGGCCTGGATGAACGGCATTTCGTCGTACTCGCTCTGGTGGCTGCTGATCCAGCGTGACTGGTATCGGTATCAAGGCGATCTCGCTTATTTGAGGCAGCAGGGAGAATATCTCACGGGATTGCTGGCCCTGATCGACTCGCGAGTGGATGCCCACGGGCAGGAGCATTTGGACGGAATGCGCTTCTTGGAATGGCCGACGAGCCGGGACCCCACGGCGATTGACGCCGGTTTGCAGGCGCTGGTCGTGCTGGCGCTGCGGGCGGGCGCGGAGCTTTGCCTGGCGCTGGCCGACACGGACGCCGCCGCCCGCGCCCTGGCGACCGCCGAGCGGGCGGCAAGCTTCGCGCGTCCGCCCAGCCTCAGCAAGCAGGCCAATGCCCTGCTGGCTCTGGCGGGAATGGCGGAGCCGGAGGCCGTCAACCGCGACGTTCTCGCCCGCGACCCGTATCGCGGGCTGTCCACGTTCTACGGCTACTACATTCTTCAGGCGCGTGCCGCCGCCGGGGATTATGCGGGCTGCCTTGATCTCCTGCGGACTTACTGGGGCGGAATGCTGGACATGGGCGCGACGACGTTTTGGGAAGGCTTCGAGATTGACTGGATGCTTGGCAGCGCCCGGATTGATGAACTGGTTCCGGCGGGTCAGCGGGACATTCACGGCGAGTGCGGCGACTACTGCTACAAAGGGCTGCGCCACAGCCTTTGCCACGGCTGGGCCGCCGGGCCGACCGCCTGGCTGATGGAGCATGTGCTGGGCATCGCCCCCGCCTCGCCCGGCTTCGGGACCGTCACAGTCAAACCCCACCTCGCCGGGCTTGCCTATGCGCGGGGAACATTTCCGACGCCTCATGGCCTGATTGAAGTTTCTCACGAGCGCGGCGCGGGCGGAGAAGTCACAACCAAGCTCAACCTGCCCGGCGGCGTGCGCCTCGTCGCAGGCGAATTGCCGAACAGACGGCAATAATTTTGTACCACCGACACCAGGAGAACAATAGTCATGGCAACTCACGAACAAAGCGGCATATCCGAGTTCGGGAAGATGCCCGGCCAAGTTTATGTGCCGCGTCCTGGGGCATATTGCCTGATTTTTGACAGTCAAGGCCGCATCGCTGTGATGCAGACCCCGCGCGGCTGCTTCCTGCCGGGCGGCGGCACGGAAGGCGCGTGAAGAATGCGGCTTTGAGGTGCAGATGACAAAGCGGGTAGGGGGAGCGGCAAAGTACCGGGACACGCCCGGCCACAAGTTCGCCATCCGCAAAGACTGAGTCTTTTTTACGGCCGCAATCACAAGTGAAGGCGGCGCGGCAACGGAGGCCGACCACACGCTAATCTGGCTGGAACCGCAGGAAGCGGAAACGCGGCTGGCGCATGGAAGCCAGGTTACGGACTTTTGTTGACGCCGATCAAAGAAGGCGCTCAAAAGTAGAAAATACTGGGTATAATAATAGTGTAAATAAAACACTATTAGCTTGAATAGGAGGCGTTCATGCAGGTACAGCTTCTTGTGATTGACCCGCAAATAGACTTTTGTGATCCCCACGGCGCGTTGGCCGTGGCAGGGGCCGATCAGGACATGGCCCGGCTGGCACGGATGATTGAACGGCTGGCCCCGCGTTTGGACCAGATTCATGTCACGCTCGACTCGCACCATCTGGTAGACATCGTGCACCCGATTTTCTGGCAGGACGACTGCGGCAATTCTCCCGCGCCGTTTACGATTATCAGCGCCGAAGATGTGGTACTTGGGCGCTGGACGGCGGCGCAGCCGGAGGCACGGGAACGGGCGGCGGCGTATGTCCAGGCGCTTGCGCGGCACGGGCGTTACCCGCTGTGCATCTGGCCGCCGCACTGCCTCATCGGCAGCCGGGGCCACGCGGTCCTGCCGGTGCTGTTTGAGGCCCTAATAGACTGGGAGAAGCGCTATGCGGTGGTAGATTACGTCCAGAAGGGCAGCAACATCTACACGGAGCATTACTCGGCCATTCAAGCGGATGTCCCGGACCCTGCCGACCCCAGCACCCAGGTCAACACGGCCTTAGTGAACGCGCTGAAGCAGGCCGATATTCTTGCCGTCGCGGGCGAAGCCGGAAGCCACTGCGTCGCAAACACGGTCCGCGATCTGGCGCAATTCGGCGACGACCGTCTGCTGCCGAAAATCGTGCTGCTGCGCGACGCCGTCAGCCCTGTTGCGGGCTTTCAGGCATTTGAAGATAACTTCATCGCCGAGATGACCGCTCGCGGAATGCAGGTCTCTACGACGACGGATTTCCTGGCTTGAGACGGCGAAATCACGCCGCGTGAGGTATTCTCATTTCAGGAAAAAGGAGGCGTTTATGTCTTCAGATACTGATATGTCTTCAGATACTGATCCCGGCGCTTCCTGGCCGCCTGCCCCGGAAGGACAGCAGCCTGCCCCAGCCGCCCTAAGCGACGGGGCCGAGGAAGCGCTGCATCATGGCTGGCGGCTGCTTGCGCTAGGGCTTTGCTGCGCTCCGCCGGTGTTCCTGCCGCTTGCGGTTTGGCAGGGGATCGCGGCGAACAAGGCTCGCTCCGGCGCGGGAAATTCGTTGCTGCTGGCGACGGGCGCGGTTGGCTTTCTCTGGCTGGGCATAGCGCTGCTCGCAAATTATCTCGAGCACTGAAAGGATACGCTGATGGAAAATGCTGCGAAGCCGAATGCCGTCCAAGCCGCCGAGCGAGTCTGTCCGCATTGCGGCCAGCCTATCCCGGTGGAAGCCATTCTCTGCCCGTACTGCCGAACGGTGGTGATCGCGGCGCAGGAATGGAAGCCGCCTGCGGTAGACCGAACCGGCACCAGCCGGGAGGCCCGCAAGAACCGTGCCTGGATCGGCTGGGGACTGCTGGCGGCGAACCTGTCCGCCGCCGCGCTGATCGGTCTCACCCTGCTCCTGAACAACACGTCCAGCGCTGCCGGCGGCATTTTGATTTCGTCCGATTTTGTGCTGGTGCCGTTTGTGATGGGTCTGGTCAGCGCCTTTTTCTGGAAAAGCGTGCAGCTGACGACGATGGAGTATTTTCTGTATTCCCTGGTCAACAGCGCCGGCGGCCTGGTCTGCGGCGGGGCATTCATGGGCGAGGGCATCATCTGCCTGCTGATTGTTTCGCCGCTTTTGATGACGTTTATCTTTTTGGGAGCGCTGACCGGCCGGTGGCTGTTCCGCTTTAACAGCAATCGCCTGAACTTATCGCTCATCCCGATGGCGCTGGCCCTGCTGACCGTGGATGTCCTGTCGCCGCACCACTATGAGAACGCGGTCACGGATACGGTTATCATTCATGCGCCGCCGGCTCAGGTCTGGTCTCATTTAGCGGCGGTTCCTCTGATTCCAGACAAGCCGAGCTACTGGCTGTTTCAAATGGGGCTGCCGTATCCCACCCGCGCCACGGTGTCGGGGCAGGGCGTCGGCGCGGCCCGCCAGTGCATTTTCAGCCGCCACTGCGTGTTTCAGGAACAGATCGTCGCCTGGGACCCCGGCCGCCGCTTGACGTTTGACGTGACCGCGCAGCCGCGTGACCCGGAGATTTTGGACCATGCCCGCGTGAAGCGCGGCCAGTTCCTGCTGCGTGACAACCACGACGGCACGACGACGCTGATCGGCACGTCCTGGTATGAGCTGTCTGTGTATCCCGCCTGGTATTACGATCTGTGGGCCAGCGCTATCGCCCGTCAGGTCCATCTGCGGGTCATGGACCATATCAAGAGGCTTTCCGAGCAGAAATCTTAGAGGCTATAGAGAAGGAATACCCTGCCCTGAACGGCAGGGCTTCGGAAGTGCAAGCCCCCGCCTTCGCGGGCGACCAACTTCGTTGGATTTTCATGCCCGCGCCCCTCCGGGCCTGCCCTCCGGGTATTCAGTCCGCTCTGCCCGCCCTGGGGCGAGGACGCCAGTGCTGATACGCAGTAATCGGAACGATACCAGTGCAGAGGCGGGGAATTGCACTTCTAAAGCACGGGGGTTCAGCCCCGTGAAAAATAAAATCCTGGAAGCAGTGAATACAATTTCTGATAAGAAAGCCTATGCTGTCCTGGCTGGCCCGCCACTTTCCATTTCTGCGCCGCATATACGTCCTGCCCCAGCTTTTGGATACCCTGCTGCTGGCCTACACCCTGGCGCGGCATCCGGCAGCGGCGCGGGCGATGCACGCGCTGGAAACCGAAGTTTTGCGCTGGCCGGGCGTCTCGGCGCACATCCATCGTTTCGGCGGAACTGAGTTCCGTGTCAGCCGCCGCGAGATCGGTCATCTGCACGGCCACGGCCTTTTAGACATTCTCCTCACGCGGGCGCTCCGCGATGAAGTTGTCTTGTCTGGGATCGCAAAGCCGCACCATATCTTTCCGCAGTCCGCCTGGGTAAGCTTTAATCTTTGCGCGGCTGAGGATGTTCCGGCGGCTCTTACCCTGCTGCGCCGCAATTACGACCGCATAAAATCGGAATACGAAAAATCGGAATACGAAAAATCGGAAAGCAAACTATGATTATTCGCTCGCTGCTGGACACCGATTTATACAAACTGACGATGCAGGAAGTCGTCTGGAACCATTTCCCGAACGCGCAGGTAGAGTATGCGTTCCGCTGCCGCAGCCGGGGCGTAGACTTGTCGCCCTATGCCGAAGAAATCCGCGCCGAACTGGAAGCCTACTGCCGCCTGCGCTTAACGGAAGAAGAAACGCGCTTCCTGCACGGCATTTACTACTTGAAGCCGTCGTATTTGGATGCCCTGCGTGATTTGACGCTCAGCCCCAGCCATGTCGAAATCACGGTTGACCCCGACGCCGCGCCGGAAGAAAGATTGCAAATCCGCATCGCCGGAAGCTGGTTCCAGACGATTTTATTCGAAGTGCCGCTCCTGGCAATCATCAATCAAGTCTACTTCCGGCACACCCAGCCGGACGACGCGGCAAACCTCGCCGAGGGCATGGCGCGGCTGGAATCCAGGACCGCGCTGCTCCAAGACGCTGAGCCTCCGGTGTTCTTGATCGAGTTCGGGACGCGCCGCCGCTACAGCCGGGAGTGGCAGAAGACGGTCATCGCGTACCTCAAAGACGCTCTCGGAACGCGGCTTCTCGGAACCAGCAATTTAGCCGCCGCCATGCAATTTGGCCTCAGACCCTACGGCACAATGGCGCATGAGTTTTTGCAGGCGTGCCAGGCACTGGTCGCCCTGCCGGAGTTCCAAAAGTTCGCGTTTGATACCTGGATGCAGGAGTACCGGGGGGATTTAGGGATCGCGCTGTCGGATGTGGTCGGCATGGAGGCGTTTCTGCGTGACTTCGACAAGCTCTTCTGCAAGGCTTATGACGGGGCGAGGCATGACTCCGGCGACCCGGTGGAGTGGGGCGAAAAGCTCATCCGGCATTACGCGGCGATGGGAGTGGACCCGAAAACAAAGTCCGCCGTGTTCAGCGACAGCTTGGACATTCCGAAAGCGATGGAACTTGCCCGGCATTTCGAGGGCCGTATCCGCACTTCTTTCGGCATCGGCACGAACCTGACCAACGACATGGGCTTTGAGCCGCTGTCCATTGTCATCAAGATGACCCGCTGCAACGGCAGGCCCGTCGCAAAACTCAGCGACAGCCCCGGCAAAACCATGTGCCGGGACGACGCTTATCTAAGCTATCTTCGGCAGGCATTTGGAATTCCTGCTAAATAAATAGCTCGCCTTCCAGATACTTCACGGCGTACCCGGAAATCAGTACGCGGTCTGTGCCGCTTTCGCAGAATAAATCGCCGCCGCGCTGCGAAACCTGCCGGGCGTGCATCTCGGTTTTGCCCAGCCGCGCCGCCCAGTATGGAACAAGGGCGCAGTGGATGGAGCCGGTGACGGGATCTTCGGGGATGCCGAGGCCCGGCGCGAAGTAGCGCGAAACGAAGTCTACTTTCTCGCCGACTGCCGTGACGACTACGCCCTGCGAATCAAGTTGGGCAAGCGCCGCAAAATCCGGGGCCAGTGCGCGGACTTCCGTTTCGGTCTCATAAACCGCGTAGTAGTTCGGGTTGGCGGGCGGCGTCCGGTAAACTTCGCGCGGCGGTAGGCGCAGGCCGCTCAGCAGCTCCGGCGGCGCTTCCGCAAAAACGAGGTCGTGCTTCGGGAAGTCCATCTGGAGCATCTTTCCGGCGCGGCTCACGGTCAGCAGGCCGCTTAACGTCTGAAACCCAACTGTCGTCAGATATGAATCAATCTCAGTGAACACGACGAACGCGGACGCCAGGGTCGCATGGCCGCAGAGCGGCACTTCCTGAGTCGGGGTGAACCAGCGCAGGTGGAAGCCCTGATCTTCGGGAACAAAGAACGCGGTTTCGGCGAGATTATTTTCCGCCGCGATGGCCTGCATTTGTGCATCGGAAAGCCACTCGTCAAGCGTCACGACCGCCGCCGGGTTGCCTCGGAAGACTTCCGAAGCAAACGCATCAATTTGGTAGAGTTTCATAGCAGAATATCTTCATAGACGGCTTTTCCGGGACGAGCCGCCTTCGGAAATCGGATCGTCGTCAAGCTCCGTGTGCGGCCCTTCGTCGCCAATGCGGAACGGCTCGGACCCGCCCGGCTCTGTCTGCGCCAGCTCTCTCTCGGCTTCCGCCCGCGCTTCCGGGGTCATCTGCTCGGTAATCTCTTGTCCCGACACGGCATCTAAATCTTTCATTGTGTTCCTCCATTCTTTGATAATACCATTCTCAAAAGAGAACTAACCCGCGCATCCGCTCGGCTTCCAGGCGGTCCAGAAACGCAGCACGCGGGATTTCCGACGCGCCCAGCGCCGCCAGGTGCGGGGTCATCACCTGAATGTCAATCCAGCTTAGCCCGCGTGCCTGAAGAGAGTCGCACAAAAACAGCAGCGCAAACTTGGACGCATTCGGCGCGAGGTGGAACATGCTTTCGCCGCAAAACACGCCGCCGACGGAAACTCCGTAGAGGCCGCCTTGTAGTTCACCGAAGGTGTCCCAGGCTTCGACGCTGTGGGCGTACCCCAGGCGGTGCAAAGTTTGGTAGGCCGCAAGCATCGGCGGCGTAATCCAGGTTCCGTCCTGTCCGGGCCGCGGCGACAGTCGGCACGCGGCAATCACCGGGTCAAACGCGGCGTCTACCGTGAACGTCAAGTCGGTGCGACGACGGGCGCGGGCCAGGCGTTCGGGAATATGGAGCCGACCAAAATCCAGCACGGCCCGAAGCGGAGGGCAGAACCAGAGCAGCGGGTAGCCCGTGATGGGCCAGGGAAAAATGCCCTGCCCGTAAGCCCAGACTAATGTTTCCGGCGATAAGTCGTCGCCGACCCCAACCACCTCGGCGTCACCGGCGAGGCGCGGCGGGACATACCGCAGTCCGGGCGGAACGAACTGAGGGCCAGGCGGAACAAAGGGGAGCATGGTATCATCAGGCAATGGTATAATCTCGGAGATATGATACCCAATCGCCCGCCCGTCTCTGCTGCCCCTGCTCAGACGCCCTCACGCTCGGCGCTGGGCCGACTGCTGCTGGCATCGGCGCTGTCGGTCGTGATTTCGCTGATACCGATTATTTCCCTGCTTTTGTATCCGCTGCGGCTGTTCGTGACGTTTATTCACGAAGGCAGCCACGCGCTGGCGGCGACCCTGACCGGCGGGCAGGCGTTTCAAATTAACGTCATGCCGGACGCCTCCGGCGTCACTTATACGACCGGCGGCTGGCCGCCCATTATTGTCATGGCAGGCTATATCGGCGCGTCGGCTTACGGCGCAGCCATGCTGACGCTTGCCCGCCGTCCCGGCACGGCGCGGATCGTGCTGGGCGTCTCCGGCGCGATTGTCGCCCTGCTGGATTTGCTGCTGGTCCGAAACGGGTTTGGACTGGGGTGGGGGATCGCAATTGCGGCAGGATTATTGCTGGCCGCCCGGCGGCTTCCCACGCGGGCGGCGGAGCTGACCGCCATGTTTCTGGGCGTTCAGTGCATTGTCAACTCCCTGTACGATTTGAAAACGCTGGTCGGCCTTTCCACTCTTGTCAACGGACCTGTTTCCGATGCCGTGCTGATGTCACAAATCATCCCTTTGCCGCCGCTTGTCTGGGCCGTTTTCTGGGGCCTGCTGTCGCTCGGCATTCTCGGCGCGGCTCTCCGCCCGTACTGGCACGACGCTAAAGGCTGAGAAAATTAATACAAGTTTGCAATAGACGCAGCAGTGAATTCTTCAATCTCATGCGTTTTTCCCTCCCGAACTTTGGCAACCCAGTTCGGGTCTTGAAGCACGGCGCGTCCCACGGCGACCAAGTCAAAATCTCCGCGTTCATAGCGCCGGATCAGCTCATCAAAATCGCTTGTGCCGGTCTTGGCTTCAGAAAACGACGTAATAAAGTCGCTGCTCAGGCCGACGGAGCCGACTGTGATCGTCGGAAGGCCCGTGATCTTCTTGGCCCAGCCGGCGAGGTTCAGATCGGAACCCGCAAACTCCGGCTCCCAGAAGCGCCGCTGCGACGCATGGATAATGTCAACGCCGGCCAGGGCAAGCGGACTGAGCCACTCCTCTAACTCCTGCGGGGTCTGCGCGATTTTGGCCGCGAAGTCGTCCATCTTCCACTGCGAGAGCCGGATGATCAGCGCCATGTCCGGCCCAATCGCTTTTCGGATACACTTAATCACATCCACCGCAAAGCGGCTCCGTTCCTTGATGGTTCCCCCGCCGTACTCATCCGTGCGCGTGTTCGTGTGGCTCCAGAAGAACTGGTCAATCAGGTATCCATGAGCGGCATGAAGTTCGATGGTGTCAAACCCAAGCGCCTTCGCATCGGCGGCGGCCTGGCCGAACGCGGCAATCGCGGCCTGCACATCGCCCAGGCTCATGTTTTGTGGGCCTTCGAAGGGCGCGGCAGGAAGCCAGCCGGCGGGGTCCGGCTTGGCGAGGCCGACGTGCCAGAGTTGTGCGCCCATCTGGCCGCCGCTCTTGTGAACGCTGTCAATGACGTTCTTCCAGCCGGGAAGCGCGTTTCCGTAGAAGTTCGGAATGCCGTCCTGGTTCTTGGAGGCTGGACGATCCACAACCGTGCCTTCCGACAAGATCAAGCCGACATCCCCTGCTGCGCGACGCGCGTAATAGTCGGCGACCTCCTGGGAGGGGATACCGTCGGGTGACGAACCCCTGGTCATGGGAGCCATCACGAACCTGTTTCGCAGGTTCAGGCTCTTGAGTTTGAAAGGTGTAAACAGCGGTTGAATGCTCATTTTTATTCTCCAATGGGCTGGGTGATCGGCATTTTGAGGCCAAGCAGGGATTGATGGGCGGCAACGCCGGCCAGAACGCCCGAAGCAGACGCCAGCGTCGCGTTGTACATCGGACTTGCCGCGTCCCCAGCCGCGAACACGCCGGGAACCGTGGTTTCTTTCATGGCGTCCGTTTTTACCACAGGCCCGAATGGAGCCTGCTCAATCTCGCATCCAAGCTGCTCCGCAAGAGGGCTGGCAAACGATGCGCGTGTGCCGGTGAATAGTGCGCCGTAGGGGATGCACCGCCCATCCCGAAACTCCACCGCTCCCAGCTCCCGCCCGTCAGCAATCAGTCGCAAAAGCGGCGTTTCGTCTACTTTGACGCCGCGCAGTGTCAGCATGTCCCGGTGTTCGGGCGTCAGCCAGTCCCCGCCGCTGGTCAGCAGGGTCACATCATCGCTCCAGTCGCGCACCAGCGCGGCCTGATGCACCGACATCGGGCCGACGCCGAAGACGGCGAACCTGCGGCCCGCGACTTCGTAGCCGTGGCAATACGGGCAGTGCAGGACGCCGGTTCCCCAAAGCTCCTGCATCCCCGGCACGTCCGGCAGATGATCGGTCATGCCGGTCGCCAGTACCAGGCGTTTGGCCCGCACTTTGCCCCCATCCCCAAGCGTCACGGAAAACGCGCCGTGTTCTTGAACGGCCTCGGAGGCTTCGCCCTGCTGAAACTCAAATGTCGGATAAGCCATCAGCTGCTTGCGGCCCGTCTGCATGATCTCTTGGGGCGAGCGGCCGTCTTGGCCCAAAAAGCCGTGTGAGGCAGGCGCGAAGCGGTTGCGGGGCTTGCCGGCGTCCAGCAGTAAAATCCTGCGGCGGGCGCGGGCAAGCTGCATGGCGGCGGACAGCCCGGCGAAGCTGCCGCCGACGACAACAGCATCATAATCTCTCTGCATCGCGTGTCTCCTGACGGAACAGCCGCAAAATTATTGCTGTTCCAGTCGTATAACACCGAAAAGTATGCTAAGATTGCTGCTATCTGAACAACGATTGATACCCTCTGGACATAAATCCATGAACATAAACGAAATTGAGCTGCGGCATCTGCGCTGCTTTGTAACGCTGGCGGAGGAACTCAACTTCGGCCGGGCTGCCGAGCGCCTGCACATGTCCCAGCCGCCGCTGACGCGCCTGGTCGCCGACGTGGAGGAAGCCGTCGGCGCGAAGCTTTTCGAACGGACCACGCGGCGGGTCGCGCTGACGGCAATCGGCGGCATCTTTATCGCCGAAGCGAATGCCGTGCTGGCGCGAAGCGACGAAGCCTTGCGGAACGTCATCGCGGCACGGGACAAGCAGGCCGGCCTGCTGCGCCTGGCTTATACCCCGTTTGCCTTGCAGGCGGTGCTGCCGCACCTGCTGTCGCTGTTTCGCGAGCGGGACCACGACACGCGCATTGACCTGGTGGAGCTGACGGGACCGGCGCAGCTCGAAGCGCTGAAATCCGGCCGGGTTGACCTGGCGTTCTCGGAAGAGCCGCTCAAAGAAGAGGGGTACGCAAACCTGCTGCTGTATCAAGCGCCGCTGTCTTTAGTGGTTCCCGGCAGCCATCCGCTGGCCGCCCGGAAGTCAATCGCGTTCAAGTCGCTCAACCGGGAAACGCTGATCCTGCACCCCCGGCAGGAGTACCCGGATTACTACGGCCGGATTGCATCAGCTTGCGCGGCATTGGAAGAACGTCCGCGCATTCAGGAGCGGGAAGCGGGACAGAACTGCATGGCGCTGGTGGTCAGCGAAGCCGGGCTGCTCCTGACGGCGGCGGGCTGCCGGAACTTCCAGTCTCCGGGCCTGCGCTGCCTTGAAATCGAGCCGAACCCGCTGCTGCGTGCGGAGGTCTGGGCGGCCTGGGTCAAAAAATCTGAGGCAGGCCGCGTCCAAGCGCTGATTGAAATCGCTCAAACGTCCCGGCCCGACATGGCGGCGTCATCGCCTGGCGGGGGGACTCCGCCGCCGGCAACGCCGTCCACCCGGTAAACTTTGCCTTCGCGGACCATCAAATAAACGGCACGGACTGTGACGCCGTCTTGTCCGGTAACGGCGGTAAGGATTGCAAGATGCGCCCCGGTCGCGTCTGTTTGAGCCGGGCCGAAGACGACGCGCTTGGAGTGGGCAAACTCCGGGTAGGCCTGCACGATCATGGCCCGGAACTGAAGCGGCGACGCGAAGTTTTTCTTCAGGCTGCTGCTCTGGTAGGTGATGGCGGTCTTGTAATCGTCCCGCCCGAACGCTTTGAGCTGAGCCTGAATAGAGCCAATCGCCGCCGTCCGCTCGGCCGCTTTCGCGGGCCGGACCAAATCCGGCGTCTGGGCGTAGGCGGCGACTGCCGCAGTCAACAAAACGGACGCAGTGGAAATGGACGCAGTGAGGGAAGTCAGCAGGCGGGACATGGTAATTTTCTCCTGCCTGCTAAATACCCGGATTTGTCTAGCGGCTAACCGGACGGCAGAAAGAAAAACGCCAGCGCGATAATCGCGTAGGCCGCCAGAAGCTGCGCTCCTTCCAGCCAGTGACACTTGCCGTCGCCGGCGATAAACGCCGTAATCACGACGCTGAATGCGATGGCGGTCATTTCGGGAACCGAGAAAATATAGGTCAGCGGGTGGCCGGTGAAGAGGCTGGCAAAGACAAGCGCCGGGGCGACAAACATGGCAATCTGCGTGGACGACCCGATGGCGATGTTCATCGTGATGTCCATTTTATTTTTCAGCGCCATCCAGACCGCCGTGGAATGCTCGGCGGCGTTGCCGATAATCGCCACAATGATAATGCCGATAAAAACTGGGTTCCAGCCTAACCGGCTCGCCGCGCCGTTGACGCTGCCGACCAAAAATTCGCTTTCCAGCGCCACCAGCACCGTCGCCGCCGCCAGCACGCCAAACGCCGTGCGCTTTCTCCAAATTGGCGGGTCTTCTTCCGCTTCCTCCTCGCAGTTCCGAAACAGCGCTTCGTGCGTTTTGAGCGAGAAGAACAGCGATGCCACATAAGTCACCAGCAGTATGCCGGACACCCAAAGCGATAAGTTCTCGACTGACGGGTTCGCGGGCGTGTTCGGCTGACCGTAATGGGCCGCAAACAGCGCCGGAACCGACAGCGACAGCGTCGCCACCAGCAGGTTAATCGCGTGCGACTCGGCCTGGTCCTGGTTAAACGTCTGTATCTTGTGCTTGATGCCGCCCGCTAAGATGCTTGCGCCCAGAACTAAAAGCAAATTCCCGATAATCGAGCCGACAATAGACGCCCGCACTAAGGGAATCAGACCCTCGCGCAGCGCGAAGATGCCGATAATCAGCTCCGTCGCGTTCCCAAACGTCGCATTCAGCAGTCCGCCCCACGACGCCCCTAAGTGCTTCGCCAGCTCCTCCGTCGCCCGCCCCATCAGCCCCGCCAGCGGCACAATCGCAAGCGCCGCCGCCACAAACACCCAGAGCGCGTTCATGTGCGGCGTAAAGTGGAGCGCGATGCTGATGGGAATAAAGACAAGAAGCGAATTGAGGCCGCGAAAAAAGCGAAGCACAGAAGTCATGGAGCGATTGTACCCGCTGCCGCCCAAGCCGCTTCCATCCCGGCCTTGCTGCCCTCAATGACCTGCTCCAAATCGCCGTCCCACAGCGCGTTTGGAACCCCTTGTGAAAATATCTCCACCGAGTACGCGCCGCGAAATCCCGCGTCATGCACCGCCCGCAGAAACTTCGGCAAGGGTATCTCGCCCTGCCCCGGAACCAAGCGGTCCATAAACGAGCGCGGCGTCCGCCAGTCGCTAATCTGCACGACAAAGATGCGAGGCCCGCAGTCTTTGATGGCGTCCAAAAGTCCCGCGTTCTGCCACACGTTCCAGCAGTCCAAACAGATGCCAAAATTGTCCTGCCCCACTGCCTCCACCACTTGCATTGCCTGCTGCAGTGTCCAGATCGCCGACTCAATGTTCACGATGGACGCATTCAGCGGCTCCAAAGCAATCTTGACGCCGTGGTCCGCCGCATACTGCGCCAGCGCTTTGTACTGAACCGCCGCCGTGTCCAAAACTTCCTGCATGTTCCCGCCCGGCGGAATGCCCGTGTTGGAGACAAACGCCACGCCCGGCACATAGGGCGCAAGCGTCTCAATCGTCTGCTTGAACCGTGCCAAACGCTGTCCGATGTCTACCGGCTCCGGCTGGGATAAACTCGGAAACAGTGTCCGCACCGCCGGCTGCACCGAAGTCACTTCCAGCCCCGCCGCTTTCACGAGCGCCATCTGCTCCGCTATCCGTGCCGGGTTCATCTTCGCTTCGCAGACCTCAATCGCCGACACGCCCAGCCGCGCATACGTTTCCACATCCCGCTCAAACGTCCACGGGTTCGTCGTAAACTGGCTCACGCCAAACTGAAAATCGCCTAAATCTGCCATTGCTGCGTATCTTTCTCCGCGTGAAAAGACTCGGTTTCTATAAGCTGCTTACCCTTGCGCCGTTGAGTGCGGCTTCCGCTTCGTGAGCCAGTCCCAGAACAACTTAATCAGCCACGGGACGAGCATAAACACGACCATGAACAGCGCAAGTAACAGCACGGGCGGCACCATCACCAGGTCGTCTGCCAAAAGCCAAAATCGGATCGGTTCTGTAGGATGGTTTCGGCTTATCTCGCGCAGCAGGCGACGAAAGGCTTCTTTGTCCGTGACTTGAATGCAGAAGTAGTTGCTGTGCTTGCCGTAATCCCAATCAGCGTGATAAGCATAGGGCGAGTCTGGAGTTTGATGATGCCTGAGATACCTGCTGACGCTGAGATTGGCGACGACGCTCAAGCCAAACAGCAGCAGAGAGCCAGCGATAACGACTTTGGCATAGAGGGGCTGAAGCACCGCAAGAAGCAAAGGAAAGCCAGGCGGAGACGGAACAACAAGAAGAACGCCGCAGGAAATTAGAATGAACAAGCAGAATCGCGGAAACAGGATGTTGAATCCAAGCGTGTATTTGATTTCGTTCCACCGGTTCATGTCCTACCTCCTCCGTAGATCGTTTGGCGATAGCCGTCAAGAACCATGCCATGAATGGCACGGCTAGTCAGCCTTCGGCTAAGAAGTAGCTTCGCGGCACTGGGATTTTGGTCTTTTCTTAACATCTTCTCTTAACCCCGCGAAGCGGTGCTTGTTAGCGTCTGCGCTGATTACCCCACTAAAGCCTTAGCCGTGCGTTTCAACGCATGGTTCTAATCTTGCGGCTTGTGTTCCATTGACTGCGCCCCGTAAAGTACGCGCAGGATAATGACAGTGCCTTCCGCTTCGTCCGCGTCTGCTTCGACCACATGAAAAATTAGGCGGTACTTGCCGAAATAAAGTTGCTTTGCGACTACGCTGGGGTAACGGTCGCCGTCCCGCGCTTTCGGACAGCGGTTCGGCAGGGAAGTCAAGGAAGATAAAGCGCTCTCAAAGCTCACTTGCCAGTCTGCTGCCGCTTCCACCGAAAGCATGACAAGCCTATTCAATATCCGTTCTGTGTCAGCGTCGGCTGGGTCTGAAATAGCAACAAAATATGTGTTCATGGCAAAAGCATCACTTCTTCGTCGGACATGACTTTGCCGCCTTCAGGCAGATTATGGCGGGCGCGGACTTTCGCGCTCCATTCAGCGAGCGGGGTTACTCGCCCGGCAAAGCTGGCGTCCAAACCGAGACTGATCGCCTCGCCTTCATCTTCTGGGTCTAGCGCTCTGAGTTCCTCGTCTGAAAGCGGCTGCGCGTCTGCCGGAATATGATACTTGGCCCGGAATTCTGCACTCCATTCTGTTGCCGGCTGAGGCCGGCTGGCGCTTGGGACGCGGTATCCTGCCAGTGCAGCGGCAAACAGGTCGTACGCAACTGTGTCGGCATTTTGGCCCTTTTGGGCGGCGATGACGTTAAGCTCCGCTTCGTCTTCCGGGGCTAAGTTGAGCGTGATAGTCATTGGTTATTCCTCCGGGGTTACTCTTTGTAGCCGTTGGGGTGTTTCTCGAACCACTCGTAGGCGGTCCGCATGATGGTGGGCAGGTCGCCGTACTGGGGTTTCCAGCCGAGTTCTTTCTCAATCTTGGCACTGGACGCGACAAGTTCGGCGGGGTCGCCGGGGCGGCGGGGGGCTTCAATGGCGACGATTTCTTTGCCGGTGACAGTGCGGCCGGTTTCAATGACTTCGCGGACGGAGTAGCCTTTGCCGTTGCCTAAGTTGTAGGCGGTCGTGTCTGCGCCGTTCTTCAATGCCTCTAAGCCGAGAATGTGCGCCGTGCCGAGGTCAGTCACATGGATGTAGTCGCGGATGCCGGTGCCGTCGGGGGTGGGGTAGTCGGTGCCGAACATCTTGATGTCCGGGCGGCGGCCCAGCGCGGCGAACAGGGTCAGGGGAATCATGTGGGTTTCCGGCGTGTGGTCTTCGCCCAATTCGCCTTCGGGGTCGGCCCCGGCGGCGCAGAAGTAGCGGAGCGAGATGCTTTTGATGCCGAACGCGACATCGTACCAGTGCAGGATATGCTCGGCGTCAAGCTTTGTCTGGCCGTAAGGGTTCGTCGGGAACTGCGGGTGGTTCTCGTCAATTGGGACGTACTTGGTTTCGCCGAACGTGGCGGCGGACGACGAAAACAAGACGTGCTTGACGCCGCCGGCATTCAGGGCATCGAAGAGCGTCAGCGTTTTGACGATGTTGTTCTGGTAATACTTCACGGGCTGCGCGACGCTTTCGGGAACCGACGCATAGGCGGCGAAGTGGATGGCCGAGTCAATGTCGTGCTCTTTGATCAGATTGGCGACTAATGAGCCGTCGCCGATCTCGCCCTGCACGAACTTTGCGCCGGGCAGGAAACGCAAGACTTCTCGATGGCCGAGTTCCAGCGTGTCTAAAATAACGACATCGTAGCCTTTTTTCAGAAGCAGCTTGCTGGTGTGGCTGCCAATATAGCCGGCTCCGCCGGTGACGAGGATCGCTCCCATAATTGCGTGGTTTCTCCTTTGACGGTGTTTGGCCTGTCTGCTTTTATTCTACCCCTAAAACCGATTTTGCGGGAACCGGGGGAACAAGCGGCTTTCACGGGTCGTCAGCGTTCCAGTTTTACACCGAGTTTTCCGAAGATACCCGGTGGCAGAAGAAAAATCCACTGCCGACTTTAGGAATGTCCGGTTTGGCATGAATCTTGCAAGATTGCTCTTGACGGCGTCGTCCGCCCTAATTGACTTTATGAAACCACGCATTTATTCGAAAACAAAGCTGCAAGGCTCCGGCCTGCAAATCGTTTCTTTGCCCGCTGCATCTGAGCCGCAGGATAGCATTAGCCATGAAGAAGATACGCTGCTGCTGCATGGCCTGTCGTCGCGCCATGCCGGGACGCAAACGGCGCAGCGAGCCTTTGACATGCTGTTCTGCACGCTGGCGCTTCTGGTGCTGTGGCCGGTCTTTGCCGTCATTGCCCTGCTGATTCGGCTGGACACTCCGGGGCCGGTGCTGTTTAAGCAGTCGCGGGTCGGCAAAGACGGAGCCGAGTTCTGGTTCTACAAGTTCCGGTCCATGGTCAGCGACGCCGAAGCGACGCGGCATCTGCTGGAAATGCAGAACGAGCGCTCCGGCCCGGTGTTCAAAATGAAGAATGACCCGCGCATTACGCGGGTGGGGCGGGTGCTGCGAAAGTTCTCGCTGGACGAGCTGCCGCAGCTGATAAACGTCCTGAAAGGCGATATGAGCCTGGTCGGGCCGCGTCCCGCCCTGCCCAAAGAAACCGACAAGTATACCGCCCGCCAGCGCCAGCGGCTGATCTGCCTGCCGGGTGTCACCGGGCTGTGGCAGGTCTCAGGCCGGGCGTCACTCAGCTTCGAGCGTTCCATTGAGCTTGACTTGTATTATATCGAGCGCCAGTCCATCGCCCTGTATTTTCGGATTTTGCTTTTGACAATCCCCGCCGTGCTGCGTGCCGAAGGCGCTTACTAATTGAGCGCTCACGGATTTTTTGGTGTATAATAGACCAGCAGCACGAATCAGTAACACCATGCACCAAAACACGCCGATTATTTACCGAATTGCCGACTCGTTCTTCCGTCACCAGCGCTTGTTCTGGTGCGCCCTGCTGGTCGTGAGCGTTCTGACAATGGGAGCGCTGTATGCCCGCAGCAAGACGTACCATGCCACCGCCATGACCCAGGTGCAGACGGAAAATGTCGCCACCGTCCTGAACGCCGACAGCCAGCAGAACTCGTGGACCACGCCGTCTCAAAAGAATGTTGACCGTTTTATGGAGCTGTCCAAGCAGGACCAGCCCGGCGGTTTTTTGGACACAGCCCTCCGAAACGCCCATCTCGCAGCCCCGATCAACGTCGACCCGCAGGCCGATGACCCGCGTTACGCCCTGCTCCAAAAGAACCTGACGGCGGCGGCGGAAAGCACCAACCAGTTCTCGATCAGCCTGGTTTGGGATAACCCGGACGAATGCAAAAACATTCTGGACTCGCTTCAGCAGCAGTATATCACGGAAGTCGGCCTGGACCGCTCGGCGGTTTCCGTCGGCAGCGTTCAGTTTTTGGACGGTCAGATCGCCCAGGTGGACGCCCGGATGCGCCGCGCCGAAGGGGCTTTAACAAAATTCAAGGCCTCCTACGGCGGCCAGCTCTCGGAAGCGGAAAGCACCGACAGCAGCCAGCTCAGCAGCTTTGAGGCAAGCCTCGCCGACAAGCAGATCACGCTCGGCGAGAACAACAGCAAAAAAGCCGTGCTGGAGCAGCAATTGGCCCAGATGAAGCCGATGAGCATCGCCGAGCAGACCGTGTCCGACCAGTCGCCAGTGGAAAAGCAGATTGCCGACCTGCTGGCAAAGCGCGAAGCCCTGCTCGCCGGCGGCGAAACACCGCAGCACCCGGATGTCGCCTCGCTGGACGCCACCATTGCCGGCCTCGAAAAGCAGCAAAAGGTCAAAGCGAACGCGCCGGAGAACCAGCACAACACGCAGACCAAAATGGAAGACAATCCGCAGTACCAGCTGTTAAAGAACGAAATCGCCGATGCGTCCATCGCCGCCGTCGCCGACCAGCAGGAAATGCAGAACTTGCAGCGGCAGATCAAAAAGTACCAGACGCTGATGAACCAGATTCCCTCGGCCCAGCGCCAGCTCGCCGACAGAATGGAAGGGTACTCCGACGCCCAGAGCCTGGACCAGCAGCTTCGCCACCAGCGCGATAATGTCCAGCTTCAAGCCAACTTAGACCGCCTGACCGCCTCCAACAGCCTGCTGCCGATTGGCGTGACCTACGCGACTCCGACCACGGGCCGGACCAAGCTGATCGGCATGCTGCTGGGCAGCCTGCTTCTCGGCTGCTTAGTCGGAGCAATCTTGATTGTTCTGAGCGAATGGTCCGACCATTCTCTGCGCCACGAGACAGACGCCGAGCGCCTGCTGGGCGTTCCGGTGCTTGCGTCGCTGCCGGAAGCGGCGGATTTACGGGCCTTGCCGCGTCCTCTGGCCGCGCTCACTTCTGACGGTCCCGCCGAAAGATAACGAACTATGACTGACCGCCCACCAATTCTTTCCAATAACGAGATGACCCATCTCCTGCGGCACGCCCAGGCGGCAAAGCCAATCATCCACTTGCAGGCCGAGCGGGGCGAGACAGACTTTGAAGTGCTGCCCTTTGAAACCACTTTGATGATGGACCGGGACGCGCTGAAGCGCGAGCTGGACCGGCCCGACCGGACCCTGCGCCCGGAAGAGTTTCCAAGCGCCGCGCCGGGCGAAGACCACGCAGGAGCGTCCGCTTATCCCGCCCCGCCCACAATCAACCTGCAGATTGAAAAAACGCCTGCCGAGTTCAGCCATCTGTACGCGGCTTTGGAGCGCCAGATTGCCGGGGTCGGTGATGTAACCCTGCTCAGCGGCGAAACGCTCGGCTCCGACCGGCCTTATGTGCTGGGCATCACCAGTGCTTTGGTCGGCGAGGGCAAGACTACGGTCGCGCTGCACCTGGCGATGACAATTGCGCGGGACACGTACAAGCGGGTCTGCTTGATTGACCTCAGCCTCGGCAAAGGCGAGCTTGCGGCCCGCCTCGGCGTGCCGCAGCGCGGCGAGGGCGTCATTCCCGTGCTGGAAGACGACAGCCATGTCGTGCCGACGCTGCAGCTTGCCGGAATGGACAATTTGGTGATTATTCCTTCGGGAAAGATGCCGTCAAACGCGCCCCGGCTGGTTCGGTCGCCGCGTGTCGCCCAGCTCATTTTATCCGCCCGGTCTGCCTTTGACGTCGTGATTATTGACATGCCCGCCGCCGCGACCGACCATGCCCTGCCGCTGACCCGGCATATGGACGGCCTGCTGATGGTGACGCGGGCCGGCGTGACCCCGCGCGACGTGGTCAATCAGGCGTTGGATGCCCTGGGCCGTGATAAAGTCATCGGCGTCACGCTGAACCGTATCCAAAGCGCGGGGCCGGCCTGGCTCCGAAAACGCATGGCCGGAGCGTAAGCCGCTGATGCCTCTGCCGCTTCTGCCACTGCTGTTCGTTCTGGTCACCGCGCTTGTGGGGGCGGCGGCTCTGGCCTGGGTGCTCTCCCTGCTGGTCCTGCTGGCCGCCGCTGCCGGTTCGCGCCGCGCCGCGCCTCCTGCCGCCGCGCCTCTGCGTCTGGCCGTCATCGTCCCGGCGCACAACGAGGAGCTTGTTCTGGCGGCAACGCTGGCAAGCCTCGCGTCCCAAAACTATCCCGCCGGCTGCGTGCAAGTCGTCGTTGTCGCCGACAACTGCACCGACGCCACTGCGGCCATTGCACGGACGCATGGCGCGGCGGTTCTGGAACGCACCAGCCGGACCGAGCGCGGCAAAGGCTATGCGCTGAACTTCGCCATCGCGCACCTTTTGGCGCAGCCCGTTGTCCCCGATGCCTTTGTGATTTTAGACGCCGACACGCAGGCCGCGCCTGACTTTCTGGCCTGCATGAGCGCTCAAATCTCCCAGTCTAAAGACCCGCGCGGCTACGGCGCGTGGCAGGGGCGCTACGGCGTCCTGAACGCCCGCGACGGCTGGCGGGCGGCGCTGATGACGGCGGCGTTTGATCTGGTCAACCATGTCAAGCCGCTCGGCCGGGACGCACTCGGCCTGAGCGCGGGACTCAAAGGCAACGGCATGGCGTTTACCGCCGCGCTTGCGGCGGCGCTTCCCTGGCCCGGCGGCAGCCTGACGGAAGATTTGGATTACGGTTTAGAGCTGGCCCGGCGCTTCAATCTGCGGGTGCAGTACGTTCCGGAAGCGCGTGTCTGGGCGCAGATGCCCGCCACGGCGGAGCAGGCCGCGTCGCAGCGAAAGCGCTGGGAACGAGGCCGTTGGGGATTGGTGCGCGAGCGTGCCTTGCCGCTGCTGGGGGAGGGGATACGCCGCCGCAGTCTGCTTCTCTTGGATGCCTCTTTTGATCTGCTGACCCCGCCGCTGGCCGAGCTGGGGGCGCTCACTCTGGCCTTCGCGGGCTTGACCACGCTCGGCACGGCAGCGCACCTGCTGCCGCATCCGGCCTTCTGGCTGAGTGCAGCGCTCCTGGGCCTGCTGGGCCTGGCTGTCTACATACTGGGCGGCCTGCGGGTCGCCGGAGCCGGGCCGGACGCCTATCTCGCCCTCCTTCGCGCCCCGTTCTATGCCGCCTGGAAGATCGCCCTGCTTGTCACGGCCCGGAGGCCGTCCAAGAATACGGCCGAAGAATGGGTCCGCACCGAGCGCCACTCGCTGACGTCCGACCTCTCCGAACCCACCCCTGAGAGCAGCCTGCCATGACAATCGTTCTCCCCATCGTCTTCTTCGCCGTCTGTCTGGGATTGTTCGCCAAGCGCATTACCAACGCCCATTGGATCGCCCTCGTCTGTGTCATCAGCCTCGTCATCGCCGTTCAATTCCTGAAGAGCTAAAGAAGAACCTCACCCGGAAACACCCCAATAAAACCCTAAGTTTCCACCCTCTCCTTATCAAGGAGAGGGTCGGAACGCAGTTCCGGGGTGAGGTTCCTATTCTTCAGTGATTGCAGTCGGCTAGTGATTGCAGCCGGCGTGGCTATTGCCGGCATGGCTGGCTTCGAGGGCGCAGAGGAGAGCGTCGGTGTCGTGGCGGCAAAGGTCGCTGCCGACGGTTTCAGTTTGGATGGTGGCGTGGCCGATGCCGAACTCGTCGTGCAGGCGTTCGCTTAAAACGGCGACAATGGACTGGCTTTCGCTGACCGTGCAGCCCGCAGGCAGGACAACGTGGCAGGATAAAAAGTGCAGGCCGTCGCTGACGGTCCAGACGTGCATGTCGTGAACGTCCAGCACCGGCGGCGTGGACTTAATCGCGGCGGCAAGGGCCTCGACTTCCATCCCCTTCGGCGTGCCTTCCATGAGAATGTTGGTAGCCTCGCCGATAATGCCCCACGACGAATACAAGATAAACCCGGCAATCAGCACGGACATGAGCGGGTCGGCAAAGGTCCACCCTGTCGCTTTAATGAGAAAACCGGCCAGCACGACGCCGAGCGACGACAGCGCATCGCCCGCCATGTGGACATACGCCGCGCGGGCGTTCAGGCTGTGCTTGCTGTCCCCTTGAAGCTGCCAGGCAATGACCGTGTTCATAAACACGCCGAACGCGGCGACCCAGATCATCAGATTGCCCTGAACGTGCTGCGGGTGCTGAAACGCTTCCCATGCGCCGACGAGAATGCCGAGCGCGATCACCACCAGCGCGGCGGCGTTGGCGAGCGCGGTCAAGATGGCAACCCGGTGGTAGCCGAACGTCTTGCCCGGCGACGCCGGACGCCGCGCCACCCAAACCGCATACGCCGCCAGTCCCAGCGCCAGCGCATCGCTGACATTATGCCCCGCGTCCGAAATCAGCGCCAGCGAATGCGCCCGGTGCCCAAAGTACGCTTCCGCCGCGACAAACGCCCCGGTCAGCCCCAGCGAGAGCCACAACCCGCGCCCACTCGTCGCCCCATGTGTGTGTCCAGCCATAAGAAAATTATACCACACGAACGGGCAGCGGCGGTTCAAGGCGCAGGAGAAAGAGCGGCGTCGCGCTCGGTTTCCGCCAGCGTGTCGCGCTTGCGGGTCGTGAGGAAGGGCCGCTCGCAGGCCAAGAAGAACAAGTAGCTGACGCCGATAATCAGGGGAACGCCGATAAAGCAAAGACCATAGAACATCAGCGTTTGATTACTTCGCAGCGGAAAAAGAACATACTGCCAGATAACCTGGATCAAAGGGCCGTGGATCAGATAAATACTGTACGCAAACGTGCCGATGAACACGAAGGGCCGCCAGGACAGGGCTTTGCTGAGCCAGGGAAATTGTTCGTTTGACGCCGCGATTAAAAGCGATGCCGCCCAAAGGCCGACAAAGAAATCCGTATCATTCAGGGCCATGGCTTCGCCGTGCGAAAACTTAATCTTGGACGCCGCGATCATTCCAAGCATGGTCGCTCCAAGCAGTGCAAAAGCATGAACGGGCCGCCGGAGCGCCGGCAGGGGCGATTTCCCGGACGCATTGTTTCCGTAGGCGACATCGGCCCCAAGCAGTCCCAATGTGAACAGACCCAAATACTGCGGGGACGCTCCGCTGGTATCCAGATTGATGACGGAGTTGATGGCGGTGTGCTGCCCGATGTAAAGCACGGTATAGGACAGCGCAACAGCGGCGGCGGCAACCCCCAGCGGTCCCCAGGAGCGGTGCAGAGCCACCAGCGGAAACAAAAAATAGATGCGCCACTCTACCGAGATGGACCAAAAGCGTGGTTGATCTTGGCGCTGGTATCCCGGAACAAGTCCTGGATCAGCAGCAGGTGCGTGATTACCGCTTTTTCAGTCACCGGCAGGCTGTTGTCCCAATGCATTCCGGTCTTGCGCCCGATGGCAAGCCGGATCAGCAGCAAAGAAAACACGAGGGCCAGAAAATACGGAGGCAAAATCCGCCGCGCCCGCTTTTGGAAGAACTGAACCGCTCCCCCGCGAACAAAGCCGTCTCCCCGGACAACCGGCAGCGCTAGGCAAAACCCGGAAAGCACAATAAAAACGTCTACTGCAAAATGTCCGTAGTAGCCAAAAAATGTGCAATCCGGCTGACCCAGTGCAGTGCCTCTGCCCCGCCGAAGTTCGTCTGCAAGGCAATATGATCAAAGATGACCAGCAGCGCGGCCAGCGCCCGAAGACCATCAAGATAAGCCACATGCAGCCGCGGCGGCAGCGTCTTTTCCGATGTCTTCTCGGTGGGCTGTGATGTCTCCTCGGTGGGATGTGCGGGTTCAGTCGGCATTTGCTCTTTTACTTTTTCTGCTCACCAAGAAAGCAGTTGCACAAAACGGGCCAAGTCATTCGGGCTGCGCCAGGCGAATGGGCGGCGGCGGGCCGGGGAAAAGCTGCTGGGCGGCGGCTTTCGCGCCGAACGTCTCCAGCGCCTGCTGATGCTCTTCGTCCAAATTGTAGTCCATGATTTCGGTCAAATAATGCCGGCACTGCCGGACTGTGGTTCCAATGCGAACGGCTTCCTCGGCGGCGATGGCGTCTATTTGAGTGAGGCCCCAGGCTTTGGCGGTCGCCAGTGCGTCTGTAAGCTGCGGCGTCATGTTCTCCGGCTTGCCGAGCCAGACGGCATAAACGAAGGGCAGGCCAGTCAAGCGCCGCCAGGCCCGGCCTAAATCCAGCACGTTCAAGCCCTCGCCGCTTGCCAGCATTCCCTTGTCGCCGATCAATAAGCAGGCGTCGGCCTGCGCCAGCATGGAGTTTAAACCCGGCGCGGCATGGAGAAACGCGGGATACGAGTCAAGCTGCTCGGCAAGCAGGATTTTGAGCAGAGCGGACGAAGTCAGCGAAGAAGTGTCTAAAGCCAGCGACTCAATTTTGCGCCAGGGAACTTTCGCAAAGGCGCGGACCGATTCAATCTCGCCCTGCCCGGAAATGGAAACGCCGGGGGCGAGAACGTAGCCCGGCGTTCGGAAACACTCAAACGACGACACCAGCGCCGCCGCGATCTCGCCCGCTTCCAGCATCCGGGCAAGCTGGGACGGCACGGCGTAAACCACTTCAGTCCCCGACGCCCGGCCCTCGTCCGTGTGCGAGAACCAGCGGGTCAGCGGCTTTTCGTTGAGATAGGGAACGCTGCCGATTTTCAAAGCATCGCTATTCAAAGACCGTATATTTACCGGGCTAGTTTGCAGGCTCATGGTTGGATACTTTCTAATTCGGGAACACTTCTGCTACTATGATACTCAAAGTCTCGCTGGATTTGCCCAATGACGGAACCT
>JAABUZ0100002565.1_pt1 | contig 29764 bp, 27 predicted proteins | sample 5562091 | NCBI WGS metagenome assembly JAABUZ01 (sample SAMN12813069, study PRJNA571459) | rock metagenome | isolation source: Antarctica rocks | place: Antarctica: Victoria Land, Linnaeus Terrace sud | collected 2015-12-21
GCGGGACGCTACGATCTTCACCCATGGCCGCGTCGACGCAAACGGGGACCCAGCGCCACGGCGGGCACCTGATCGCCCGGCGCCTGCGCGCCCACGGCGTGAGCAAGCTCTTCACCCTGTCGGGCGGACACCTGTTCTCCATCTATGACGGCTGTCGCGCCGAGGGCATCGACATCGTCGACGTGCGCCATGAGTCCTGCGCCGCCTTTGCCGCTGAGGGGTGGGCCAAGGTCACGCGCACCCCGGGGGTGGCGGCCCTCACCGCCGGGCCCGGAGTGACCAACGGCCTGAGTGCCATCGCCTCGGCGAAGCAGTCTAATTCACCGATGCTCGTCCTCGGCGGGCGCGCCCCCGCCATGCGCTGGGGTCAGGGCTCGCTGCAGGAGATCGACCATGTCCCCTTCGTGGCGCCGTTGACCAAGCTCGCCGCCACGGCCGAAAGCACCGCCGAGATCGCACCCCTCATCGACGAGGCCCTCGCCTGCGCGATGCGTCCCCACGGCGGTCCCACCTTCTTGGACTTTCCGCTGGACTATGTGTTCATGGAGGCCGAGGAGGTGGCGTCGGAGGCGCGGCTGCCGCGCCCGGGGGCACAGCCCGGCGCCGACGGTGACGCCATCGAACGCGCCGCCGCCGTCCTGGCCAGCGCGCAGCGCCCGGTGATCATGGCCGGGACCAACCTGTACTGGGACCACGGCGAGGACGCGCTGCTCGAGCTCGCCCAGACGCTGCGCATCCCCGTCTTCCTCAACGGGCTGGCGCGTGGGTGCGTGCCCGCCGACCATGAGCTCTTTCATTCCCGGGCGCGGGGGATGGGCCTGTCGGGTGCCGACGTAGCCATGGTCATCGGGGTGCCCATGGACTTTCGCCTGGGCTTTGGCAGCGCCTTTGGGGAGGACACCGAGATCATCGTCATCGATGCCGCCGAGCCTGGCCGGGCCCATCCCCGAGCGGTGACCGCCGAGCTCTACGGTGGTCTGCCCGCCACGCTGAGCACCCTGCGCGAAGCCGTAGGCGGAGCGCTCTCAACCTCAGCCTGGTTGGGAGATCTCCAAACCGAGGAGGCTGCCAAGCGCGAAGCCGAGCGCGCCGAGCGTGAGGACGGACGTGGCCCTCTGCATCCCCTGCGCCTGTACGCCGAGTTGTCGGCCATGCTCGACCGCGACGCCATCGTCATCGGTGACGGCGGGGACTTCGTCTCCTACGCCGGCCGGGTGATCGACACCTACCAGCCCGGGTGCTGGCTTGATCCCGGACCCTTCGGCTGCCTGGGCACGGGGCCGGGATATGCCTTGGCGGCCAAGCTCGCCCACCCCGATCGCCAGGTGGTCCTGCTCCTGGGGGATGGCGCCTTTGGCTTCTCGGGTATGGAGTACGACACCCTGGCGCGCCACGGGGTCAACGTGGTCGGGGTCATGGGCAACAACGGCATCTGGGGGCTGGAGAAGCATCCGATGGAGTTCCTCTACGGCTACTCAGTGGCCGCCGATCTGCGTCCGGGCACGCGCTATGACCTGGTGGTGGAGGCACTGGGGGGCCACGGTGAGCTGGTGGAGCGCCCCGAGGACCTGCGCCCGGCGTTGGAGCGCTCGCTGTCGTGTGGGAGACCTGCCCTGGTCAACGTGCTCACCGATCCGTCGGTGGCATATCCGCGCCGGTCAAATCTGGCCTGACCCGATAATGGCCACGACGGGAAGCCGCCCGCGAACGGACGGCTTCCCGATCTGGCCTGTCGGGACGGGGAGGGGGTACGTACCGACTAGCCGGTTAGGTGGCCGGGCGGCGGGAGGTGCCGATGCTACGGCTACGCCCGAGCTATGGATCGACAGCCGCGAGCCCCACGCCTCGCAGCGCAGACGCACGACACCGGGGGTATCGGCGCGATCCCAAGCGCCGACGATCGGACATCCGTCCAGTTCTTTGACCAGAACTGGGTAGAGGCGCGTCAGCTGGCCGGTGGCGAGGGCGCCGGGTGTTCGGTCAGGCGGCCCCGGCGGCGCCCAGGCAACCCCTCAGGCAACGCCGGCGGCCCGTAGGGCGCCACCGCGAAGGATGTCGTGCTCGGAGACTTCGACGTGGTCGAGGCCGAAGGCGCGCATGACCTCCAGGAGCATGACGCTACCGGCGACGATCGTCGGCGCGCGCTGGGGGTCAAGGCCGACCACCTGGCGGCGCTCGGCCTCGGACATGGCCGCCAGCCGTGCGAGCAACAGCTCGCACGTACCCTCCTGGAGGACGTAGCCGTGCACGCGGTCAGAGTCGTAGGGATCAAGCTCCTGGGCAATGGCAGCCAGCGAAGTGGGAGTCCCCGCCACCGCGATCCCTCGGGCCACCGAGCTGCGGACCTCGGCGGGCAAGTGGTCAGCTATGAGCGCACGCACCTCCGCGGCCAGCGCCTGGAGCTCCTCAGAGGCCGGCGGGTCGGTGGATATGTGGCGCTCGCTCTGGCGCACGACCCCGGCCTGGAGGGAGACGTGAAAGCTCACCCGGCGCCCGCTGCCCACCACCAGCTCCGTCGATCCTCCACCGATGTCAATGACCAGGGTGCGCTTCATGTCGGTGGGGTCGCGCTCGCTCATCGCTCCCAGGAAGGTGAGCTGGGCTTCCTCGTCGCCACCGATCACGCGCGCGGGGATGTCGTAGTCGGCGCGCACTCGATCGGTGAGCTGGCTCCCGTTGGCGGCGTCGCGCACAGCGCTGGTCAGGACGGCAGTGCTCACCTCACAGGCATGGGCGTCGATGGCCTCCCGGTAGCCCCGGAGGGTGTCGAGCACCCGCTGGATCGCCTCGGAGGCCAGCGACCCGGCGGCGTCCACTCCGTGGCCCAGCCGGGTGACCTCAGAGCGCCGGTCGACCTCCTTGACCTGCCCCTGCCCGTCGACGTCGGCGATGAGCAGGCGGGTGGAGTTGGTCCCGATGTCCACGACGGCCACGCGCACCGCCGGATCCTAGATGCGGGGATGGGATGCGTGGGCCCGGGGTCCGGGACGAGGTTGCCAGTCGGGGGTCTGAGCCTGGGCTGCAGGAAAGGCGAAGCGGTGAAGGCGCCGGGGGTCAAGGGCGAGGACGTCGATCCCCGACCGCGCCTCTGTGTAGGCGGTGAACACCAGGCAGCGCCCGTTGGGGGAGAAGTGGGGGTCGGTGGGCCGGTCGCTCGGGACGGGGCCCAGATCGCGCCGGTGACGGCCATCGGCTCCCATGACAAAGAGCAGGCTGGTGCCGTCGGCGGACAGGCGGGCGAAGGCCAAGCGGCGGCCATCGGGAGACCAGTCGGGGTGATAGTCACCCGGGGCGGGGCTGAGATCACGTGGCTCACGCGCGCCGGGCGCGATGACGTCAATCTGGGCACCTGTGCTCGTCACCCGCCAGAAAACGATCTGGTTGCGCACCGACCAGCTCGGGTCGCGGTCATCGCCTTGGGGGCGGGTCAAGCGACGCTGGTGGTGTCCGTTGGCCGAGGAGATCCACAGGTCGTGACCGCCGGAGCCATCCCGGCGTTGGCGCTCGAACACCAGCCGCCGACCGTCGGGTGACCAGGCGGGGGAGGAGTCACAGCGGGCCGCGGCGGGAAGGGTTCTGAGTCGGTGCCCACGAGCATCGATGATGACGATGCGGCAGGTGTCGTCGGAGGTGATGCGGGTGAACGCGAGCCGGCCTCCCCGCGGAGCCCAGCGCGGCGAGATGTCCAAGGACTCACCCGCGGTCAGGGCGCGCCGACGTCCGCCCGCGGGCCCGGACACCACGATTGCCGCCCGCCCCCCGCGACCGCCGTTTCCCAGGCTATAGACCAAGCGCCCGTTGCGTCCGGGGAAGGCGGCGTGGGCGGGTGAGGCACCGGCGAGCAACAGGACGAGGAGAACAGCCGGCCCGGCGCGCCGCAGTAGGGCTCGGCGATGGGCGAGGAGGAGCCGTTGCGCCGGGCTGCGTGCTTCGCAGCGCAGACTCGCACGGTCAACCCCCACCATATGTGTGAAGTTAGCTGCCGGGCGGGCGGGACCTCTCGGCTACGCATGCCTGCAGCGCGGGTTGCGCCCGGGTATGGCCGCGGAACGGCAGCGGGCGGGCATTCTGTTGCTAGGATGGCTGGGCGCCGCGGGGTGGAGCAGTCTGGTAGCTCGTCGGGCTCATAACCCGAAGGTCGCAGGTTCGAATCCTGCCCCCGCTATGAGAAAGCCCCGCAAACCGGGGCTTTTTCTTTGCCCGAATCAGGGCCGATTTCGAAATCTGTCCCAAATCTGTCCCAAGTCCAGCGTAGACTTCGGTAGATGACGGGGAGCGGATCGGGTGTCTTGCAGCGACCGTCGGGCCACGTGTTCCGCGTGGAGGGCAAGCGCGGCCCCGTCTGGTACGCCAAGTTCCGCCTGCCCACGGGGCGCCAGGTTCAGCACCGGCTCGGGCCTGCCGCTCCCGATCGCGGTCGCCCGCCGGCGGGGTACTTCACCAAGCGCCTGGCCGAGGACTGGCTGCGCCACACGCTCGAGGAGGCCCGTCGCGGGGCGCTGCCGGGGATGGTCGCCACCGGGGCGACCTTCTCCGACGCGACGGCCGAGTTCCTGCGCTACGCAGAGCAGGATCGCGGCTGTAAGCCCTCGACGCTGCGCGACTATCGCTCGCGAGTAAATGCCCACCTGCTGCCGGCGTTCGGCGCGCGCCGCCTGGAGGACATCGCCACCCGCGAGGTCGAGCAATGGCGCGCTGCGCTCGTCGCCGCCGGCGACGGGGCGCCGCTGAGCAACAAATCAAAGAACAACCTGATCGTGTTGCTGCACGGGATCTTCCGCCGGGCGATGACGGTGTATGACCTGCCGATCAACCCGGTCGCCAAGGTCGAGCGCCACCGCGTCCCCAGCGCCGGTGACATCGAGGTCTTCTCACCCGAGGAGGTCTGGGCGCTGGTACGGGCCGCTGAGTCCGACCAGGACGCCGCAATCTACCTGACCGCGGCGTTCACCGGCCTGCGCCGAGGCGAGCTCATCGCTCTGCGCTGGCGCGACGTCGACTTCGCCGGATCGACGATCCGGGTGCGCGCCAACTACGCGGGTGGGCAGCTGACGACGCCCAAGTCAGGCAAGGTCCGTTCGGTGCCGATGGCCCCGGATGTTGCCGGCGCGCTCGCGCGGCTGGTGCGGCGGGAGCGCTTCACTGGGGAGGATGACCTCGCGTTCCCCGGGTTGACGGGGACCTATCTCGACGGGGACGCGCTGTCCAAACGCTACGGACGGACGCTGCAGCGCGCGGCACTGCGGCCGCTGCGATTCCACGACCTGCGCCACACCTTCGGCACCCGGATGATCGCCAAGGCCGATGTGCGTCGCGTGCAGGAATGGATGGGCCACGCGGACATCCAGACGACGATGAAGTACCTGCACTACGCTCCGCGTGAGGAGGACGCGGCGCTAGTGGCGGCGGCGTTTGCACGCTCCACCCGTGCGTAATCTCGTCCTCGCTGAACGAGGGTGCTGGTTGTCGAGAGCGGCAAGATCTCGGGCCACGCTCAGCTCCGCTCCCGCCAAGCGCAAGATGCTCAGCGGCCCCCTGGCCCTCCTGCTGTGGGTACTCGTTGGATGGATCAACATCCTTGACGCGAGCTTCGGCGGCGGACTGTTCATGCTGCTGGGCGCTGGCCCGTTGATCGCAGGGCTTCTTTGGCCCCGGATCCGTCCCGGAGGGCTCGGGGCGCTGGTGGGGGCAGGGTTGACCGCCTTCGTCGGGCTCCTGCTTCCCGTCAACCTCTACGCGGTCTTGCCGCTCGGGGTCATCACCCTGAGCACTCTTACCAACGTCGGCCGGCAAGCACCCAGCGGCCCGCGGTACCCAGCCATCGACCCGCAGGCCGGCGTCTGCGACTAGCCCGGATCGTGCAGGAGGCCGCGTGATGTGAGTGTTTGACCCGTTGTGCGGGTGGCTGTGAGGTGAGCGGTATTGAGGTGGGGCCAGTTGAGGCCGTCGTGGACTGGTCGCGGGCGTCTTGTGCGGTCGTGGCGCTCGTGCGCGGGCAGGCTTTGCGGGGCGCGGGCGCCGATCGTCAGGGGTGGTCTTCGCGTGGCCCGGCCGGCGGTCAGCCGGGCGGTGCGGGGAGCGCTCTGAGGCGCGCGAAGGCGGCGGCGAGGTCTTGCGCCATGGCCAGGAGGCCTGCAGGCGCAGCGTTGCGGTGCGGGCGTGGAAGGCCAGGCGCGCGGCGACGTGCAGCAGCCGGTAGCGCAGGCGCTTGGGCTTGGCCTTGGCGAACTCTGCGGTCAGCAGCAGTCGCTGGGTCCAGCAGATCAGGTCGTGGGCGATCAAGACGAGCGCTAGCCAGACGCGGTTGTGCTCGAAGTCGCGGAACGGCAGGTTGCGCAGGCCGGGGTCTTTGTCGTTGCGGATGTGGTCCTCGACGCGGGCGCGGGCGCGGTGGCGACGCTCCAAGACGGCGACGTCGTCGCCGGATTGGTCGGTGAGGATCGCTTGGAAGCGGTATCCGTCGACGTCGGTGAAGGACAGTTGGGCGCCGGGGTGCGGGCGCTCGCGGCGGACGATCACGCGCGAGCCGTCCGGCCAGCCGGTCAAGTCGAGCTGGCTGGTGATTTCGGCGACCTGACCGTTGCGGCGCGGCGTTCTGTCCTGATCGAGGGCGGCGACCCAGGCGTTCTCGGGGGTCTTGAGGATCGCGGCGCGGACCGCCTCGGTGAGGTCATAGCCGACCGAGTAGCCGATCCTGGCGCCCCGCGCCCAGTCGATCAGCTCGTGCGTTGCGCCGGCGCTGTCGACGCGGAGCACCAGCTCGATCTGCTCGATGTGCTCGACGGGGATCTGCTCGAGCGCCTGCTCGGCCACGGCGATCTGGTCGGCGGCGGTGTTCGCGCCGGCGTTGCCGGGGCGCAGCTCGCCGCCCAGCGCCTCGCCGGTCTCGTCGGCGTAGGCGAGCATCGGGTGAAAGCCGTAGCCGCCCTTGAAGTTGCCGGCCGCGCCCTCCTTTTCGGAGTGGCTGGTGATCAGCGTCGCGTCGAGATCGATCGTCAGCTCGGTCGGCGCGCCGGCAAGCTTCCACGCCCCCGAGCGCGCGCGGGCGTGCGCGGCCCGCAAACGCTCCAGTCCGCCCGGGTCGCTGGCGATCGCATCGACGAGCCGAAACGCCGTCGACGCCGAGGCGACCGGCCCGAACAGCGGCGCCTGATCGCGGACCGCCGCCAGGTCGGCCAGGCAGTCGCCGCCGTCGGCGAGCATCTCCGCGAGATCGGTGATGACCTCGCCGGGATCGTGGCGTCCGCGGCGCTGACGCATGACGCCAAGCTCCCGCGAGAGCGCCCCGGTGAGACCGGTCTTGGCGGCCACACCGGCCAGCAGCGCGCTGCCCGCATGCGAGACCAAACCCTCGGCGGACGCCATCAGGCCCCGCTTTCGTGATCGAGCGGGACGCTCGCGGCGCGCCCGGCAGCACCCTCCTTGCGCTCATTCCGGCATCTTGCCCTAGGCTTTGGCAGCCATGCGCCACGGCAATAGCAAGCTCCGGCCCGTGGCGCGGAACGCCGCGTCGGCGGGCTCCCGAGCCGCGCTCTCCTGCTTCGCCAAGGCGTTGCGACAGCGGACCGTGTCAGTCACGGCGATCTCGCGTTCTGAGCAGGAGGAGTAACGCTCGATCGGCTTGCCGGTGCTGCCGCTCCTGGATCGGAAAGCGGCCAGAGCGGCGAAGCCTGGGCGGGACGGATCGACGCAGGAGGAGGATCCCGACAGGGGGATCCACTGCCGGGATCGGGACGAGCGGCTACGACTTACGGGCTACGGGCGCCTACAGTCCTCGCCGGCTTGCAAAGCAGGGCTCAGTGCGGACGGAAACCTGCAAAGGTTGTGCTGACCCGCTTGAGCTGCGCAGCGATCGAAAGGACAGATGACAGACATGGCTCAGATTGCCGTAGTCACGGGAGCATCGGCAGGCGTCGGGAGGGCGACCGCTCGGGCGTTCGCCGAGCGAGGATTCGACGTGGCGCTGCTGGCCCGCGGCGAGGCCGGCCTCGACGGCGCCGCCAAGGAGGTGCAGGCCGCCGGGACCCGGGCGCTGGCGATCCCGACTGACGTGTCGCAGTTCGAGCAGGTCGATGCAGCGGCCAGCCGGATCGAGGACGAGCTCGGGCCGATCGATGTGTGGGTCAACGATGCGATGACGACCGTGTTCGCGCCCTCCTGGGAGGTCAAGCCGGCAGACTTCCAGCGGGCGATCGAGGTCACGTTCCTGGGACAGGTGTGGGGCACCAAGGCGGCGCTTCAGAGGATGCGCCCGCGTGACCGCGGCTCGATCGTCAACGTCGGGTCGGCGCTGGCGTTCATCGGTATCCCTCTGCAGTCAGCCTACTGCTCCTCGAAGTTTGCCTGTCGGGGCTTCTTCGAGTCGACACGGGCGGAGCTGATCCATGAGGGCAGTCATGTCCGGATGAGCATGGTCCACCTGCCGGCGGTCAACACTCCCCAGTTCGACTGGTGCCAGACCGCGATGTCGCATCATCCGATGCCGGTCCCGCCGATCTATCAGCCCGAGATTCCGGCCAAGTTCATTCTCGATGCGGCGCTGGATGGCCGGCGGGACAAGATCATCGGGTCGTGGAACAAGATGCTGGTGGTTGTGGCCAACCTGTTTCCGGGGCTCGGCAACCAGTACGCGGCGATCGGCGCCTGGGAGGCCCAGCTCACCTCGCAGCCGGTCAGCCCCAACCGGCCGGTCAACCTGTACGAGCCGGCGGACCGAGACGTCGACCACGGTGCCCATGGGGGCTTCGATGACAAGGCGGGCGGGTTCATGGATCCGAGCTTTCTCAAGTCGCTGCCCAACACGGCCAAGACGTTCTGCCTGGCGGTCGCCCACCTCACCCGGTACAAGAAGATGGTCCGAGAGAACAAGAAGCGCCTGGGCTGACGCCCTGACGAGAGGCCCCCGATGCCGACTGCCACTCGCACTGACGGCTACGCGCCGTTGCGTTCCTACGCGATGCTGGGTGACATGCGGGGCAGCGCGCTCGTCGCTTGTGACGGTGCGATCGATTGGCTGGCGGTGCCGGCGATGGACGCCCCGCCGGTGTGCGCGGCGCTGCTGGACCCGGCCGCCGGCGGGTCGATCGAGCTGACGCCGACGGTCCCGTTTGAGGTCAGCCGCTGCTATCTGGACGCCACGCTGGTGCTCGAGAGCACGTTCACCACCGCCACCGGGGACGGTGAAAGTCACCGATGCACTGAACCGTGGGGCGGCCGGGGAGCTGCCCTGGGCCGAGCTGGCGCGTCAGATCGAGGTGGATGAGGGCGAGGTGCCGATGCGCTGGTCTGTGCGGCCCGGCCACGGCCTGCAGGGGATCAATCCCTGGTGTCACCTGGATGGCGGGGTGCCGCGGCTGCTGGTCGGCGATCGCCAGCTGGCGGTGGTCACAGCCGGCCTGGGCGAACCCACCGTCGATCGTCATGGCGTGGAGGGTCGATTCTTAGCCCGGGGCGAGGAGCCGCGGCTGCTGGCGGTCCTGGTCACCGAGGTCCGGCCGGTCCCCGTTCCCGATGCGGCGGAGATCCTGTCGCGGATCGACGCCACGGCGGACACGTGGAGGCGGTGGAGCGAGCAGGTGCGCTACGACGGCCCGTGGCGCGAGACGGTGCTCCGCAGCGCCCTGACGCTCAAGGCGCTGACGGTGGCGCCGAGCGGCGCGATCGCCGCGGCGGCCACGACCTCGCTGCCCGAGCAGGTCGGGGGGGAGCGCAACTTCGACTACCGGTTTGCCTGGATCCGGGACGCGTCGTTCGCGATTGACGCGATGAACCGCCTCGGTCTCAGCGAAGAGGTCCACTCCTCCCTGGCGTGGCTGCTCGACGCGGTGGCACAGGAGGCGCCTGACCTACGGGTGTTCTACGCCCTGGACGGATCCGTTCCGTCGGCGGCGATGCGCCAGGTCGATGCGCCGGGCTATCGGGGCTCAACCCCGGTCCAGGTCGGCAACAGCGCCGCCGATCAGATGCAGCTGGGCTGCTTCGGGGATCTGCTCGACGCCGTGTCTCGCTACGTCGACGTCGGCGGGCGCCTGGACCCCCGCACCGGGATGATGGTCGAGGCGATCGCGGACCGCACCTGTGAGCTGTGGCGGTCATCCGACGCCGGGCTCTGGGAGCTGGGCGACCCCCAGCCCTACACGATCTCCAAGATCGCGTGCTGGGTGGCACTGGACCGGGCGCTGCGCCTGGCCGACGCCGGCCAGCACCCACGAGCCGCGCTGGCGAGGCGAGCGAGACCAGATCCGAGACTGGATCGAGGTCAACTGTTGGTCAGAGACCAAGCAGGCCTACACCTTCTACGCCGGGACCGGCGACCTCGACGCTGCCGTCCTGCTCGCCGCGCGGACCGGCTACTGCGCCGGCGATGACCCCCGGTTGAGCACGACGATCGACGCGATCCAGACCGAGCTCGGCGCCGCGACCCCGGCCACCTCCCGCCGCCAGGAGCCAAGCGCCCGAGCGGGCGATCCGCCCGCGAGCCCGAACCCCCTGCTGTACCGCTACAGCGGCCAGCGCGACCGGGAGGGCACGTTCACCGCGTGTTCGTGCTGGATGGTCGAAGCGCTGGCCCACGCGGGCCGCTTGGAGGAGGCCAGCGCGTGGTTCGCCGCGCTGGCAGACATGGCCAACGACGTCGGCCTATACACCGAGGAGATCGACCCCGCCAGCGGGGACCTGATCGGCAACATCCCCCAGACTTTGTCTCACCTAGCGATCATCGGCGCCGCTACAGCGCTAGCGACAGCTAAGTCCCGCCAAGGCTCGAATACGGAGCCTTGAGGTCGGGATCCGGCGGATCGCGCGTCAGTCCTGCGGACTCGGTTTCAGCTCCCCAGCTCCCGTTGCGCCTTGTCCTCCAAGCGCTGCTCGTTGCGGCGCAGGTACACGAGAAAGCCGACCGCGACAATCGCGCCTACCACGCCGAGGGCGATGTCAACTGGGGTGCTGACGTGCTTGATCGCCCTGCCGAAAAAGTAGGAGGCAAACGCGTAGATGCAGCTCCAGATGACGCCGCCGGCGGCGTTGACCACGACGAAGCGTCCCCAGTGCATGCGATTGGTGCCCGCCAGAAAGGCGGCGTAGGTGCGCAGGATCGAGATGAAGCGCCCGAAGAAGACGACCTTGCCGCCGTGGCGCGCGAACACGTACTCGCCGAGCGTGATTCGCCGCTGGTTGATCCGCACATACTTCCCGTAGCGGGTCAGCAGCTCGTGGCCGCCCCAGTGGCCGAGGCCGTAGCCGATGTTGTCACCGAGGATCGCTCCGAGGGCGGCGACCGAGGCGACCAGGAGGATCTGGAGGTGGTGGGTGGCTCCGGCGTACACCCCGGCGGCGATCAGGATGGTTTCGCCGGGAAACGGCACGCCGAGGCTCTCGACCGCCACGAACACCAGCACCGCCACGTATCCGTAGCTGCCCAGCAGGTGCACGAGTGTGCCGTGGCCGAAGAGCAGCGCGGGCGTCATCTCACTTCAGCCGCGGTGCGGTGGTCTTCGTTGGCGATCGCAGTGGCAATGTCGCGCGGGTAGGTGCGTCCGGCGCGCAGCATCAAGAACGCGCTGATCAGCAGCGGCGCGAGCATGATCAGGAACGTGTACTCGAGTCCTTGAGCGCTGGAGTTGGCCCCGAACCCGCTGCTGGCCGCGTTGGCGTTGTGGTGGTGGGCGGCGAGCCGCTCTGAGATGACGCCGAACAATAACGGGGCCAGCGCCTCGGCGAAGCTGCGCAGCAGGGTACGCACCCCCTCGGCGCGGCCCCACAGCCGGGCAGGCATGATGTCCAGTCGGGCGGCGTCCAGTGGGGGGTTGGGTCCGGCGAGCGCGGCGGCACCGAGGATGTAGAGCGGGACCGCGACCGCGAGCGAGGTGGTCGCGATCGCCGGGCCGAGGATCACCGCCGCAGCGGCGTAGGAGCCGGCGGCGACCAGCAGCCGGCCGGTGAGCCGCCCGCCTGCGATGAGCCGGTCGGCTACCCGTCCTCCTAGCAGCGCGCCGGCGATCGAGGCGATCACGATCACCCCCAGCAGCAACGTGGCCTCGGACTGGCCGATGCCGAAGTGCCCGCGTACGTACACGACCGCGAATGTGCGCAGCCCGGCGAAGAAGAAGTAGCCCAGGGCGGAGGCGACGATCAGCCGGACGTTGGTGGATACGCGCAACACGTAGAGCGCCGTCCGCCAGAGCGACATGCGAGCCGGATCCTCGTGCAGGACGAGCTGCTCGCGGGGCTGAACGGAGCGGCGCTTGACCGCCTGGGCGGTGAGCTCGTCCCCGCGCCCGGGCTGGTAGTCGGTTTCGCCGGCCGGCGCAGCGTCGGCGTTGGCGTCGATCGCGTCCTCGCCCATTATCCGTTGCGCTCCGGGTGCCAGGCGGCTCTGACCGCCCCGTGCGGGTTCGGGCAGATGGCGCCAGATCACCCAGGCCAGCACCAGCCCCGGGACGGCGAGCAGGGCGAAGGAGAACCGCCACGACAGGTACTTGGCGACCTCGCCGCTGACCACGAAGCCAAACGCGGCGCCGACGAGCTCCCCGGAGATGATGAACCCGTAGATGCGAGCGCGCTCAGATCCCGGGAAGTAGTCGCCGGTCAGCGACGCCACGCTGGGCCCAGCGGTCGCGACGATCGCGCCGAGCACCAGCCGGGTGATCAGCAGCATCGAAAAGGACACCGCGACGCCGCTGACGATCATCGCGACGCTCCACAACGCGATCGCGGCCGGCAACAGGTGGGTGCGGCGCACCCGGTCCACCAGTCCGCCGGCGGGGATCGCGCCCAGGCCGCCCATGATCGAGGTCACGGCGACGAGCAGACCCAGGCCGGCGTTGCCGATATGCAACCCCCGCTCCAGTTGCACCCCGACCGCCCCTACAGTCGCCTTGTCGGCGCTGTCGAGTGCGAGCACGCAGGCCAACATGACGATCACCCCGCGGCGGGCTGGGCCGCCAACCACATCATCGAAGTGCTGCAGTGCCCGGTGCTCACGCGAGCGCAGCGCTGCCGCGGCGCTGTGGGCAAGGCCGCCCGGGGACATGCTGGCTACCGGGTCTTCACGCCGATATCGGGGCGTGTTTCAGCTCGAGCGGGCTGAGGTGCTTGCGGATTTGGAGCAGCCGCGGACACGGCTCGTTGGTGTCGATCAGCACCGCGGTGCCGGGCCACGCCTTCTCGAGATAGGACACGTAGGCGTCGTGAGAGCTGAGGTCGGGCTCGTAGATCCAGGAGCCCGTGTTCCAGTAGCGCACGCTCCCGCCCCGGCTGGGCCGGGCGTCGGCGAGCGGCTGGTGGGTGTGGGCGAACACGATCTGATCGACGTCGTGGGCCCACCCCAGGTTCTCAACCACTCGGTCGATCGCGTCGAGCGCTGGGCCGGTCGGATCGCTCGGGCGCACGACCCGCGCCAGGCCGTAGCCGGTGCTGCCGCCACCGCTCGGCCCTTCTCGCCCCGCCCGGCGCTCGCTCTCGTCCGCGCGGGCGCGCTGATAATGGCCGGAGATAGCCGCGCGCGCCGAGGAGCCAGAGGCCGAGCCTCGGGCATCCGGGCCCCGCGACGCGAGCGACGCCGCGAGCCGCTTGACCGATTGGATCGGGGAGACGGCGGCGCCAAGGACGCGCTCGGCGGTCTCCAGCCCACCGTGGACACTCTGTTGGGCGGACGTCCCGTGCGGGAGCTGGGCGATCGTGTACAGCAGCTCGGTGAGCAGCGTGATCACCGACTCGTAATCCTCGATGCTCGGCGTCGCGCTTCGCTCACCGCCGGTCGCCATCGACCACAGCGCCCCGCCTAGGAGCCGGTTGGGGAGCGACCCGCGGCGATGGGCATGATAGTCGAGGTAGTGCCCGTGCGTACATAACACCTCGCCGAAGGTGTAGGTGGGGTAGCGCAGTTCGATGTCCACGCCCTCGAGACGGTGCTCGAGCAAGCGTCGGAACCACAGCTCGTGGCGGACGCACTCGCCGGGGCGCTCCGGCGATTCGGCGGTGGCCAGCTCGAGGCCGAGCAGCTGCTCAGCCTCCTGGACGATCAGGTGGTGGTCGTGGTTGCCGGCCAGGAACACCAGCCGCTTGCCCCGCAGCTTCTCGCGGAGCAGGTCAAACAAGCCACCGGCGGCGGCGACCGCGTCCTGCACGGAGGCGAACATGAAGTCGAACAGATCGCCGAGGAAGACAACCTCGTCGACGTCGTCGAGGTGCGGCGCCAGCAGCTCCAGCTCGTGGTCGTGGCGCAAGAGGTCCTCGCCGGTCCAGGCGCCGAAGTGCGTGTCGGAGATCACCAGCGCGCGCATCAGGCTCTGGCTTGATGCACGCCGGCGGCGACAAACGCGGTCGCGGTCGCGGCGTTGACCAGCGCCAGCCTGCGGCGATCCGGCATCAGCAGCGCGAGCGCAAGCATCGTCGAGGCATGGGTCGCATCGATAGCCGCGCCGACGAGGATCCATCCCCGCGTTGGCCGCCGACTGAGGATCGCGGCCTGCGCGAGGTCACGGGTGCCGAGGACGCGCGCGAACACGCGATCTGGGCGGTCGATTCGCTGGTGGGACAGGTAGTGCAGGACAGCGTTGGGAGCGATCAGCAGCGCGGCGCCCCAGGCTGCACGAATTGCGGTCACGGGGCTCACGTCGAGGCTTCTAGTCGGCGTATTGCTCGACCGCGCATTCGAGCACCAGCGCGTGCACGAACGCCTGGGGGAGGTTACCCCGCAGTTGTCGTTGGATGACGTCGAACTCCTCCGAGCACAGCCCGGGCGGCCCGCAGGCGGCCCGGTTTCGCTCAAACCAGCGCGCAGAGGCCACGTGGTCGCCCTGTTGGGCGTAAGCAAGCGAAAGCAGGAAGCCGCACAAGAGGAACGCGCCTTCAGACTCGCCCAGTGGGCGTTCGTCGGGGCGGTAGCGGTAGCAGTATCCATCCTGGGTGAGCTCCTGCTCGATCGCCCGCAGCGTGGCGATCGAGCGCGGGTCAGAGGCGGGAATCGCGCCACGGATCGCCGGCAGCAGCAGCGCCGCGTCCACGCGCCGGTCGCCGGGGGAGCGCTGCCAGCGCCCGGAGGGATGCATGGCGTGCACGGCGGTGTCTGAGACGATCGCATCGGCGAGTGAGACCCAGTGGGCGGCCTGCTCGCCGCCGGGTCCATGCTGGGCGATCTGGCGAAGCCCGGCGGCGCAGATCAGCCGGCTGTGGGTCCAGGCGTCGGGGTCGATCTCCCAGATGCCGGCGTCGGTGTCCGGTTCGCGCCAACGCAGCTCGATCGCGTCGATCGCCGCCTCGGCCGCCCGCCAGCCGTCGGCGTCGAGATGCTCGTGGCCCGCCGCGGCGGAGAACAGCAGCAGCGCCTCGCCGAACGCGTCGAGCTGGAACTGCTGGTTGACCCAGTTGCCGACGATGTCAGAGCCGCCCGGGTAACCGGGCAACTTGAGCGCGCGCTGGTCGGGCACGGCACCGCCGGTGGTGGTGTAGGCGGGCTTGAGCTGCGGTCCGTCATCGAGCAGCCGTTCGGCCACGAACCGCACGGCGTCGTCCATCAACCGGTACGGGCCGGCTATGGCGACCGCCTGGCCGGTGTAGCACTGGTCTCTGATCCACACGTAGCGGTAGTCGTAGTTGCGCCCCTGGCGAACGTGCTCGGGCAGCGACGTGGTCGCCGCCGCGACCATCCCCCCGCCGGCGCTGGTCAGCCCCGCCAGCACCGCGTAGGAGTGACGGGTGTCGCGCGGGGCGACCGTGCGCTGAAACTCCGGCACCCGGTCTGACCACTCAGCCGCCACCCCCTGCCACGCCCAGTCGGGATCCGGCGGCTGCTCGTCGGCCTGATCGCGGGCCAGGACGAGCACGAAGTCGTGGTGAGCTCCCTCCTTTAACTCGAGCGCGAGCGTCAGCGCCCGGCCGCCGTGCCCGTCGGCTTGCGGACTGGCGTCCTGCCCCCCCACCCAGCACATGCGGCTACCGTCAAGCTCACCGGTCCAGGTGCCGTCCTCCCGCTTTGCGAGCCTTCTCAGCCCCCGGTGGCCGAAATCGCCGCGGGGATTGAGCACCACGTCGACGCGGGCGGTGCCCTTGAGAGCGATCACCCGGCGCAGGATCACCGCCCGGTCGGGGCGGGCGGGCAACGCCAGCGCCTCGCGGCACTCGATCGTCGCGTCCTCGGTGATCCAACGGCTGCGCCAGATCAGGCTGTTCGGCTCGTAGTATCCACCCCACACGAAACGACCCTGCGGAGTGACCGCGTATGCGCCCGAGCCCCCGATCAGCGACGAGAACAGCGCATCGGAGTCCCAGCGCGGGAAGCACATCCAGACAAAGTCGCCACGCGGACCGACCAGGATCCCGCGCTCGCCGTCGGCCAGCATTGCGTATTCGCGCAGGACATGCGGCCGCTCGGCGCTGACCGCGGCCTTCGCCGTCTCGGTGCCTACGGCGCTCACCGGGCTTGAACTAGGGTCGACAAGGTCCTCAGCCGCCTCATTGGGGTCCGATCCCCCAGGCGCTGGTGAACGACTCGCCGGGCTGAAGCCTCTGTAGCCCCTCGCCGCTCTGGAAGGCGTTGGGCGCGCAGGTCATCGGCTCCACGCCCAGCCCGTGGCGCCGGCGGGGGTGGTCAGGCAGCGAATCGCCGGTGAACAACATCAGGTAGGGGTAGCGCTCGTCGAGCCACAGCGTCACGCGGGCGTCGTCGTCGGGCGCCTGCAGGACAACTCGCGCGCGCCCGTCCGGATCGCGGTCAAGCTCGCTGTAGCCGGTGTCGAGCTGCGTGGAACCGATCCGCCTCGGCGAGCGAAAGTCAAACTCGGTCCCCTGCACCCGCTCGCTGCCGATCGGGATCGCTTGGTCGTCAGTGAGCATCCGGGCCCTCCCCGGCGATTTCAACGTGCACCCATCGATCGTGTCGGTGCCGGCCGTCAGATACGGATGGGCGCCAGCCCCATAGGGGCACTCCGCGACGCTGGCATTGGTGGCCGTGGTCTCGACGGTGAGCCCGTCCGCGTCAACGCGATAGTCGATCCTCAGCGCGAGCGTGAACGGATAGCCGTCCTGCGGATACAAGATGTGCTCCATCACCACGCGGTCCTCGCCGCGCTCGGCGGCCCTCCAATTGGCCCAGCGCGTCAGACCGTGGATCGCGTTGTGCTTGCCGGGTTCGGTAAGCGCCACCTGCAGGCGCTCACCGCCGAACTCATAGCTGCCGTCGCGCAGTCGATTGGGCCACGGGATCAGCGCTTCGCCGCGGGCCGACGGGCACATCCGATCCGCGGCGTAGCCGTCGAGCAACTCGCGGTCACCGACTGAGTACGTGCGCAGGCCCCCGCCAACCTCTACCACGACGACTCGCTGATCGCCGTGGCGCAGCTCGATCTGCTCCCCGGACGCGGCAACGGTGCTCGGGGCTGACATGGACCGGAGACTACCCGCAGCTCGTGCCGCATTACGACTCAGCGAAGCGGGATGTCGGACAGTCGACATTCCGCAGCGTGGTAGCGCGGAGCGCGAGAGCTAGTTTTCGTCTCGTCCGCGGCGGCGACCCAACATCCCCTGGATCTCGCGCGGCGGATCGGCGGGGAGCAGCCAGGCCCCATCGTCGCGGCGCTCGACCCATCCTCGTTGGACTACCTCCCCGAGCGCGGCGGTCACCGACTGGCGCGTGGCTCCGACAAGCTTGCCGAGATCCTGGTGGGTCAGCTTGACCGAAACGACAATCCCCTCGGGGGTGACCTTCCCGAAGCGATCGGCGAGGTGCCAGAAGAGCACGAGCAGGCTGAGGTCCACCCGCCTGATGCAATGGATGGCCACGTGCAGGGCGAGCGAGTGCGACCGCTCCACGGCTCGCTCCAGGAACACATTGACCAGCTCGGGCCACCGGGCCACCACCCGCGTGAAGTCAGGGCTGAGGGCGGCGACGAACGTCGGCTCGATCACCTTCCATTCGACCTCGAACGGCATCGGGGCGCGGTCGCCGAAGCTATCCCAGGGTCGCAGTAGCTCGCCGGGACCGACGAGCTCGCCGCAGGTGGTGTGCGCAACCACGACGTCGCGCATCAGCAGACCCTCCAGAATCAGCAGCCCGAAGTGGGTGGCCTGACCGGGGAAGGTGGCGAGCGGTCGCCAGGCGCCTCGCGGGACGCGATACGCGTTCGCGACCAGAGCCTGACGTGCCGCAGGCCGCTCGGGCTCGGAGAGGGCGCGGAGCAGCGTCGGATCCTCGTCTAAGAGATGGACAGGTGAGATAGCTTTCATCGGCGCCGAAGCCTAGACTCGACTTCGGCGGCGAGCCATGATGTCGGCTCTCCGACATTATCTCCGGCTGGGGATGGCGGTCTCAGAGGCGATCGGGTTTACTCCCGGCCTGGTCAGAGCGAGCGTGGGCCGCCGGCCTCGCCCCGGCGACCACAGACAGAAAGGGAGCGGTTCTGCGGTGTCGATCGTTGAGTTCATCGCCAGAGGGTTGGTCAGACGAGAGCAGTCAACGCTGGTGAGGAAGCGCATATGACCGTCGGTACCGGCGAGATCGCCATCGAGCGATTGGAAGTCTGCACCTATACGGTCCCCACCGACTACCCAGAGTCTGACGGTACCGCGAGCTGGCAGGCGACCACGGTCGTGCTCGTCGAGGCGCACGGCGGCGGGCGCACCGGGCTCGGCTGGACGTACGGAAACCCGGCTAGCGCTGAAGTGATCCGTTCCACGCTGGCCGAGCTGGTTCAGGGATGTGACGCGATGCGGGTGAGCGCCGCCTGGGAGGCGATGGTGAAGGCGTGTCGTAACCTGGGTCGGCCCGGGGTCGCCTCGATGGCGATCGCAGCGGTCGACACCGCCCTGTGGGATCTGAAGGCACGGCTGCTCGAGCTGCCGCTGGCCACACTCCTGGACGCTGCGCGCGAGACCGTTCCGGTGTATGGGTCGGGCGGCTTTTGCTCCTATCCGGATGAGCGGCTGCACGAGCAACTGTCGGGCTGGGTTGCCCAGGGGATTCCGCGGGTGAAGATGAAGGTGGGCCGCGAGCCCGACCGCGACCTGGAACGGGTGCGGGTGGCGCGGGAGGCCATCGGTCCTGACACCGAGCTGTATGTGGACGCCAACGGAGCACTCCAGCGCATGCAGGCACTGTGGTTTGCGGGTCGCTACGCGGAGGAGTTCGGGGTCAGCTGGTTTGAGGAGCCAGTCTCCTCCGATGACCTGGATGGGCTTCGCTTCTTGTGCGAGCGGGCGCCGGCGGGCATGGATATCGCGGCGGGCGAGTATGGCTACAAGCTTGACTACTTCGAGCGGATGCTGGCCGCGGGCGCGGTCACCTGCCAGCAGGCCGACGTGACCCGCTGTGAGGGGATCACCGGCTTCCTCCGCGTCGCCGCGCTATGTGAGGCGCGCTCGCTGGAGCTCTCGGCGCACTGCGGCCCCTCGATCCACGCCCACGTCTGCTGTGCAGTGCAGCCGTTTCGCCATCTGGAGTACTTCCATGATCACGTTCGTCTGGAAGGGATGCTGTTCGACGGGGTCCTGGAGCCCAAGGACGGCGCGCTGCGCCCCGACCTATCCCGACCGGGCAACGGCCTCGAGCTAAAGCGCGCCGACGCCGAGCAGTTCGCCAGCTAAAGCAAAGGAGCCGACTCGATGGGAATCCTCACCCGAGCCAAGCACCAGCCGTCCCGGCGGGGTGAGCACCGCATCGACCGCTGGCTGACCAACGTCGAGCACGGGCGCTTCGAGCGCTCGCTGTCGGGCATGACCGCCTTTGCCGCGGCGGTGACCACGGCGGAGATCTATGTCGAGCACTACCGGGCGAGCTTTGGCAACAAGATGATGTGGAGCCCGATCGTCGTCACCCCGCCGGTGATGATCGCCGGGATCGGCGGGGTCTACAGCCGCAAGTGGGCCAAGACCTATCTGCCGATCACGGCCGCCGTCTACACCCTCAACGGCCTGGTCGGGGAGTACTACCACGCCCGCGGGGTCGCCCGGCGACCCGGCGGCTTTGAGAATGCCAGCTACAACCTGGCCATGGGACCGCCGATCATGGCCCCCGGCCTGATGACGATCGTGGGGGCGATGGGACTGCTGGCCGCCGTCCTGCGCCGGGAGGATTAGGTCATGGCCGGCTCTGACAAGCGCGATCTGCAAAAGCCCGATCATTTGCCCAACCTGCGCCCGGACGGCCAGCCCCGCCATCCCTCGTGGCTGCCGCGCCAGCGCGCCGGGACCACACCCCAGATGATCGGGCGCTACCCCGACTACGACGTCATGGCAAACGCCGAGAACTGGGATCACGCGACCCGCCGGGTGGTGACCGGCCGCCTGGACATGAGGGGTGGGCTGCGGTTCTTCACCGCCGAGGAGGAGCCGGCGCTGCGCGCGCTGTGTGACGTCACCACCGCCCAGGACGCAGAGCCCCGGGTGCCGGTGGCCGAGATGGTCGACGAGAAGTACGCCGACGGAAAGCTCGACGGCTACCGCTACGCCAATATGCCCCCGGACACCGACACCTGGCGTCTGGCGCTGCACGGCCTGGACGAAACGGCGCGCAGCCGTTACGGCGTCGAGGGGGGATTCGCCGCAGCGGACATCCAAACCCAGGAGGCGATCGTCGCTCAGATGTCAGACGGGTCGCTGGGCGGTGGCGCGTGGGACGAGCTTGACGTGTCGCGGGCGTTCTCGGTCTGCATGCGCGCCATCCTGGCGGCGTTCTATTCGCACCCGTGGGCATGGAACGAGATCGGCTACGGTGGCCCGGCCTACCCGGAGGGCTACATGCGCCTGGGTCCGGTCTCGATCCTGGAGCCCCACGAGCGTGCCGGCGCCACCTCCGAGGACCCGGCCCGGGTCGCCGGGGAGCTGGGGCCATGACCGGGCGCCTGGGAGGGTTCTTGAAAGGGGCGGTCGGCCCGCAGGACAACGACTCGCGTTTCCTGCTCGATGTCCACCGTCGGGACATGCCCGGCCAGGACACGATGGCCCGTTACTCCGAGGCCGACGATGTCGACCTGGTGATCGTCGGCGCCGGGGCGGGCGGGTCGGTGCTGGCGCAGCGCCTGGCTCGCCAGGGCTGGCGGATCGTGATCCTGGAGGCTGGCCCGTTCTGGCACCCCGATGAGGACTGGGTATCGGACGAGGCGGGGTCACATCAGCTCTACTGGACCCAGGAGCGGGTGATCGGCGGCGATGATCCGGTCGAGCTGGGCAAGAACAACTCGGGACGGGGCGTCGGCGGCTCGATGGTCCATTACGCCGGCTACTGCCCGCGCTTTCACCCCTCGGACTTCGAGACCTTCACCCGAGACGGGGTCGGCGCCGACTGGCCGATCTCCTACTGGGATCTGAAGCCCCACTACGAGACGGTGGAGCGCGAGCTGCCGGTGGCCGGACAGGACTGGCCGTGGGGCGACCCGCACCGCTATCCGTTCTCGCCCCACCCGATCGGCGAGGCCGCGCAGGTGCTGTGGCGTGGAGCGATCGAACGGGGGATCGAGATGCGGGTGGGGCCGGTGGGGATCGTCAACGGTACGTTTGGCAACCGACCGCACTGCATCTACCGCGGCTTCTGCCTGCAGGGCTGCAAGGTCAACGCCAAGGCCAGCCCGTACGTGACCCATCTGCCCGATGCGCTCGCCCACGGGGTCGAGATCCGCGCCAACTCGATGGCGGTGCGGGTCGAGCTCGACGAGGCCGGCGGACGGGCGACCGGAGTGACCTACGTGCGCGAGGGCGATGACGCCCAGCGCCACCAGCGGGCCAAGGCGGTGGCCGTGTGCGGCTACTCGATCGAGACCCCGCGGCTACTGCTGCACTCCACATCGACCCGCTTCCCCAACGGGCTGGGCAACAACGAAGACCAGGTGGGGCGCTACGTGATGGTGCAGGGCGCGAGCCAGACCGCCGGGCGCTTCCCCGATGAGCTGCGGATGTACAAGGGGCCCCCGCCCGAGGTCTCCTCCGAGCAGTTCTATGAGACCGATCGATCGCGGGGCTTTGCCCGCGGCTTCTCGATCCAGACCGTGTCGCCGCAGCCGATCGGCTGGGCCGAGCACGTGTTGGCTGACGGCCACTGGGGCAAGGCGCTGCGCGAGTACATGCGCGATTACAACCATTGGACCTGCATCGGGGTGCTCAACGAGCTGCTGCCCCATCCCGAGAACCGGGTCACGCTGGCCGACGACACGGATCCCTACGGGATTCCGGTCGCCCGCTTTGACTACACGCTGTCTGACAACGACAAGGCCAACATGGCCTACTCGACCAACGTGATCAAGGAGATCCTGCAGGCCGGCGGCGCGCAGGACACGCTTACCATCCAGCGCTTCGCCCATCTGGTCGGCGGTGGGCGGATGGGCACCCGGCCGGAGGAGAGCGTGGTCGACTCAGACCACCGCGTGTGGGGAGTACCCAACCTGTTCCTGTGCGACGGAAGCGTGTGTCCGACCCAGGGCTCGGCCAACCCGGCCCTGACGATCATGGCCCTGGCCTCCCGCCTTGCGCAGCGAATCGCCACCGGACAGGTCGATTCGTCGCGGACGGTGGTCGGCGCCGCGGCGTGAACGCTCGCCGCCAACGCCCGCGGGTGGTGACCGTGTGATGGCGAGCACAAGCGATCCGCTCGACTTGCCGGCGCTGGCCGCAGAGCTGGCTTCGACGGTGGCCGGCCAGGTGGACTTCGGCGCGGGCGCACGCGCCCCCGTGTCGGTGGACATGGCGACCTACAAGGCCGAGTTCTTCGCCCACCACTACCAGGGTCGCCTGCGCCCCGCAGCGCACTACTCGATGGGGTGGCTGCCGCTCCTGGCTCGCGCCGCGACCTGGGCGCCGCGCGTCGTCAACGCGCTCACCCACGCCCCAGGTATTGACCGTGCGATCAAGCGGGCGGGCGGGATCGACTCGGCGCGGGAGATCCCCCGCTTCGCGCCCCAGGGCCTGCGCGCCTGGCTCCGGGCGCGTCCCGCGGCGCCCGGTGGCACGCCGGTGCTGCAGTGGCCCGACACGTTCACCAACTACCTGCACCCGCTGGTGGGCCGGGCGGCGGTGCAGGTGCTCGAGGCGGCCGAATTCGCCGTGCAGATACCTGATCGCGCGCTGTGCTGCGGGCTGACCTGGATCTCCACCGGGCAGCTCGACATCGCCCGGCGCGTGCTGGCCCGGGCGGTCCGCGGGCTGGAGCCGGCCGCCGGGGCCGGAATCCCGATCATGGGCCTGGAGCCCAGCTGCACGGCGGTTTTTCGCCACGACCTTGGCCAGCTATACCCCGACTGGCCAGTGGCTGGCCAGGTGGCCAGCGCGACCGTCACCCTGGCCGAGCTGCTGCGCGACCACGCCCCGGACTGGCAGCCGCCCCCGACTGACCGCCGCGGGCTGGTGCAGACCCACTGCCACCAGCACGCCGTGGTCGGCTTCGACGCCGACCTGCGCGTGCTGCTCAAGGCCGGTGTGAATGCCCAGCGCCTGGACTCCGGGTGCTGTGGCCTGGCCGGCAACTTCGGCGTCGAGCGCGGCCACCACGACGTCTCGATCGCCTGCGCCGAACGGGTGCTGGCCCCGGCGATCCGCAACGCTCCCGCCGAGACGACGGTGCTGGCCGACGGCTTTAGCTGCCGCACCCAGATCCAGCACACCACGGGTCGCCACGCGCTGCACCTGGCCGAGCTGCTCGCGCTCGGACTCGATCCTCACGACCACCATGCCGAGGAGCACGAGTAGTGTCTGGGAAGGCCAACGGGAACGGTCGCGACGACGACAAGCAGATCGAGACGGATTTCCGCCACCAGGCGCTGGGCGGCGGGCGGGATGCCCATCCGCGGTTCGGGCTTCGCGAGGTCCATTTTCGTCTCGGTCGGCGGTTCATCGCGGTGCGGTGGCTGCTGCCGGGCTTCGTGGTCTTGTGCGTGGCGATGGTGGTGGCGGCCAAGCTGTTCATCGCCACCGGGGCGGGGCAGTCGTTCGTAAAGGCCCACTCGTGCGTGCGCAGCACACCGCATTTCGCACCCGGGATCTCGGTGTGGGTGCTGATCACTCACGCCGCCAACTTCTTCTTCATGGTGATGATCGTCCGCGCCGGGTGGCAGATCCTCGCCGACCACCCCCGCCTGTATCTGAAAGTCCACTCCACCCCGGATAGGGAGTGGCTGCGCTTCCGCGGCCCGGTCCCCAAGGATCGGGTGTGGACCGCCAAGGACGACGCGATCATGCTCAGCCCGCTGTTCGGGATGCCCGGCGGCCGCCACACGATCGGTGTGGCGCGCCACTGGCACTTCATCTTCGACATCCTGTTCGTGATCAACGGACTGGTGTTCATCGTCCTGACGTTCGTCACCCAGCACTACCTCAAGCTGGTTCCCACCCAGACCTCGATCCTGCCCTCCGCCGGGTCGTGCATCCTGCAATACGCGGCGCTTCACCTCCCCTCCGCGCCCGGCGGCTACTTCCGCTTCGACGCGCTACAGCAGCTCAGCTACTTCGCGGTCGTGTTCATTCTGTCGCCGCTGGCCATCCTCACCGGCTTGGCGATGTCCCCGGCGCTGGATAACCGCTTCAAGGGCTACCAGCGGCTGTTCGGCAACCGCCAGCTCGCCCGCTCGCTGCACTTCCTGATCATGGTCGCCTTCGTGGCCTTCTACGCCGTGCACATGATCATGGTCGCCGCCACCGGGTTCGCCAAGAACCTCGACGCGATCACGCTCGACGTCTTCCAGAAGAACCTCAACGGGGTGGCGCTGTTCCTGCTGGCGATCGCGATCACGGCAGCGTTCAACATCTGGGCGATCCGCTTCTCCTGGACGCACACCCGCATCCTGCAGCGAATCTCCAACGCCACCGTCGGCCGGCTCATGGACCTGCTGTTCGACCACTACGCCCCGCAGGCCGAGTACTCCGAGAAGGACATCAGCCCATACTTCTGGCCCAACGGCCTGGTCCCGACCAGCGACGCCTGGAAGGCACTGAAGGACAGCGACTGGCGCGACTACCGCCTCAAGGTGCACGGCCTTGTCGAGCATCCGATCGAGCTGTCGCTCGAGGATCTACGGGAGATGGGCCGGCAGGCTCAGATCACGATGCACAACTGCATCCAGGGCTGGTCGGCGATCGGCAAGTGGTCAGGACTGCCGTTTGCCAACCTGATCGCGCTCGTCGAACCTGAGTCGGAGGCCAAGTGGGCTATCTTCCGCTCCTTCGGGGAGGGCGGCGAGGGCGGGGAGTACTACGACTCCCACTCGATGACCGACCTGCGCCATCCCCAGAGCCTGCTCGCCTATGAGATGAACGGCGAGCCGCTGCCCGTCCTGCACGGCGCGCCGCTGCGCCTGCGGGTCGAGAACCAGCTCGGCTTCAAGCAGGTCAAATGGATCCGGGAGATCGAGTTCGTCAACGACTTCCGCGACTACGGCGACGGGCTGGGCGGCTACAACGAAGACCACGAGTTCTACGGCTACCGCGATGAGATCTAGACGCCACCGCCGCAAAGCATTTCCTTGTAATCACCAACCAGCCCGGAGGGCAACATGAGCGATAACGTCAGTCAGTACATCCTGCGCCGCCTGCTGCACGAGTGGGGGGTCAAGCGGATCTTCGGCTACGCCGGGGACGGGATCATCGGCTTCCTCGGCGCCCTGGACGGCGAGCCCGGCGTGGACTGCCCGGAGTTCGTGCAGGCCCGCCACGAGGAGATGGCGGCCTTCATGGCCTGCGCGCACGCCAAGTTCAGCGATGGTGAAGTGGGCGTCTGCCTGGCGACCTCCGGCCCCGGGGCGATCCACCTGCTCAACGGCCTCTATGACGCCAAGCTCGACCACCAGCCGGTGCTGGCGATCGTCGGCCAGCAGGCCCGCGCGGGACTGGGCGGCAACTTTCAACAGGAGGTCGACCTCGACGCGCTGTTCAAGGACGTCGCCCACGAGTACGTGCAGGTCTGCATGGACCCCACCCAGGCGCGCCACCTCGTCGATCGCGGGATGCGCATCGCCCTCGAGGAGCGCACCGTCACCTGCCTGATCGTGCCCAACGACGTTCAGAAGCTAGACGCCGTCCCCGAGCCGCCGCGCACGCACGGCACGGTGCACTCGGGTCCGGGCTACAGCCGCGGGCGCCGCGTGCCCACCGACGCCGACCTGCAGCACGCCGCCGAGATCCTCAACGCCGGTGACAAGGTGGCGATGCTGGTCGGACAGGGCGCCTTGCACGCCAGCGATGAGGTCACCGAGGTCGCCGAGCTGCTGGGGGCGGGCGTCGCCAAGGCGCTGCTGGGCAAGGCGGTGCTCCCTGACGACCTGCCGTGGGTGACGGGCTCGATCGGCCTTTTGGGCACCAAGCCGAGCTGGGACATGATGATCGGCGCCGACACGCTGCTGATGGTCGGCTCCTCGTTTCCCTACTCGGAGTTCCTGCCCGAGGAGGGCCACGCGCGCGGGGTGCAGATCGACATCGACGGCAAGATGATCGGGATCCGCTACCCGATGGAGGTCAACCTGATCGGCGACAGCGCCGAGACCCTGCGGGCGCTGATCCCGCTGCTGAAGCGCAAGGAGGACCGCTCGTGGCGCGAGAAGATCGAGCACGACGTCGGCGAGTGGTGGAACCTGATGGACGCGCGCGCGCACGAGAGCGCCAACCCGATCAACCCCCAGCTGCTCTTCCACGAGCTCTCCAAGCGGCTCCCCGACCGCGCGATCATCAGCTCAGACTCAGGCTCGTCGGCCAACTGGTACGCCCGCGACGTCAAACTGCGCAAGGGGATGATGGGCTCGCTATCCGGGACACTGGCAACGATGGGGCCGGGCGTGCCGTACGCAATCGGGGCGAAGTTCGCCCACCCCGACCGGCCCGTGTTCGCGCTCGTCGGCGACGGCGCATTTCAGATGAATGGCCTGGCGGAGATGATCACCGTCGCCAAGTACTGGCAAAAATGGTCAGACCCGCGCTTCTGCGTGATGGTGCTCAACAATCGCGACCTAAACCAGGTCACCTGGGAGCTGCGGGCGATGGCGGGGCAGGCGCGCGTGCCGACCACCCAGGACATCCCCGACGTGCACTACGCCCAATGGGCCGAGCTGATCGGCCTCAAGGGCATCCGCGTCGACCGCCCCGAGCAGGTCGCCGGCGCCTGGGATGAAGCGCTCAAGGCCGACCGACCGGTCCTGATCGAGGCGATCACCGACCCCGAGGTCCCGCCGCTGCCGCCCCACATCACGATCGAGCAGGCGAAGTCGTTCATGTACGCGCTGCTCGGCGGTGACCCCGACGCCGGACAGATGATCGTCCAGTCAGCCAAGCAGAAGCTCGAGGAGTTCCTCCCCGGCCGCTAACGCTAACCACTACCCAACCCGCGGTCCGGCGGAATGCCGGCCGGACCGCGGTCTGCTGGTGAGGGCGTCAGTGACGGTCAACTCGGCCCAACTCGAGCATCGAGCGTTCAAATCGTTGCCCCAGATGGCCAAAAAGCTCCTCACGGCGTCGAGCATGGCCCATCGAGAGAAACGTCGACGCCGGAACCCGGATCGAGGTCAAAGCTGCTCGCGCACGCCGGGTTCGCGCTCCACCCGGGTGACCTGATCGGCAAGGTCGCCCGAGACGGCGTCACGGGCCATCCCCCGGCGCAGGACGGGGAGGACCGTGTGTCGCTGCACGCTCTCGAGCTCCAAGGCCAACGCCGCGTAGACGGCCGCCGCGACCAGCGCCAGTCCGACGACCGCCGAGGCATCCTTGACCAGGTCTGAGGCGGTCAGCTGGTAGACGCCAGTGAGCAGGAAACGGGTTGCCGTCAGCAGGAGGACCAGCGCGGGCACCACCTTCAAGGTGGCGGCGGGCAGCGCCACGATGGCTACGGCGACACCGGCCATGAGCAGGTACACGCCAAGCGGGCGATCGGTGTGCTGCGGTGAATGAAGCAGCGTGCTGAGGCCGATCAGCAGCCAGGTCGCGCCGGTGACGCCCAGGCCGGTGGCGGCGAGCGTGTCGCGAGCCAAAAAGCCAAAGATCGAGGCCAGGAGCAGCAGCGGGGCGCCCACTGCGAGCATCACCACCGCGACCTCGGTGTGATCGCTGGCCATAAACCATCCCAGCTGCTGGCCGGACAACAGAAGCGTCGCGCTGGCCAGACCGAGGAATCCGAGCGGGAACGGGCTCGCGATCGGCCGCAGGAAGATTCGCGTCGCCTGCTCGGGGGTTATCCGCGCGGGCTGATCACCTGTGGCCATGCAATTAGCCGCGCCAGTTCGCAGCGGCGTCAAGGGCGGTGGTCGCGCCGATCACCGCCAAGCGGGTGAGACCTGAGGAATGTTGCCCAGCGGCATCGATCGGCGACGTTGATCTCCTCGGTGTACAGGCCGACGTCGTTGGCCTGCGTCAACGACCGGCTCATCGCGAATAAATATGGCCGCCACCCCAGGAAATCTCAAACAGCACCATCTGAGCCTATCGCCGTTGGCTTGCCATGACCGATCACGCTCGCTGGTCGCCATCCCCGATGGGCGGCGGAGGCACTTCGACATCAGCCTGGCGTTTTCCTCTCGAGGCCGAGGCGGTTCTCGAAGAGGTCGATGACTCGCCCGCTGCCGACGGCGCCAGCGGCGGTGACTCGACGGGGGCCCGAGGGGCACGGGGACGATCGACAGCCCCGGAGGCTGAAAGGGCGCCCTATGAGGACGTCTACTTCCGGCGCATGCTGGAGGCCCAGGCCGTCGACGTCCTCCAGACCGGCGTCACCCGCTGCGGTGGCATCGCCGGCTTTCTGGACGCCGCGGCGCTTTCGCGGGCCCACCAGCTGCCCGTGTCGGCCCACTGCGGGCGGCGTTCCACCTGCACGTGTGCTGCGCGGTGGAGAACCTCGCTCACATGGAGTACTTTCACGACCACGTGCGCACCGAACGGCTCCTCTTCGACGGCGTGGTCGAGCCCCAGGACGGGGCGCTGAGACCCGACCAGGGCCGCCCCGGCAACGGCTTGGCGCTGCGGGAGACCGTCGCTGAGGACTGCCGGCTGTGACCCGTATGCCCCGCCGAGCCACGACCGCCCCCGGTGCCCGTTGACCTCTGGGTGAGCGTCCTGGTCGACACCCGCTCGCAGTACGCGGGCCTGGAGGGCCTGTACTACCCCATCGGCGTGGCGGTGATCGTGGCCGTGGTGGGCCTGACCCTGTTCGCGCTGGTTCACTTCCGCCACCGCGAGGGGCGGGCGCCGTCGACGCGCAGCGACGCCCCGCTGCTGGAGGGCTTCTACGTGGTGGGACTGGTGGTCATCGTCGTCGTCCTGGTCGTCGCCACCTTCACCGTCGAGGGGCGCGTCGACGCGGTCGCCGCCCATCCCGCCCAGCGCATCAACGTCACCGCCTCGGACTGGCGCTGGCGCTTTGACTATCCCAGCCAGCACATCTCAGAGCTTCCGGGGCCGACGGGCGTCACCGATCTGGTGGTCCCGGTGGGTCAGACGGTCGAGTTCGACATGACCTCGCTGGACGTCATCCACGCCTTCTGGATCCCTGATCGGCGCTTTCAGCGCCAGGCCTTCCCGGATCGGAGCACCAGCTTCGACCTGGTCTTTGACCATCCGGGGGCCCAGCTGGCCGCGCAGTGCAACGAGTTCTGCGGCCTGGGGCATGCCGACATGCGCTTCGTCGTGCGCACGGTCACGGGCGCCGAATTCGCCCGTTGGGCCAGCCGCCCGGGTCCGAGGTCAGGGCCGTGAGCGCGGCGGTGGCCGTCCCGCGCCAAGCGGGCGTCCTGGGCCTGGTGGCCGGCACCGACCACAAGCGCATCGCCGTGCGGGTGGTGGGCGCGGCCGCGGCGTTCTTCACCCTGGCCGGCTT
>JAABUZ0100002567.1_pt1 | contig 29760 bp, 32 predicted proteins | sample 5562091 | NCBI WGS metagenome assembly JAABUZ01 (sample SAMN12813069, study PRJNA571459) | rock metagenome | isolation source: Antarctica rocks | place: Antarctica: Victoria Land, Linnaeus Terrace sud | collected 2015-12-21
CGCGCACGCGGTCGAAGACGATGATCGTGTCGTAGAGCGAGTACCCGAGGATCGTGAGCAGCGCGGCGACCGTCGCCGTGGTCACCTCCCGGCCGGTGAGGGAGTAGACCCCCGCGGTGATGAGCAGGTCGTGCATGAGCGCGATCAGCACGGGGACGGCGAACTTCCACTCGAAGCGCAGCGCGATGTAGGCGGTGATGAGCAGGAGAGAGAGGATGATCGCCCGAATCGCGGACGTGGCCACGGTCTGGCCGAAGGTCGGGCCCACCGACTGGCTCGAGAACCTGTTCAGCGGCACGCCGTAGCGCTGGTCGAGGTCGTTCTTGACCTGGCCGACCTTGTCGGGCGGAAGCGTGCTGGTGGAGATCTGGAACGCCGTGGGGCCCAGGTTCTTGTCCGACAGCCGCTGGATCTTGGCGTCGGGGTAGCCCGCGGTGGCCATCACGGAGCGCACGCCGTTCTCGTCGGCGGGCTTGGAGAGCGCGGTCGTGATCCGCGTGCCCGAGTCGAAGTCGATGCCGAAGCGCAGCCCCTTGCCGCCGATGGAGAGCGCTCCGATGAGGAGGATCAGGCCCGAGAGCGAGAAGAACCAGCGCGAGGCGCCCATGAAGTCAAAGCGCCACTGGCGCGCCGCCTTCCCCGCTCCGAGCGCGGAAGGTCGCGCGATCAGGCGCGAGCGCCCCATCGTGCCGAGGATCGCCTGGGTCGCCATCACCGCGGTGAACAGCGAGACGAGCGTTCCGATCCCCAGCGTGAACGCGAAGCCCCTGACCCCCGCCGTGGCGAGGATGAAGAGGATGAACGCCGTCATGATCGTCACGACGTTGGCGTCGAGGATGGCCGAGAAGCCCTTCTTGTAGCCGTCGGCGATCCCGCGCATGACCGACTTGCCGGCGCGGATCTCCTCCTTGACGCGCTCGAAGATCACGATGTTCGCGTCGGCCGCCACCCCGATCGTGAGGATGAGGCCCGCGATGCCCGGCAGCGTCAGCGTGACGGGTACGAGCACGATGAGCGCGTAGAAGTAGACGGCGTAGACCGCCAGGCCGAGCGTGGCGATCAGCCCGAGCACGCGGTAGAAGGCGAGCAGGAAGAGGGCGACGACGAGCAGCCCGGCGGCGCCGGCGATCAGCCCCTGGTGCAGGGCCTCCTTGCCGAGCGTGGCGGAGACCTGCGACTGGGAGATCAGCTTGAGGCCGATGGGCAGCGCGCCGAGCTTGATCAGGTTCGCGAGGTCCTGCGCGGTCGGGATCGTGAAGCCCCCCTCGATCGAGGCGCCCGTGCCGCCGTCGATGCCGTCGGCCAGGCGCGGGTCGGAGAAGTCGATGAACGCCACCGAGATGAGCTTGCGGTCGAGGGCGACCGCGAAGTGCTGGGCGACCTGCTGAGGCGAGGCCGGATGCTGGAGCAGGTTGAGCTGCGCCCCGCGCTGGGCGATCGCGCGCGTGACGTCGTGGAACTCCGTCTTGCCCTTGTTCGTGAAGGAGAACTCGACGTCCGGGGCGCCCTGCTGGTTGTTGCCCTGGTGCGGGTTCTTCACGTCCCGGCCGAAAAGCGCGACGGCGTCGTTGAGCACGTAGAAGCGCGCCGCCGGGTCGCCGAAGGCGGTTTGCTTCTTGGCGTTGCGGTCGACCGCCTGGAGGACGGTCGTGCCCGGCTGGACGACGAGGATCTGCGAGCTCGGCGGCTGGCGTCCGCCGACCTCGGAGAGGAGGTCCTTCGCGTTGTCGTCGGGTCCGGCGAGCAGGCGATGCTCGGGCGTGGTCGAGAAGAGGAAGAACTGCGGCTCGATGTGCAGGGCGTTCGCGGGGCGCGGCACGTGCCGGGCGGCGGCGAGCTTGACCGCGGCGTAGAGCGGCTGCCCGGCGCCCGGGTCACCCGCCGCCTGGGAGAGCTGGCTGGCCTGAGGGTCGCCCGTCTGCAGCTTGGGGGCGACGGGCTTGCCGTCGGGCCCGAGCAGGTTGGCCTCCCAGTCGTAGAAGACGAGCTGCGCGGGGGTGCCCACCTGCTTCTCGGCGCGCGCCGCGTTCGGCACGCCGGGCAGGCTCACCGTGATCTGGTCCTTGCCCGAGCGCTCGATCTCGGGCTCGGCCACCCCGAGCTGGTCCACGCGCTGGCGCATGATGTCCACCGTGCGCTGCAACGCCTCCTCGTTGACCGCCGACTGGGCGGTGGGCTTGGCCTGGTAGACGAGCTGCACGCCGCCCTTGAGGTCGAGGCCGAGGCGGGTCTGCTTCGCGAGGATCGCCACCGCGGAGGCGGCGACGAGCCCGGCGACGAGGAGCAGGATCAGGAGGTTGCGGCGGCGCTCGGTCACGGGAGGCGATCGATGCTACTTCGAGGGCGTGAGGACGAGGAGCAGCCCGCCGTCGTCGTCATAGGCGGGGAAGAGGTCGGCCACGGCCTGGGCCGGGATGTCGCCCTCGGCGTTGACCACCACGGGCTTGCCCAGGGCGCGGACGCCCCACTCGAGCACCGTCTGGACGGGGTCGCCCTCCTCGCTGAAGTCGAGCCCGAGCACCTCGCCGACGCTGCGGCCGATGACCCGCTGCTCGTCGAGTCCGGTGAGCTCGAAGGACCCGCGCCCGCACCCGATGATGCGGGCCTCCTGGTCGCACACGAAGAACGCCGCGTTCGGCGCCGGGTAGTAGTCGTCGAGCAGCTCGAAGAGGAACGCGAAGCCGCACTTCTGGCAGCCGCGCGCCTCGCGGCGAAAGCCGGCGTTGCGGTCGGTCCCCGTCGATCGGTTGCCGCAGGAGGGACAGATGAAGAGGTGGGCCATGGCCAGTTCACAGGGTACGCGGTCGGGTGCCTCTAACCCAACGGTGCGCCCCGCGGTGCGGCGGGTCTCAGAACAGCCCCGGCTCCGGGCGGGGCGAGGCAAGCCCGAGGTGCCCGTAGGCCCGGGCGGTGACCGCCCGCCCGCGCGGCGTACGCTCGATCAGGCCCTGCTGGAGGAGGTAGGGTTCGTAGACGTCCTCGAGCGTGTCGGGCTCCTCCCCCACGGCGACGGCGAGGGTGCTGAGGCCCACCGGACCCCCGCCGAACTTCTCGCAAATCGCGCGCAGGATCTCGCGGTCGAGCCGGTCGAGTCCCGCGTCGTCGACCTCGAGGAGATCGAGGGCGCTGCCCGCGACCTCCTCGCTGACCACGCCGCTGCCCCTCACCTGAGCGAAGTCGCGCACGCGCTTGAGCAGGCGGTTGGCCACGCGCGGCGTCCCGCGAGCGCGGGCGGCGATCGCGCGCGCGCCGGCGTCCTCCACCTCGACTCCGAGCAGGTGCGCCGAGCGGCGCACGATCCGCGCGAGGTCGTCGGGCCCGTAGTGCTCGAGGCGGTGCTGGATGCCGAAGCGGTCGCGCAGCGGCGTGGTGAGCAGGCCGGCGCGCGTGGTCGCGCCCACCAGGGTGAAGGGCGGCAGCTCGATCGTCACCACCCGGGCGCCGGCGCCCGTGCCCACGGTGATGGGAAGCTGGCCGTCCTCCATCGCCGGGTAGAAGGTCTCCTCGACCGCGCGGGGGAGGCGGTGGATCTCGTCGACGAAGAAGATCGCGCGCGGCTCGAGGGCGGAGAGGAAGGCGGCCACGTCGGCCTTGCGCTCGAGCGCCGGGCCCGCGGTCTGGACGAAGGGCACCTCGAGCTCGGCGGCGAGGATCTGGGCGAGCGAGGTCTTGCCGAGGCCCGGCGGCCCGGCGAGCAGTACGTGGTCGAGCGCCTCCGCCCGGGTGGCCGCCGCCTCCAGCGAGACGGCGAGCTGGGCCTTGAGCGGTCCCTGGCCCACGAAGTCCTCGAGGCGCCGCGGGCGCAGCGAGCGGTCGAGGTCCTCGCCCGGCAGCTCGGCGGGCGTCTGGATGCGAGCACTCGCGTCACTCATGCTCGATCCCTCGCACAGGGGTCACAGAGACCGCTCGCTCGCGCTCGCTTGCCCGCTTCGCGGTGTGCGCGCGCTCCGCAGCGCGTGGGCGATGAGCTCCTCGGCGCTCACCCCCGGTGCGCCCTCGAGCAGCGCCTCGGCCTCCCCGGAGGTGAAGCCGAGCCCGAGAAGACCTTCGCGCGCCACCGAGCGGGGGTGCTCGCCGCGGTGCACGGAGATGGTCTCTCCCGGCGCCGCGGCGGCGCCGACCTTCTCGCGCAGCTCGACGACGATCCGCTCCGCGGTGCGCTTGCCCACGCCGGGCGCCGACTGCAGGCGGGCGACGTCGCCGGCGGCCAGAGCGGCCACGAGGTCCCGCGGAGGGCCGCCGGAGAGGATGGCCAGCGCCACCTTGGGCCCGACCGCCTGGACGGCGAGGAGCGCGAGGAACAGGTCGCGCTCCTCCTCAGCGTGGAAGCCGTAGAGCTGGAGCGCGTCGTCGCGGACGACCATGTGGGCGTGCAACGTGGTGGGGCGCCCGGCGGCCGGAACGTGGCGGAGGGTCTCGGAGGAGACCGAGAGCCGGTAGCCGACCCCCCCGCAGTCGACCACCACCTCGCCGCCGGCCGGGGGCGTCGGACGGCGCACGGCGAGCTCTCCACGGACGAGCGCGATCATGGCTCCGGGCTCACGCGCGTGCGAGCGCCGTGGCCAGCGGCGCCCGGTTGTGGTGGCAGAGGGCGACCGCGAGGGCGTCGGCGGCATGGTCGGGCCGGGGGGGCTCCGGCAGCGCCAGCAGGCGCTGCACCATCGCCTGGACCTGGTCCTTCTGCGCCCGCCCGTTCCCGCAGACCGCCCCCTTGACCTGCTGGGGGGTGTAGGCCTGGCACAGCAGCGCACGCTGCCCCGCGGCGAGGAGCACCGCCCCGCGGGCCTGCCCGACTGCGAAGGCGGTGCGGACGTTGACGCCGAAGAAGAGATCCTCGACCGCCACCGCATCGGGGAGGTGCTCGTCCATGAGCTCGCCCACGCGGGCGTGGATGGCGGCCAGGCGGTGCTCGAGGAGGTCATCGGACGGGGTCGCGATGACACCGCCGTCGAGGGCGATCATGCGCCCGCCGCGCCGCGCGACTACGCCGTAGCCGGTGCTCGCGGTACCCGGGTCGATGCCGAGGACGATCATGGGAGCGGGATTCTCCGCGCCGCGGCGGACGCCTGCCGTACGAGGCGCCTACGCCGGGCAGCCCCGGGGCGGGGGCCTCCCGGGCCGGGTGACGGCGAGCACCTGCCATACGCCGGCCCGGGTCACCGGGCGCATGACGCGCGGTGAGAGCGCGAGCTCGGGTGGGGAGCCGACGTTCGGGCCGGTTCTCGCCTCGAAGACCCATCCCGGCTGCCGCAACGCCGGGCGCACGCGGCGCAGCGGGACCCGCAGCTGCCACGCCAGGCCGGTCAGGGCCGAGTGGTTGACGGCCAGGCGGGGCCGGGCGCAGTGCAGGAGGGTGCGGCGCCCTCCCGCGCGCTTGACGGCCAGCGAGAGCTCACCGAAGATGCGGCTCGCTCGCTGCGCGGATCTGGCGTCCTTGCCGAGCTTCACCGCCCGATCAACGCTCAGGGGCACCGCGGCGGCGAGCAGGACGAGCGCGAGCACCGCGGCCAGCGCCGGGCGTCTCAGCAGTCCCACTAGCCGCACGGCCCCCACGCCGCCGAGCACGCATACGACCGCCGCGGCGGGAAGCATGAAGCGGCCCAGGCCCGGGTAGCCGCCCACCGTCGTCATCACGAGGACGAGCGCCACCCAGGCCAGCACTCCGCCCCCCAGCGCGAGCGTCAGGCGCTCGCGCCGGCGCAGCGCGAGCGTCAGGGCCACCGCGGCTCCCACCAGCGCGGGCAGGACCGTGAGCCGAGCGCCCCGGCGGAGCACCTCGAGCGCGGGATGGTTGCCGAGATGGCCGTTGAAGGAGGTCGCGTGCGAGCTCGCGCTGAACGGATCGCCCGAGCCGATCCACGGCGGCAGGAACCAGAGCAGCGGGATCAGCGCCAGCCCCGCGAGGATCGCCGAGCGCGCCCGCCAACCCTCCTCCCGCCACCGCCAGATCGCGTAGAGCCCGAGGAAGGGCCAGACCTCCGGCCGGATGAGCGCGGCGCCCACCCCGAGCCAGTACGCCCAGCGGCGGTGGCCCTCGAGGTGGGCGAGGATCGCCCACAGCACGCCGGCCACGAGCAGCGGCTCGGAGGGACCGCGGGCCATGTCGCGCAGCCAGTCCTCGTTGAGGACGAGCGCGGCCACGGCCACCGCACCCGCCCACCGGCCCGCCAGGCGCGTGCCGAGGCGGTAGCCCGCCACGAGGGCGAGGAGCCCGCCGCCGCGCGCGACGACGAGCCACAGCTTCGGAGAGAGGCCTCCGAACGCCGAGAACACCGTCGTGAAGAGAACCGGGAAGGGCTTCCAGGACGGACCGCCGTTGGTGTGCAGGTCGAGGTGGGAGACCTCTCGCCCCCACACGATCCACGCGAACGGGTCGAAGCTCGGAACCGAGGGCAGCAGCAGCACGGAGAGGAGGCCCGCGAGCAGGCACGCGCCGACCGCGATGGCGGCGAAGGGAAGGTGGCGAGACCGCGACGCGGGCTCCCGCTCGTCGGGTAGGCCCCCCCGGCGCTCGCCAGGGGTCCGGCCCGTCACGGGCGGGAGCGTCGCCTGCCCCTTCGCGTGCTCGCGATCGGGCATGGAAGGCCGACACTGTACCGGCCCCCCCGGCGGGCGGCCCGCGCGCGACCGGAGTGGATCAGTACGCGGCGCGCAGCGCCAGCCCGAGCGCGTACTCGGGCCACCAGGCGCCGGTGGCGGGCGCCCCGGGGCGGCAGGCCCCGCCCGAGCGTCCGGGGTTCCCGATCCAGAAGTACCCGTCCATCTGCGCGACGCCGGTGTAGGTCGTCGGCCGCGGGCCGAGCGCCCGGCCCGGCGGGTTGCAGAGGATCTCGTTGCCGTAGCGCACGCGGCTGTGCGGAACGAGCGGCCCGCGGCCGTTCGCCGCGGTGCTCACGATGAAGTGCTGACCGCCCAGCCCGGCGGAGATCGCCTGGCCGTAGGCCACCTCGCGCGCCGTCCAGTCGAAGTGGGTCGAGTTGAGGAAGAACCCCTGCGCGCCTCCGACGCCGGCGAGCTTGAGCAGGTGGACCGTCCGCCCGACCGAGAGCGCGTCGGCGGCTCCGGCGTCGAGGTAGACCGCGACGCGCGGCAGGCGCCCGAGCCGGCGGATCGCGTAGCGCAGGAGCGTCATGCGGGCGTGCAGCGCCCGTCCGCTCAGGCACCCGGAGGTGATGATCGCGTCCTGCTCGAGGAAGATCACGGCGCGGTGGGAGCCAAGGCCGCTGGCAAAGCCCTCGATCCAGCGCTTGTACTGGGCCGCGTCGCGGCTGCCGCCCGCGTCGTAGCCGCCACAGCGCTCGTGGCGCAGGCGGTAGACGGCGAGCAGCGGCACCGTGCCGGGCGCCTGGCGGTCCTCGCGAATGAGGAGCCGCCGGACGGCGGCGTGGATGCCGGGGGTCCACGGGCCGAAGCGCTTGGTCTCGGGCTCGCGGGCGATCTTCTCGAGCACCTGAGCGCTCTGCCGGCGGCCGTGGCGGCGCCAGTAGCGCACCTGCCGCGCGGCGAGCCCGTACTCCTGGTCCACGAAGAAGTGGGCGCCGCTCAGCGCGCTGGCGCCCGGAGTGGGCGGGGTGAGGAGGAGCAGCGGGTTAGCGAGATCCCGCGCACCCGCGGTCGGCGCGAGGACTCCCACGGCGAGCAGGGCGAGGGTCAGGAGAAGAGCGGCGCGGGGCAGGCGGGGCATGGTCGGGCGGATCGACGGCGCGGGCGGAGGAAGGCAGCGGCGGCCCGAGGCACGAGGCGCGGCCTCCTCCTTCATCGGCCAACCGGCGCGGCGCCTGAAGGGGTCTCGCTACCCTCGCCCGCTCCGCCGGCGGCCGGGCCCCCGACCGCACCTCCTTAGCTCGCTCCGTGTTGAGGGCACGACCCATGTTGGCTCGCCTCCTTCCGCTCACCCTCCTCGCCGCCCTCGTCCTCGCCGCGCCCGCACGCGCCCAGGGCCCTGCCTACGCGCCCGACGTCCCGGAGCACAAGGCGCTCTATGCCGACGGGTCCGACGGGCGCTATCTCCTCGGCGGCGCCTGGCTCTTCCGCGACGAGCCGAGCGATCCGGCCGTCACCGCCGGCCTGCCGGGTGGAAGCTCCACCGACGGCTGGCGCCCGGTCAGCGTCCCGAACGCCTACAACGCCGGTGGCACCACCGTGGCGAGCATGGTCGGGCACCCCATCTGGTACCGCAAGGACTTCCGCCTGCCCTCGGCCGACGCCTCCGTGCGCTGGAACATCCGCTTCGAGTCGGTGCAGAACCTGGCGCAGGTCTACCTGAACGGCCGCCTCGTGGGCAGCCACATCGGCGCCTTCCTCCCCTTCGAGCTCCCGCTCAAGGGCCTGACGCGCCGGGGCGTGAACCGCCTCGTGGTGCGGGTCGACCCCCGGCGTGGCACCGGCGACCTGCCGCCGGGCGGCTTCTACGCCAACGGCAACCCCTTCGGCGGATGGTGGAACTACGGCGGGCTCCTGCGGGAGGTGTACCTGCGGCGCATCGACCGGGTGGACATCGCCTCGGTGCTCGTGCGCCCGCACCTCCCGTGCCGGCGGTGCCCGGCGACGATCGAGGAGCAGCTCGTCCTGCGCAACGTGACCTCCTCGCCCCAGCGAGTTCGCCTCCGGGCCCGCTACGGCACCCTCGCCGTGCCCTTCGGGCCGGTCACCGTGCCGGCGGGCGGGACGCGGACGGTGCGCTCGCAGCTCCGGATTTCGCGCCCGCGCCTCTGGAGCCCTCCCCACCCCACGCTCTATCCGGCCTCCTTCGCCCTGAGCTCCGCCGACCCGGGCAGGCCGGCGCGGCGGCTCGCCGGCTACTCCCTGCACAGCGGGATCCGCTCCATCACGGTCTCGAACGGGCGCCTGCTGCTCAACGGGCAGGCCGTGCACTTCCGCGGCGTCGCCCTGCACGAGGACGATCCGCTCCTCGGCGCGGCGCTGAACGGGACCGTCCGCCGGCGCGACATGGAGGCGGTCAAGGCGGTCGGGGCCACGCTCCTGCGCGCCCACTACCCCCTCCATCCCGAGTTCCAGGAGCTCGCCGACCGCATGGGGATCATGCTCTGGTCCGAGGTCCCCGTCTACCAGATCCAGACCCGGGACCTCATGACCGCCCGGACCCGGCGCCTGGCCGCGACCGCGCTGGCCACCAACATCGCGGTCAACCAGAACCATCCCTCCGTGCTGCTCTGGAGCATCGGGAACGAGCTGCGCTTCCAGCAGTCGCCCGCGGAGGCCTCCTACACGCGCCACGCCGCCGCCCAGGCCAAGCGTCTCGACCCCACCCGGCCGGTGGGCATGGCGGTGGGCGGCTACCCGGGGATCGGCTGCCAGCCGGCGTACAACTCGCTCGACGTCGTCGGGCTGAACGAGTACTTCGGCTGGTACGCGGGCTCGGGCGGCTCGATCGCCGATCGCGACGACCTCTCGGCCTACCTCGACGAGATCCACGCCTGCTACCCGAAGAAGGCGCTGATGGTCACCGAGTTCGGCTTTGAGGCCAACCGCAACGGACCCGTCGACGAGAAGGGCACCTACCAGAACCAGGCCGACCAGGTCGCCTACCACCTCGGGGTCTTCGCCACGAAGCCCTACCTCGCCGGAGCCGTGTACTGGGCGTTCATCGACTTCCGCTGCAACGTGGGCTGGAACGGCGGCAACCCGCGCCCCGGACCGCCCATCCATCGCAAGGGCCTGCTCGACCTCTTCTTCAATCCCAAGCCCGCCTACGAGATCGTGCAGCGCTCCTACCGCTCCACGCGCCAGCTCGGGCCCTGACCCGCCGCGGGGCTAAGGGGCCTAGGAGCGTGTGAAGCGGCAGCGCAGCAGGGTCGCGATCACGCGGAAGCCGTCGACGGTGGTCAGCTTCTTGCCCTCGGCGGTGGCGCGCGCCCGGTAGTGGACGGGCACCTCGAAGATCCGCTCGCCGCGCTGGAGCAGGCGCGCGGTGATCTCCGGCTCGATGGCGAAGCCCGGCGAGCGCAGCGGCAGGGAGCGGAACACGTCGGTGCGGATGGCCTTGTGGCAGGTCATCATGTCGTGGAGGTAAACGTTGAAGAGGACGTTGGCCGCGAGCGTCACGCCCTTGTTGCCGAGCACGTAGAGGAACGAGTGGCTCGTGTAGCCGTCGAAGGCGCGCACGCCGAAGGCGGCGTTCGAGCGTCCGTCGACGAGCGGAGGCAGGAGGAGGGCGAGGTCGTTGGGGTCGTATTCGAGATCGGCGTCGAAGATCGCCGACCACTCGCCGGTGGCGTGGCCGAGCGCGGTGCGGACCGCGGCGCCCTTGCCCCGATTGGCCTCGTGCTCGAAGCACGTGACGCGCTCGGGCCACTCCCCCTGACGCAGGATCTCCCTCGTGCCGTCGGTGGAGCCGTCGTCGACGACGATGAGCTCGATGTCGACCGGCAGCTCGGCCTCGAGCACCTCGGCGATCGCGCGCTGCACGGTGGCAGCCTCGTTGTAGACCGGCATGAGGATCGAGAGCAAGGAGAGGTCCTTCGCGGGGCTGGGCGCGGAACGGAGGGGCGGCCTCGCCGCTGGGCGGCTCGGGGCGGAGGGGGAGGGCGCGTCGGCGCTCCCGCGCGGCGCGGCATCCTACCCGATGCGCGTGCCCGGGCCCGGGCCGGCGAGCGCCCGCCCGGCCTCAGGCGACGGCGTGGGCCTCGAGCACCGCGGCGTCCACGTCGAAGTTGGCGTGGACCGCGGCGACGTCGTCGTTCTCCTCGAGCGCGTCCACGAGCCGGAGCAGGCGCGCGGCCGGCTCGCCCTCGAGGGGCACGCGCGTCTTCGGAAGCTGCGCGACCTCGGCGCTCTGGATCTCGATCCCGGCGCCGTCGAGGGCGGCGCGGACGGCCTGCAGCTCGCCCGGCTCGCTGAGGACCTCCCACAGGTCCTCGTCGCGCGAGATGTCCTGCGCCCCGGCGTCGATCGCGGGCATGAGCTCCTCCTCGCCGTACCGCGTGGCGTCGAGCACGAGCACCCCGCGCTTGTCGAAGAGGTAGGCGACCGAGCCCGGCTCCCCGAGGCTGCCTCCGTGCTTGGAGAGCACGTGGCGCACGTCGGCGGAGGTGCGGTTGCGGTTGTCGGTGAGCACCTCGATGAGAAGCGCCACGCCCCCCGGCCCGTAGCCCTCGTAGAGCACCGTCTCGATCGCGGCGGCATCGGCGCCCGCGCCCGTGCCCTTGGCGATCGCCCGCTCGATGTTGTCCTTGGGCATGGAGGCGTCGCGGGCCTTTTGGACCGCGACGGCCAGCGCGGCGTTGGACTCGGGCTCGCCGCCTCCTTCCCGCGCGGCCACGGTGACGGCCCGCGCGAGCTTGGTGAAGTGCGCGCCGCGGCGAGCGTCCACGACGGCCTTCTTGTGCTTGATCGAAGCCCACTTCGAGTGCCCGGACATCGTCCGAGAGCCTAGCCTCCCCGTATACCTCCTGGCGGCCTCTTCCCCGCCGTCCTCTCCTCCCACCCCTTGACCGGAGGTCTCACCCGCATGCGCCCCCCTCTCCCCCTCCTCGCCACCGCACTGTGCGCCGGCGCCCTCCTCGCCGCGGGTTGCGGCTCCTCGAGCACGTCGAACTCCTCGGGCTCGTCGGGCGGCTCGACGCCGGTCTCGAGCGGCAACACCGTCGCCGTGAAGATGTCGCAGATCATGTTCTCCCCCAAGACGGTGAGTGCCAAGGTCGGCCAGACCGTCACCTGGACCAACGAGGACTCGACCGCCCACAACGTGACCGCCCAGGGCGGCGCGTCGTTCAAGTCGGCCGACTTCGGGCAAGGCAAGAGCTACTCCTACAAGCTCGTGACGCCGGGAACGATCAAGTACGTGTGCACCATCCACCCGGGCATGGAGGGCACGCTCACCGTCACGAAGTAGTGCAGGCCGCGGCTGCGATAGCGTCGCGGCATGAGCGAGCGAACGCAGTACGCAGCCGGCACCTTCTGCTGGACCGACCTGTCACGACCGACCCCGAGGCGGCCAAGGCGTTCTACTCGGGCCTCTTGGGCTGGGAGGCCGAGGACATGCCGGTCGGCGACGGCACCTTCTACTCGATGATGCGCCTGGGTGGGAGGAACGTCGCCGCGATCCAGCCGCAGCCGCCGCAGCAGCGGGATGCGGGCGTGCCGCCGGTGTGGAACTCCTATGTGTCCGTGCAGAGCGCGGACGCGACCGCCGAGGGAGCGGGGGCGCTCGGCGCGACGGTGCACGCGCCGCCTTTCGACGTCATGGAGGCGGGGCGGATGGCGGTGATCCAGGATCCGCAGGGGGCGTTCCTCATCGCGTGGGAGGCGCGACGCCACGTCGGGGCGGGGCTCGTGAACGCGCCGGGCGCGCTGGTCTGGAACGAGCTGGCCTCGCCCGATCTCGAGGCGTCGGCCGCCTTCTACCGCGGCCTCTTCGGGTGGACGATCGCGCCCTTCTCGAGTGAGGGTGAGCCCTACCTCGCCATCAAGAACGGCGAGGCCAACAACGGCGGGATGCGCGAGCCGAGCCGGCCCGGCACGCCGCCGCACTGGCTCGCCTACTTCGGGATCGAGGACGTCGACGGGGGACTGGCGAACGTGCAGGAGCTCGGCGGCACGACGCTGGCGGGGCCGATCGACATCGAGATCGCCCGCATCGGGATCGTCCAGGACCCGCAGGGCGCCGTCTTCGCGCTCTACGCGGGCGAGCTCGAGCCGTAGGCCTCCCTTCTCAGGGCCCGAGCGCCTCGGGGTGGGCGCGGTGCCACTCCACGGTGCGCCGCAGCCCCTCCTCGAGGCCCACCCGGGGCTCCCAGCCGGTGAGTGCGTGTAGCTTGGCGGCATCCACCCACTGGCGGTCGATCTCTCCCGCCGGCGTGCCGTGTCCGTGCACTTCGGGCTCGACGCCCGTTCCGGCCAGGCGGCAAACGAGCGCGACGACGTCGCGGACGGCGTGCGGGCGACCGCCGCCCGCGTTGAACGCCTCGCCGCGCGCCTCCGGGTGACGATCGAGGGCCTCGGCCAGCGCGAGGTAGGCGCTCACGGCGTCCTCGACGTAGAGGAAGTCGCGTTGGGGGGAGCCGTCGGAGCGGATGATCGGTCGGCGCCCGGCGAGCGCGGCGCCGACGGCCTCGGGAATCAGCCGGGAGCGGTGGGGATCGCCCCCGCCGTAGAGGTTCGCGAAGCGGGTGACCGCGACCGGCAGCCCGTAGGAGTGCCAGTAGGAGCGGGCGATCAGGTCGGTGGCCGCCTTGCTCACGTCGTAGGGGAAGCGCGGCTGGAGCGGGGCGTCCTCGCGGTAGGGCAGCTCCGCGTGGCTGCCGTAGGCCTTGTCGGAGGAGGCGACGAGCACCCGCTCGACCTCGTGGCGCCGGCAGGCCTCGAGCACCGTCCACGTGCCGCGCACGTTGGTCTCGAAGGTTCCCACGGGCGAGCGGAGCGCGGTGCCCACGATCGCCTGGGCGGCGAGGTGGAAGACGGTGTCGACCTCCCATTCCGCGAGGGCCCGGTCGAGCAGCGCCAGGTCACAGACGTCCCCGCCCACCACGCCCACCTCCCGCTCGAGCCCGAGGAGGACGAGCGTGGAGCGCGGCGTCGAGTCCCGGCGCAGGACCGTGACCTGTGCCCCCTCCTCGAGGAGCGCCCCGACCAGCCACGCGCCGAGCAGCCCGTAGGCGCCCGTCACGAACACCGAGCGCATCGGGCTCACGCCCACGTCTTCCACGGCGCCGCCCCGCGCGCCCACAGGTCGTTCAGCAGCACGGCGTCCTTGTAGGTGTCCATGCAGTCCCAGAAGCCCTCGTGCCGGTAGGCGTGGAGCTGCCCGGCGGCGGCGAGGGCCTCGAGCGGCTCACGTTCGAGCACCGATCCCTCGTCCAGCAGGTCGAGCACTCCCGGCTCGAAGCAGAAGAAGCCGCCGTTGACCCACTGCCGCGCGCGCGGCTTCTCGGCGAAGCCGCGCACACGGCCGTCGCCGTTGAGCTCCGCCACCCCGAACGGCAGCTCGGGACGGACCACGGTCACGGTGGCCAGATCGCCGTGGGCACGGTGGAAGGCGAGCAGCGCCCGGAGGTCGACGTCGGCGACGCCGTCGGCGTAGGTCGCGCAGAACGGCGCGCCGTCCAGACGCTCGGCGACGGCCGCCACCCGGCCGCCCGTCGGGGTGTCGAGCCCCGTCGCGGCACAGGTGACCTCGACGCCCTCGGGCCAGGGCTCGGCGGCGACGAAGCGCTCGATGAGCTCGCCCTTGTAGCCCGTGCAGAGCACGAACCGCCTCAGCCCGCGGGCCGCGTAGAGCTGCATCACGTGCCAGAGGATCGGCCGGCCGCCGATCTCCACGAGCGGCTTGGGGATCGATTCGGTGTGCTCCTGCAGCCGCGTGCCGCGGCCGCCGCAGAGGATCACCACCGTCGGGTCGTCGTGCGGGCTCGCCATGCGCGCCGGGCATTATCGTGACCGTTCGCTCGGGAGATGATCGCCGCTCCCCGCGCGCGGCCCCGTAGGATGCCCGCCCGATGAGCGTTCCCGAGCAGATCTTCAAGGCCTACGACGTCCGCGGCCTCTACGGCGAGGAGATCGACGGCGCCGTCGCCGAGCAGGTGGCCCGTGGCTTCGTCCACGTGCTCGCCGACGGCGCGGGCAAGCGGCCCGCCGAGCTGCGCATCGGCCTGGGCCGCGACATGCGTCTCACCGCGCCCGAGCTCGCGGCGCGCTACCGCGCCGGGCTCACCGCCGAGGGCGCGTCGGTCCTCGATGCCGGGGAGGTGGGCACCGAGATGCTCTACTTCCTGGTCGGTTCGCGGGAGCTCGACGGCGGGCTCATGTGCACCGCCTCGCACAACCCCAAGGCCTACACGGGTGCCAAGCTCGTCCGCGAGGGGGCGATCGCCCTCTCGGGCGACGCGGGGATCCAGGAGGTCCGCCGCCGGATCGAGGCCGGCTTCGGGCCGCCGGCGCAAGCGCCCGGCCCCGTGGAGCAGGTCGACCTCTACGCGGAGTTCCAGGAGCACGCCCTGGGCTTCGTCGACGCGGCGGCGATCCGGCCGCTGCGCGTGGTGCTCGACGGCGGCAACGGCATGGCCGGCCCGATGGTCGGCCCGCTGCTCGAGCGCCTCGGACTCGACCTCTTCACCACCTACTGGACGCCGGACGGCGACTTTCCCGACCACGAGCCCAACCCGCTGCTCGAGGAGAACCGCCGGTTCATCGTCGAGAAGGTGCTCGAGACCGGCGCCGACCTGGGGATCGCGTGGGACGGGGATGCGGACCGCTGCTTCTTCATCGACGACACCGGGCGCTTCGTGGACGGAGACTTCCTCACCACCCTGCTCGCCGAGTCCCTGCTCGAGAAGCAGCCCGGCGCGACCGTCCTCTACGACGTCCGCGCGAGCCGCGCCGTGGCCGACGTGGTGCACGCCCGCGGCGGCCGAGCGCTGATGAACCGCGTGGGCCACGCCTTCTTCAAGACCAGGATGCGCGAGGAGGGCGCGATCTTCGCCGGCGAAGTCTCGGGCCACTACTACTTCGGGGACTTCTACTGCGCGGACTCGGGGACGCTTCCGGCTCTGCTCATCCTCGAGCTCCTCTCCAGGCGGGGCGCCACGCTCTCCGCGCTCCTCGAGCCCTACCGCTCGCGCTACTTCATCTCGGGCGAGATCAACTCCCAGGTGGCCGACGGCCCGGGCAAGATGCGCGAGCTCGCCGAGCGCTACCCCGACGCGCGGCAGTCCGAGCTCGACGGGATCTCGATCGACTACGAGGACTGGCACTTCAACGTCCGCTCCTCCAACACCGAGCCCCTCCTACGCCTGTGCCTCGAGTCGCTCGTCTCGCCCGAGGACATGGAGCGCCGCCGCGACGAGGTGCTCTCCGTCATCCGCTCGTGAGCGGCCCGCCCCCGGGGCTCGAGCGAGCGGCCGAGGCGGGCATCCACTGCCTGGCGATCCCCACGCCGTTCCAGGTCGGACGGGTCAACACCTACCTGATCGAGGACGACCCGCTCACCCTCATCGACTCCGGACCGAACTCGGGCAAGGCGCTCGACGCGCTCGAGCGGGCGCTGGACGCGCACGGACGCCGGATCGAGGACATCGAGCTGCTGGTGCTCACCCACCAGCACGTCGATCACCTGGGGCTGGCGTCGATCGTGGCGCGGCGCTCGGGGGCCGAGGTGGCCGCGCTCGACCGCCTGGCGCCCTACCTCGCACGCTACGCGGAGGAGGCCGAGGCGGACGACCGCTTCGCGGAGGAGCTCATGCTCCGCCACGGGATCGCCCCCGACGTCACGGCGGCGCTGCGCGCGGTCTCCCGCGCGTTTCGCGCCTGGGGATCGGCGGTCGACGTCACGCGTCCGCAGGCGCACGGCGAGTCGCTCGCGCTGCGCGACCGCACGCTCCAGGTGCTCCACCGCCCCGGTCACTCGCCCTCGGACACGGTGTTCTGGGACGCCGAGCGGCGGATCCTCCTGGGGGGAGACCACCTCATCGCCCACATCTCCTCGAACCCCCTGGTGACCCGGCCGCTGCCGGGCGCGGAGGACGGCGCCGGGGGCGCGCGGCCGCAAGCCCTCGTCTCCTACCTCGAGTCGCTGCGCGCCACGCGCGCGATGCCGGCCGAGCTCGTGCTCGCCGGCCACGGCGAGCCGGTGACGGAACACGGCGCGCTGATCGACGAGCGCCTCGCCCTCCACGGCCGCCGGGCGCGCAAGATCCTGGGCCTCGTCGAGGAGGAGGCGCGCTCGGCTCACCAGATCGCCCGGGCGCTGTGGGGCGAGGCGGCCGTCACCCAGGCCTACCTCACCCTCTCCGAGGTGCTCGGTCACGTCGACCTGCTGATCGGCGACGGCCGGTTGCGCGAGCACGCGGACGGCGGGATCACGCGCTTCGCCGCGGCCTGAGCTCCTCCATGTCGGCGAGGTGGGTCACGTTCTCGCGGTCATCCGCCTCCTCGCTCGGCGCCCCGGCGAACCACGCGTCGAGGATCTCGACGAGCCCCGCCTCCGAGACCGAGCACAGGGAGAGCGCGAGCACGTTGGCGTCGTTCCAGCGACGGGCGCCGTCCGCGGTGGGACCGTCGGCGCAGAGGGCCGCCCGGACCCCCCGCACCTTGTTGGCCGCGATGGAGGCTCCCGTGCCCGTCCAGCAGCAGACGATGCCCTGCTCGGCGCGGCCCTCGGCCACGTCGCGGGCGGCGGCCTCGCTCGCCCACGCCCAGTCGTCGCGCTCCGCCTCGCTGAGCGCGCCGTGGGGCACCGGCTCGTGCCCGCGGCGGCGCAGCTCCTCCACCACCGCGGCGGCCACCCCGGTGCGCTCGTCGGCGGCGACGGCGATCCTCATCCGCCCGAGGCGCTCGGCAGGCGCTGGACACGCGCGGGCGGATCGTCGCGCAGCAGGCGGGGAACGGTCACGAGCCGGAGGTGGCGCCGGCGCAGAGCGCGAATGATGAACGGCAGGGCCCGTACGGTCTCCGAGCGCTCGCCGCCGGCGTCGTGCATCAGGACGATCGCGCCGGGGCGGACGGCGGAGAGCACGTTTCGCACGATGACCGCCACGCCGGGCCGCGTGTAGTCGCGGCTGTCGACCGTCCAGAGGACCATGAGCATGCGAAAGCGGCGGAGCGCCCCGAGCGTGGCCGCGCTGAACGACCGGTAGGGCGGTCGGAAGAGGCGCGGATAGGGCACCCCGCGCAGGCGCAGGCCGCCCGCCGCGTCGGCGATCTGGGAGACCTGCGCACTCCGGGGCAGCCGCGCCATCTGGGGGTGGTTCTGGGTGTGGTCGCCGACGACGAAGCCCTCGTGCTCCTCCGCCCTCAGCGACGCGCCGAAGTCCTGGAGCATCTGTCCCACGACGAAGAAGGTCGCCGGCACGTGCACGCGGCGCAGCACGTCCAGCACCTGGGGCGTGTACGGGCCGGGACCGTCGTCGAAGGTGAGAGCCACCTCGCGCACCCGCCGGCCGCCGCCGGTGATGAAGGGCGTGCGCCTGAGGACCCGGTCGACGCCGAGGTTCTCGTCCGGGCGGCGGTGGCGCGGTCGCGGGGCGCTCTGGGTCGCGAGCGCGAGCAGGCGCGCCCGGAAGCCGTCGTGCGGGACCGCTCCGGCGCGCGGAGGGACGGCGGTCGCCAGCAGCACGGCGGTGGCGCCGGCCGCCACGGCGGTCCCGAGCGCCGCCAGTGCCATCACGCGCCGGCGACGCCGTCGACGGGCCAGCTCCGAGCGCCGGCGCGCGCGTCGCCACTCGAGGCTCGAGGCGCTCGAACTCATGGCTGTGCTCGCGGCATGCTCGTCGACGATCCTCGTGTGGTCGCCTCAGCGCCCCGCCGCGCGGGCCCGCGTGCCGGCCGGCGCGAGGCGTCCCGCCGAGGGACATGAAGGTAGCGCGCCGGCCGGCGGGGAACCGGTGCCCGGATAGGCTGGCCGGACATGGCCGACTCCGTCTGGCTCGTGATCCCCACCTACGACGAGGCGGACGACATCGAGCGGCTCCTGCGCACCGCGGCCGCTGAGCTCGAATGCGCGGCGCCCGGGGCATGGCGAATCCTCGTCGTGGACGACGGCTCGCCTGACGGCACGGGTCGGATCGTGGACGGGCTGAGCCGCGAGATCCCTCGGATCGGGGCCCTGCACCGCACGGGCAAGGAGGGGATCGGCCCCGCCTACCGGGCGGGCTTCGACGCCGCTCTGCGCGCCGGCGCCGGGGTGGTGGTCCAGATGGACGCCGACTTCTCCCACGATCCCGCCTACCTCGGGACCATGCTCGGCGAGCTCGCCCGCAGCGACGTGGTGCTCGGCTCCCGTTACGTCCCCGGGGGCGGAATCACCGACTGGGGGCCGGTGCGCCGCACGCTCTCGCGGGGAGGCTGCCTCTACGCTCGGGCGATCCTGCGCGTGCCCGTCCGCGACCTCACCGGCGGCTTCAAGGCGCACCGGCGCGCCGTGCTGGAGGCGATCGACCTCCCGAGCATCCGCTCGCGGGGCTACGCCTTCCAGATCGAGATGACCTACCGCGCGCTGCTCCGCGGCTACCGCGTGCGCGAGGTGCCGATCGTCTTCCGCGACCGGCGGGAGGGCACGAGCAAGATGTCCTGGCGTGTCGCCTTCGAGGCCGTGTGGCTCGTTCCCCGCCTGCGACGCCCGGCCCGGGCCGGCGCGGGCCCCGGGCGGCCGTATCCGCCGAGGTGAGCGCGTAGTCGGGCGTCGGCGAGCCGCCGCGCACCCGGTCCAACCTGTGGATGCCCTACCGTTCCGGAGCCGTGGCGCCCGAGGAGCAGCAGACACCCGTCCTTCCCGGTACGGCGGCGCCGCGCCGCTTCCGCCCCCGCTTCCACTACGAGCTGCTCGTGTGCGGGGTGCGCGGGCACGAGCTGATCGGCACGGACGCCGCCGAGCTGCGCCAGGAAGACGCCCTGCTGGCCCGCGAGATGGACGGCGTGCGCTGGTACCGCTGCCTGCGCTGCGACTCGTGGCTGCCGCTCGGAGCGGCCTCGGACCGAGGCAGCCGCCACTTCCCGCCCGCCCGGGAGGAGATCGAGCTCCCGCTGCGCGGGCGACCGCTGCGCGACAAGATCGTGCTGCGCGTCATCGCCGTCGACCGCGCGCTGCACTTCCTGGTGCTCGCGCTCCTGGGGCTGGGGATCCTGCTCTTCGCCTCGCGCGACACCGTGCGCCACACGCTCTTCCGGGTCCTGACCGACGTGCAGACCGGCGTGGGCGGCGGTCCCGTGCAGACCTCGGGTCACGGCTTCCTCCACAGCGCGACGAAGCTCTTCACGCTGCGCCCCGACAAGCTCGACCTCTTCGCCGGCGCGGTGCTGGGCTACGCGGCGCTCGAGGGGATCGAGGCGGTCGGCCTCTGGCTGCAGAAGCGCTGGGCGGAGTACCTGACGTTCATCGCCACCGCGCTGTTCCTGCCGCTCGAGGTCTACGAGCTCGCCCACCGCGTCTCGCCCTTCAAGATCAGCGCGTTCGTCATCAACCTCGCGGTCGTCGTCTACCTCCTGTTCGCCAAGCGCCTGTTCGGACTGCGTGGCGGAGCGAAGGCCGAGGAGGCCCAACGCGAGCGCGACATGGGCTGGGGCTCGCTCGAGCGCGCGGTGCCCGAGCGGGTGGCGGCCGAGCCGGCCTAGAAGCTCCACTCCCGGGGTTGCTCACGGTCGCTGGGGCGGCTACAACTCAAAAGGTGCCACCGCTCTGGCTGAGGCTCGCCGTGCTCGCCGTCCTCGTGCTCTCGCTCCTGGGAGCCTACGCGGGCCCCCGTCCTCGCCGCCCGTGTGCGCCCGGGCGCTACGCCGCGGTCCTCGGGTGCTCGCTGATGGCCGTGCTCGCCGCCCTCGCGACGCTGCTCGCCGGGCAGCGCCTCGCGGGCGCGATCCTCGTCGCCGCCGCCGTCGAGGGACTCTGCCTGACGGGCTGGCTCGCCCGTCACCGCCCCGGTGAGGAGAGGCCCGAGGCGCAGGACCCGCCTCTGCCGCCCTCGGACCCCGGGCACTTCGACTGGGATCGCTTCGAGCGCGACTTCCGCGCCTACGATGCGCGCCGGGACGCTCGGCGGCCTCCTTCGCGGCGCTCTCCCACTCCCAAGCCGCCGACCTGACTCACGCCTCCGCTCCGGCGCGCTCGCTGACCATCGCCAGGAAGAGCTCGTGCACGCGATCATCGCCCGAGAGCTCGGGATGGAAGGCGACCACGAGCACTGAGCCCTGGCGCGCCGCCACCGGATGGCCGTCGACCTCGGCCAGCACCTCGACGCCGTCGCCCGCCTCCTCGATCCACGGCGCGCGAATGAAGACCGCCTCGAGCGGGCGGCCGTCGCCGAGCTCGAGCCCGACCTCAAAGGACCGGACCTGGCGCCCGAACGCGTTGCGTCGCGCGCTGATGTCGAGCAGTCCGAGGTGCTCGCGGTCGGCGATGATCAGCCCCGCGCAGGTCCCGAGCACCGGCGTGCCCGACGTGGCCAGCGCTTGTAGCGGCTCGGCGAGCGCCTCGCGCCCGAGGCCGAGCGTCATCACGGTCGACTCCCCTCCGGGGAGCACGAGCCCGTCGAGCCCCTCGAGATCGGCCGGCACGCGCACCTCGCGCACCCTCGCGCCGAGGCGAGCAAGCACCCGGGCGTGCGCCTCGACGTCGCCCTGGAGGGCGAGCACGCCGATCGTGGGCGGCACCGCTACCAGCCGCGCTGGGCGAGGAGCTGCTCGGCCCCGAGCTTGGAGGTCTCGAGCGAGCTCATCGCCGCTCCGAGCCCCTCGGAGGCGGCGGCGACCCGCTCGGGGTCGCGGAAGTGCGTGGTCGCCTCCACGATCGCGCGCGCGCGACGCTCCGGATCGGAGGACTTGAAGATCCCCGAGCCGACGAAGACCCCTTCGGCCCCGAGCTGCATCATGAGCGCGGCGTCGGCCGGCGTGGCGATGCCCCCCGCGCAGAAGAGCACGACGGGCAGCCGGCCCCGCTCGGACACCTCGCGGACGAGGTCCAGCGGAGCGGCGTGCTCCTTGGCGGCGCTCGCGAGCTCGGCCTCGTCCAGCGTGCAGAGCCGCTGGATCTCTGCGGTGATCCGGCGCATGTGCCGCACCGCCTCGACGATGTCGCCGGTGCCCGCCTCGCCCTTGGAGCGGATCATCGCCGCGCCCTCGCCGACCCGGCGGAGGGCTTCGCCCAGGTTGGTGGCTCCGCACACGAACGGCACCTTGAACGTCCACTTGTCGACGTGGTTGACCTCGTCGGCCGGGGTCAGCACCTCCGACTCGTCCACGTAGTCGACCTCGAGCGCCTCGAGCACCTGCGCCTCGGCGAAGTGGCCGATCCGGGCCTTGGCCATCACCGGGATCGTGACCGCCTCCTGGATGCCGCGGATCATCGTCGGATCGGACATGCGCGCCACCCCGCCGTCGCGGCGGATGTCGGCGGGCACGCGCTCGAGCGCCATGACGGCGGAGGCGCCGGCATCCTCGGCCAGGCGAGCCTCCTCCGGCGTGACGACGTCCATGATCACGCCGCCCTTGAGCATCTCGGCCAGGCCGGCCTTGACACGGAACGTGGCCTCGTCGCGCATGGCGTCGAGTGTAGCCCCGCCGGCCGCCGCGCTACTTGAGCCGGAAGGCGCGGATCCGGGTGTCGTACTGCTGGGCGTCGCGGGCGTAGACGCCATAGGCGAGCGCCTGGATGACCGCGAGCAGCGCGGTGTGCGAGCGCACGTACCCGGGGCTGTTCGAGGAGTAGTAGAGGCGGATCCGCGCCTGACGGGCCACCTCGGACAGGGTCGCGTCGGTGATCGCGAGCGTCGTGGCCTTGCGGTGGCGCGCGAGCTTCATCGTCCGCGCGATCAGCGGAGCCGGGCGCCCGGCCGAGAGGCCGATCACCAGCGTCCCCTCGTCGATCCGGGAGAGGCGCCCGAGCGCCTCCTGCGAGGGGCTCGCCACGATCTCCGCCTGGAGGTCGAGGAGCATGAGCAGGTGGCGCAGGTAGGAGGCGAAGAACGCCATCTGGTCGGTTCCGGCGATCAGGACGCGGTGGGCGGCGACGATGGCGTCGATCGCCGCCTCCACGTCGCGGCGCGAGAGCTTGCGCGCGGTGTCCTCGACGTTGACGTGGTCGGCCCCCACCGCCGACTCGAACTCGGACTGGTCGAGCGAGAAGAGCGGCGTCACCGCGGGCACGGCCCCACCCGCCGGGGGCCGGCGGCGGTACTCCTCCCGCGCGGCCTGCTGCAGCTCCGGGAAGCCCTCGAAGCCGAGGGCCTGGGAGAAGCGCACGACCGTCGAGCTCGAGGTGTTCGCGCGCCGGGCGAGCTCCTCCGCGGTATGGAAGGCCGCCTCGTCGAGGTGGTCGACGATGTACTGCGCGACGTCCTTCTGGGAGCGGGAGAACTCCTCGAACCGGGCGGTGATGAACGAGGAGAGGCTCTGGTGGCCCTGGGGGGCTGCGAGCGGGGCGGCGGTGGTCAGGGTGGCGCGCTTCATCGGCGAGCACGGGTTTCGACGCCGCTCGGTGGTGTTCCTTCCGCGAGCCTCGCGCTCGACTACCCTGCGCCGGCGATGCAGCCCCTTTCCACCGAGCTCGACGGCCTCGTGCGCCTGGCCCCGACCGTCCACCGGGACGAGCGGGGCTTCTTCAGCGAGACCTTTCGCGCCGAGGAGTGGGCGGCGCACGGGGTGGATGTCACCTTCGTGCAGGACAACCACTCGCGCTCGCGCCGCGGGACGTTGCGGGGCATGCACTTCCAGACCCGGCCCGGGCAGGCCAAGCTCATCCGCTGCGCGCGCGGCGCGGTGCTCGACGTGGTGGTCGACATTCGCCGGAGCTCGCCCACCTTCGGCCGGTGGGAGGCGTGGCGCCTCGACGAGGAGGAGATGCACCAGCTCTTCGTCCCCGTCGGCTTCGCGCACGGCTTCTGCGTCTTGAGCGAGGAGGCCGACGTGCTCTACCGGTGCTCGAGCTACTACGACCCGGCGACCGAGCGCGGCTTCGCCTACGACGACCCCACCGTGGGCATCGAGTGGCCGCCTGAGCTCGAGCTCACCGTCTCGGCGCGCGACCGCGCCGCTCCCGCGCTGCGGGAGCTCGAGGGCGAGCTGTCATGAGAGCCGTCTTCGCCGCGGCGTCCGTGGCCTGCGCTCTCCTCCTCGCCGGGTGCGGAGGAGGCGGCTCACCGGCCGCGCCGCGCGCGGCCCCGCCGGGCGCCCCGGTCTTCCTCGGCGTCAGCGCGGGCGACCCGCTCCTCGCGCCCGGCTTTGCCCTGCGGCCCGAGATTGCGCTGATGGCTCGCAGCGGCGTGCAGTCGCTGCGGGTGCCCTTCTACTGGCGTAACGCCCAGCCCTACCGCTCCTCGGCCGACGTGCCCGCCGCCCAGCGCCGGCACTTCGTCGAGGTCCGCGGAGTGGGACGGGTGCGCAGGTCGTTCGGCTTCGACACCACGGAGGCCGATCAGGCCGTCCGCCTCGACCAAGCCATCCGGCTGCTCACGCGCTTCCGCCGGCCGCTGGGCCTCGAGCGGATCTACTGGGAGTCGTGGATCACCTATGACCGCAACGCCGGGAACCCCTTCGACTTCTCGGGGCTGCGCGAGCAGCGCCCGGACGGTACGCGCGACAAGGCGGCGCTCGCCGCCTTCCGGCGGGTCGCGCTCGGCGCCGAGCGCTGCCTGAGAGCCGATCCGGCGGGAAGCTGCGGCTGAGTTGAGCGCCACGCGACGGCCACGGTGGGCGGTGGCGACGGCGCTCGTCTGCCTGGCCGGCTGCGGCGCTCAGAGCCACCGGACGGCCCCCTCCGCGCCCGCCCCGGCGAGGCGATCCGCACCGCGGCCGGGCGGCCTCCACCCAGCGCCTCGCGCGAGCCGCCGAGAGCGGCGCTCCCTCGCCCGGCTCGCCGCGACCGGGCGCCCCGTGTTCTGCGGAGGACCGCGCCCCTACGCCGCCCTGACGTTCGACGACGGCCCCGGCCCCTACACGCCGCTCGCCCTGCGCATCCTGCGCGCGGCCCGCCTGCCCGCGACGTTCTTCCTCGTCGGTCGCAAGCTTCGCCGCTTTCCGGGGCTGGCCCGTGACGAGGCGCGCTCCTACCCGCTCGGCGACCACACCTGGACACACCCCTACCTCCCGGCGCTCGCCCCCGCCGCGATCCGCGATCAGCTCAGCACCACTCGCACCGCCGTAGAGCGCGCCGCCGGCGCGCCCGTGAGCCTCTTTCGCCCTCCCTACGGCGCTCACACGCCCGTGGTCGACGCCACCGCTCGCGCCCTCGGGCTCGTGCAGGTGCTCTGGAGCGTGGACAGCGCCGACTCCCTGGGCGCCAACTACGCGGGGATCGCCCACAACGTGCTCACCGGCCTGCGTCCGGGAGCGATCGTCCTCATGCACGAGAACCGCGGTCAGACCATCCGCGCCCTGAAGTTCCTCATCATCCCCCACCTCGCAGAGCACCACCTCCGACTCGTGACCGTGCCCGAACTGCTCGCCCGCGATCCTCCGAGCGCGACGCAGCTCGCCCGCGGCGCCGAGGGCTGCGGGGCGCCCAGTCCGCGCCGGGCCAGCGGGTAGCAGACCCGGCCGCTAGGGACCAGCGGGAGGAACGGCGGGGCCGGGGGCAGCGGGTGACGCCGGCTGCTCCTCGGCGGCGGGACCGGCCCCGAACGTGGGCGACGGCGTCGAGGACTCGACGTGCGCAGGACGGGGAGGCGCCTCGTCGCCCGGCGCGTCGAGCTCGTGCGGCCGGTCCTCGCCGCTCACGCTCTCCTTGAACTCGCGCATGCCGCGACCGAGGGAACGGCCGAGCTCGGGAAGCCGCTTAGCGCCGAACACCATGAGGACCACGATGGCGATCAGCGCGAGATGGAGGGGATTCTCGAGGCCCATCTAGCGGCTCGGATCCCTGTGCGCAATGCCGTCCATCCGCTCGTTGTACCCATTTGCCTTACGCACGGATCAAGAGGGGGAAATGGGGCGATGCGGTGCTAGCGTCCGGCTGACCGCCAACGACGAGGAGGGGCCATGCTCAAGCGACTGCTCGAGATCATCACGCTCAAGAAGCTCTGGGACCGCCGGCAGGCGAAGCGCGGCCGCCGCTGAGCACCCCTCCGCTCTGGGCAGCCCACTCAGCAGATCGGCTGGCGCGCCCTTCCCCGGCTTGCCTGGTTGGCGCCCTCAGCGCTCAGGACGTTCTCGACGGCGGAGTCGAGGTCGGAGGAGAAGGTCTCGACCATGTCGCGGGAGAAGTTCTCCTTCACCACCATGCGCAGGGACGTGATGTGCTCGGCGTCGGCTGGGAGCGAGTGGGCGGGGACGATCCAGCCGCGCTCGCGCAGGCGCTCGGAGACGGCGAAGAGGTCGAGGGCGTCCGGATCGGCCGCCCGGACCACCACGATGGGGAAGGTGCTCGGGTCGCCGAGCCCGACGAAGCGCCCGGAGTCGGCGAGGCGCCGCTCGAGCTCCTGGGCGTTCTCCATCACGTTGGCCATGATCCGCTCGTAGCCCGAGCACCCGAGGCGAAGGAAGTTGAAGTACTGCAGCACCACCGAGCTGCTCGGGCGGGAGAAGTTCAGCGAGTAGTTCGGCATGTCGCCGCCGAGGTAGTTGATGTGGAAGACGAGCTCCTCGGGCAGGTCGGACTTGTCGCGGAACACCACCGTGCCCATGCCGGGATAGACCAGCCCGTACTTGTGGTTCGAGACGTTGATCGAGCGCACCTGACTCAGGCGGAAGTCCCATTCGAGCTCGGGCTTGACGAACGGGACGACGAACCCCCCGCTGGCGGCATCGATGTGCAGCGGCACCCGCCAGCCGCGGTCGCGCTCGAGGTCGGCCAGCAGCGTGTTGATGCCGGCTAGGTCGTCCATCTGGCCGGTGAAGGTGGTCCCCAGTAGCCCGCCGACGGCGATCGTGTGCTCATCGACCCGCGCGGCGACGTCATCCGCGGAGAGCGTGAACGCGTCGGGTTGCATCGGCGCGATGCGCGGCTCGACCTCGAAGTAGCGCGCGAACTTCTCCCAGCACGTGTGCGTGTCGGCGCCCATCACCAGGTTGGGCCTCTCCGTCGAGAGCCCGGCCGCCTCGCGCCGGCGCTGCCACGAGCGCTTGTGCGCGAGCAGGGCGAGCATGATCGCCTCGGAGGAGCCCACCGTCGCGGTGCCCACCGGCGAGAGCTCTGGAGGAGCGTTGAAGAGCCGGCCGAGCATCGTCACCACGCGCTCGTGAATCTGCTCCGTCTGCGGGTACTCGTCCTGGTCGATGAGGTTCTTGGGCATCGTCTCGCGCGCGAGATCGTCGGCCTCGCGCTCCATCCAGCTCGTGACGAAGGAGGCGAGGTTCAGGACCGGATTGCCGTCGAGGTTCAGCTCGTCGCGCACGAGCTGGTACACCGAGCCCGCCGAGAGTCCCTCGGCGGGCAGCTCGAACTTGGGGATCGGCTGGTCGAACGCACGGCCCGCGTAGGTCGCCTGGGAGGCGCCGTCGTCGCGCCCGCCAGCCGTCGCATGGCCGAGCTCGCCCGGGCCGACATCGACTCCACCGCCGCCGGCGCCGAGGTCTCCTTCGGAGCCGACTACGCCCGCGTCTACCGGCGCTACATGACGGCCGAGATCACGCTCGCGGCGCTCGTCCTTGTGGCGATCTTCTTCATGGCCGCCAAGCCGTTCGCATAGCCCCCCACGCCCCGGCCGGGCTGATCCCTCCGCCGCCTCCGTGCGTAGGCCTTCCTGGTGGCTCGACTCGACTCGGTCAGGCGCCGCCCACGCCCCCATCGCAGAGGAGCCGCATGAGCACCGGACTGTTGAACCCCACGCACATCGCGATCGTCCTCATGATCGCCCTCGTCGTCCTCGGCCCCAAGCGCCTGCCCGAGCTCGCGCGCTCCGCCGGCAACGGCCTGCGCGAGTTCAAGGACTCGGTCTCGGGCGATCACCGCGAGGACCAAGCGGTCCTTGCCGAGGCGAATGCTCCCGAGACGGTGGCGGCGCCCCGTCCGGAGTCGGCGATCGGCGGGTAGTCGCCGCGCGGCGGGGTCGTCGCGCTCTCGGCTGGCGTGCTGGCCCAAGGAGGCTACGGGAGCCGCCACGACGGCGGTCTGAGCGGTTGCGTCGGAGAATGCTCCCGACCCCGGTTTCGCGCTCAGGCCGTGCGCTCCCGTTCGCCGTCGATGACCGCGGCTGGTGATGATCATCCTCAGCACACACCCCTGTGGCACGCAGCGCGAAGAAGTTGCGGGACCCCGAGCAGACCGGTGACGGCAATGGCGCGGACTTGAACGGGCCACGCCCGTGGAAGCGCGCCGCCTGATGGGCTGATTTAGTGAGAGTGATGATGTGGCGACTGGCGTGCGTGTCGGCGACTGTGGCGCTTGCCGCCGTGCCGGCCGCTCAGGCACAGTCGGGTGCGACGGTGACGGCGCGCGCGGGGCGTTCGGAGCTCTCGTTCGGACGGTCGACCACCGTCTTCGGCACGCTGACCGCCGCGTCCGTGCCCGTCGCCGGTCAGCCGGTCGAGCTCGAGGCCAGCCCCTACCCGTTCGGCGGCTGGCGGAAGGTCGCCGCCGCGCTCACCGCGCAGGACGGCTCCTACGCGTTCCCGGTGGCGCCGGATCGCAACACGCGCTACCGGGTCGACTCCTCCGCCCCGCAGGCGCAGAGTGGCACCGTGGAGATCGTCGTCGACGAGCTGCTGCGCGCGCGGCTGCGCTACCTGCCGCTCGGGCGTGTGCGCCTCTCCGTCTCCTCGCGGCACCCGCCGGATCTGCGATGGGGCGGCCGGCGCGCCTACTGGTTCGTGGCCGAGGGCGCGCGAAGGCGGTTTGTGCTGGCCGCTCGGACCGCACGGCGCAGCGCGGCGACCTGACGCGCCTGGGCGCGACGTTCCCGGTCGCGGCCGGGCGGTTCCGCTACATCGTGTGCTTCACGGCGCCGGGGGAGGGGGCGCTCGGTCCGCAGAGCGTGCACCCACGGTGTCCCCATCGGCGCTTCACGGGCCGCCGGCACCTGGCACGCTCGCGATCGGTGAGCTACTTCGCCGGGCGGGGCGACGCACCGGCCGGCTTTCCCCTCGCCCGGCGCGTCGCTTCAGCCCGTGGCTTTCTCGAGCGCCGCCGCGGTCGTACGGCGTTCGCAGTGCTCGACAGCCAGGGGCGTCTCAGCGGTCTGCACGTGCATCGTCGCTTCGTCTCGGCGAGCGTCGTGAAGGCGATGCTGCTGGTCGCCTACCTGGACGGCCTCGGGCGCCGGCACCGGGGCCTCGACGCGGGGAGCCGGTCGATCATCTACCCGATGATCCACGTCTCCGACAACAACGCCGCGACGGCCGTGTATGACCGCGTCCGCGACGGCGGCCTGTACGGACTGGCTCGCCGCGCCCGGATGACGGACTTCTCGGTCCGCGGGTTCTGGGCGAACGCTCAGATCAGCGCCGCCGATCAGGCTCGTTTCTTCTTCGGGATGGACCGGCTCATCCCGCGGCACTTCCGCGGCTACGCGCGCGGCCTGCTCTCGGGGATCGCCGGCTACCAGAGCTGGGGGATCCCGGCGGTGGCGCGGCCGGGTTGGCGCGTGTTCTTCAAGGGCGGCTGGCGAGGAACCGGGCTCGGCCAGCTCGTCCACCAGGTCGCGCGGCTCGAGCGTCCGCACCGGACCTTCGCCCTTGCGGTCATGACCGACGGCAACCCGTCGATGGGCTACGGCATCACCACGATCCAGGGCCTGACCGCGCGACTGCTGGCGCACCGCGCACTCCGCGCGTCCGCGGCTCGCTCACTCGGCCCCGGCGGGTAGCGCTGCGCCCCCTACGCTGACGGCCCGCGCGACCCGACGCAACTCGAGTGCGGCCGGGTGTCGGGCTCCTCCTAGCACTTTCCCAACTGCACCCCCCAGCGACTCGCGGCCTCTGGCAGCGACCGATGGCCCAGGCAGGACTCGAACCTGCGTCTTTCCGATTATGAGTCGGGCGCTCTGACCAACTGAGCTACTGGGCCGGACGTTTCTCGGGCGCGGCAGCGCGCGACGCTAGCACCGTGGCCAGGCGTTGGGAGGGAGCGAAGGCGAGCGTCGTCGTGCGCGCCCCGAGGCTCATGGCCGCGCTTGCGCCGGGCAGGTTCCAGGCACCCCTCCCGGCGCTCCGGCCGTGCAGGCCGCGCGTCAGCAACGGCGAGAGCGCGGCGTCGAACCGGCGCGCGTCGCTCCCCGTGTCCCAGGCCCACGAGATCACGAGGACGTCGCGCGAACGGCACGGCGCGGCGCACGCCCTCGTCCGCGCCGCGGCGCTCCGGCGCCAGAGCTCATAGCGCGCACCTCCCCAGCCGGCCGCCGCCTCCCGCGCCGCCGGCCCGCTCGCTCCCGCGCGCAAGAGGAG
>JAABUZ0100002568.1_pt1 | contig 29758 bp, 28 predicted proteins | sample 5562091 | NCBI WGS metagenome assembly JAABUZ01 (sample SAMN12813069, study PRJNA571459) | rock metagenome | isolation source: Antarctica rocks | place: Antarctica: Victoria Land, Linnaeus Terrace sud | collected 2015-12-21
GGCGCCGGCGGCGGCGCGGACGTAGCGCACGTTCTCCAGGGCCAGGTCGCGGTCGGACAGGAACGGCGTCACGACCGCCTCGGTCATCATGCCGACCAGGATGATGTCCTGCCGGGTCAGCATCCCGGCCAGGTTGAAGAAGCCGTCCAGCAGGTAGCCGCCGAACACGTTGCCGGTCATGTGCTTGGTGGGCGGCATCCACTTCAGCGGCGCGTCGGGGAACAGCTCCCTGGCCAGCAACGCGTGCGCCAGCTCCAGGCGGAAGCTGTCCGGCACCACCGGGTTGATCTCGAAGGCGTGGCCGAGGCCGAGCTGCCAGTCGGCGAGCCCGGCCTCCTTGGCGAAGCGCTCGTTGAGCAGCTGGCTGACGGTGACCGTGTGGGCGGCGTCCACTGCGTCGGCGGTGGTGAGGTAATTGTCCTCGCCGGTGTTGATGATGATCCCGGCGCGGGCGTGGATCTGGCGGCTGAAGCGCTGGTCGACGAAGGTCCGGACCGGGTTGATGTCGCGGAAGATGATCCCGTACATGCAGTCGTTGAGCATCATGTCCAGTCGCTCCATGCCGGCCAGCACGGCGATCTCGGGCATGCAGAGGCCGGAGGCGTAGTTGGTGAGCCGGACGTAGCGGCCGAGCTCCTCCCCCACCTCGTCCAGCGCGAGGCGCATCAGCCGGAAGTTCTCACCGGTGGCGTAGGTCCCGGCGTACCCCTCGTGGGTCGCGCCCTCCGGCACGTGGTCGAGCAGGCTCTGCCCGGTGGAGCGGATGACGGCGACGATGTCGGCCCCCTCCCGGGCCGCGGCCTGCGCCTGCGGGATGTCCTCGCTGATGTCGCCGGTGGCGACGATGAGGTAGACCCAGGGCTTGGCCGGGTCGCCGAGCCGCTCCAGGCGGCGCTCCCGTTCGGCCCGTTGGGCGTCGATCCGACCCACGCCAGCCCCGACGAGCCGGCGCATCACCGCCCGCGCGGCGCCCACGTCGGCAGCGGCGGACGGCAGCCGGAGCCGGAGCCGGCCGGCCAGCGCCTCGGCGGCCAGGCCGGCGAGATCCGCGGCCGCACCGCGGGCGAGCGCGTCACCCAGCGGCAGGGCGGTCCCCGCCTGCAGGCCGACCTGCTCGCGGACGGTGTCCACGAGGCGGTTGACCCAGGGGATGTCGCCGGCGGGGTAGCCCAGATCGCTTCCGGTGCACCCGGCCAGCCGCACGGTGGCCCGCTCCACGCTCACGGTGGTGTGGGTGCGCGCGAGCTGCTCGACCGGAGAGGCGACCCGGCGGGCGAGCTCCCGCGCATAGGACACCACGGCGGGGGGCAGCCCGAGCAGCTCGCGGGCCGGGGCCGGCGCCGGGGCGGCGGCGGGGGGTGCGACGGTCATGCTGGCTCCAGGGCGTCGGCGTGGTGCACGGTCCGGCCGCGCACGACGGTGCGCAGGCAGCGGGGATCCGGGGCGCCGGGCGAGAGGTCGGGCAGCCCAGCGACGGCGGCCCGCGGGTCGGTGGACCAGCCGGCGACGCGCCCGTCTGGCACCTGCACGACGAGCTCGCCCGGAACCTCCCACACGGCGAACGTCGCCGGCGCCCCTGGCAGCAGCTCGCCGGCCCCGGCCCCGTCGAGGCGGGCGGCCCGCCAGCCGCCGCGGGTGTGGGCGGAGAAGGCGGCCCGGGCCGACAGCCCCGACCGCGCTCCCACGGCGGCCCGGATCCCTCCCCAGGGGTCCAGCGGCGTGACGGGGGCGTCGCTGCCAAGGGCGAGGGGGACGCCGGCGGCGGCGAGCAGTGCAAAGGGGTTGGTCGCCGCGGCGCGCTCCGCACCCAGCCGCTCGACGTACATCCCCAACGCCCAGCGGGCGTCGAACGCCGGCTGCACGCTCGCCACCAGGCCCAGCGCCGCCATCCGCGCGATCGCGGCAGCCGACAGCGACTCCGCGTGCTCGAGGCGGTGCCGGGCCGCGACGACGGCGGCACCCAGCTCGGCGCGGGCACCCTCCAGCCCGCTCAGCGCGGCGTCGACGGCGCGGTCGCCGATGACGTGGAAGCCGGCCTGCAGCCCGGCCCGGGTGGCGGCGGCGACGTGGGCGGCGATCTCGTCGGCGGTGTAGCGCAGCTCCCCGCTGGTGGCCGGGTCGTCGGCGTAGGGCGCGGACAGGGCCGCCGTGTGCGAGCCGAAGCTGCCGTCACAGAATAGGTCCCCGCCGGCCTGCGCACCGAGCGCGGCGGCGGTGGCGACGCCGTGCAGCTCCCCCCAGTAGCCGACGACGTCGGGGCCGGGTTCGCCGGCCGCCAGGTCCAGCAGCCCGGCCAGGTCCTCGGCGCCGCTGACCTCTGGGCCGCCCATCTCGTGCAGCGACCCGATGCCGAGCCGGGCCGCCTCGGCGCGGGCCGCCTGCTGGGCTTGGCGGCGCTGCGAGGCGGTGACCGATGCGAGCGCCCGGGCCCGGACCGTGTGGTGGTCGGCCAGCCGGACCCGCCCGTCGTCGTGGTCGGTCCCGGCGAGCAGCGCCGCGGTCGCCACGGCGGAGTGCAGGTCGGCGCGGGAGAGGTAGACCCGGCTGCCCGGGCCGGCGGCGCGCTCCAGCTCCGCCGCCGTCGGCGGCCGCCGCTCGGGCCAGGCCGACTCGTCCCAGCCGTGACCGAGCAGCACCTCGCCCGGCCGCGCCGCGGCGGCCACCCGGTCCAAGGCGGCGGCCAGCGTCGAGGCACCGTGCAGGTCCAGCCCGGTGAGCGCGAGCCCGGTCGCGGTGGCGTGCACGTGCGCGTCGACGAAGGCGGGTGCCACGAAGGCGTCGCGCAGGTCCACGACCGTGTCGACGGAGAGCCCGTCGGCAGCGCCCTCCTCCCCCACCCACGCCACCGTCTCGCCGTCCACGACCAGGGCTGTGGCGAACGGCGAGACCGGCGAGCGCACCCGGCCGGCGCGAAACAGCACGGTGCTCACCCGACCAGCCTCATCCCGCCAGCCTCATCCCGCCGGCGCCCCGGCGTCGACCCGGCCCTCGACCAGCTGCCGCACCCCGGCCTCGGTGCGCAGCAGGTCCAGGGCCATCGTCGCGTGGCCGGGGACGAAGCCGTTGCCGACGAGCATCGTCACGTCGGCCGCCAGGCCCTCGGCGCCAAGAGCTGCGGCGGTGAACGACGTCGCCATCGAGAAGAACACCACTGTCCCACCGTCGCGGGTCGCCAGCACGGCGCCGCCCTCGCAGCCGCCGACGTCGACGCAGACGACGGTGACGTCGACCGGCTCGCCCACCGCGGCGGCGAGTGCGACCGGGTCGCGGGCGTCGGCCAGCACGACCTCGGTCGCCAGGCTGCTCGCCAGCAGCGCCTCGGTCTCGCGCCCGGTGGGGACGACGCCGACCAGTCGGGTGGCGCCGGCCCGGCGGGCGGCGGCCAGCGACAGCGAGCCGCTCTTGCCGCTGCCGCCGATGACGGCCACCGTCGCGCCCGGGTAGCCGGCGACCACCCGGGCGGTCAGCGCGGGCGCGCCGCAGACGTCCAGCACGGCCAACGCCAGCGGCACGGGCAGGTCGGCCGGCAGCACCGCCGCGATGGAGCGGGCGAACAGCACCGCGGTGCCGGCGCACGGCACCTGCTCGCCGTGGCCGTCCCAGCCGGCGAGCCCGTCGGTCACCCGCAGCGGGGTGAGGGTGAGCGACACCAGCGTCGCCACCCGGTCCCCCGCCGCCAGCCCGAGCGGCGACCGCGGGCCGACCTCGGCGACGGTGCCCACGAGCATCCCGCCGGAGCCGGTCACCGGGTTGTGCAGCTTGCCCTGGGCCTGGATGAGCGCCAGCACCCTGGCCCGCACCAGCATCCCGTCGCCGCCCGCCTCCTCGCGCAGCTGTCGCGCGGAGGCGGCGTCGAGGTTGAGCCGCTCGACGTCGATGAGCACCTCGTCGGGCCACAGCTCCGGGTCAGCGTCCAGCCGCCCGGCCGCCTGCGGGAGCACCCCGGCCGGCTCGAGGACGCGGTGCAGCCCCACGGTCGAGCTCGGGGTCATGCGCATCACTCGCCTCCGGACCGGATGAGTTTTCCTCAGCGTGCCAGACGGCGGGACTTCTTGCGGCCATCTGCTGGCAGCAACGCAGGATCTCCGCCACACTGGCGCCCATGCCGCCGGTCGAGCAGCCCTACGCCTATCGCCGTGTCGAGCTGGTCGAGCCGGACTGGCGCCGGCTGCCGGGCTACCGCGACGTGACCGCCGCCGAGTGGGGCTCGGCGCAGTGGCAGCGGTCGCATTGCGTGAAGAATGTCGGCCAGCTGCGCGCCGTCTGGGGCGACCTGGTGCCGGACGCCTTCTACGCCGACCTCCAGCGCGACCAGGCCGAGCGGGCCACCATGGCCTTGCTCCTGCCGCCGCAGATGCTCAACACGATCGCGCCGGCCGCCCCCCCGGCGTACGACGCGGTGCTGGCGGACCCGGTCCGGCGCTACATGCTCCCGGTCTTCTCCGACCGCGACCCCGTGTGGCCGTCGCACCCGCACGCCGCACGGGACTCGCTGCACGAGCAGGAGATGTGGGCGGTGGAGGGCCTCACGCACCGCTACCCCACCAAGGTGCTGGCCGAGCTGGTCCCCACCTGCCCGCAGTACTGCGGCCACTGCACCCGCATGGACCTGGTCGGGACCTCCGTGCCGCAGGTCGCCAAGCTCACCTTCCTCACCAAGCCGGTGGACCGGCTGGAGCGCATGCTCGACTACCTCCGTCGTACGCCGCAGGTGCGCGACGTGGTGGTGTCCGGCGGCGACGTGGCCAACATGCCCTGGCCCCGACTGGAGGCCTTCCTCGCCCGGCTGCTGGAGATCGACTCCGTGCGCGACATCCGGCTCGCGACCAAGGCGCTGGCGGGGCTGCCGCAGCACTGGACCCAGCCCGACGTGGTCGCCGGCGTGGCCCGGGTGGCGGGGGTGGCCCGCGCGCGGGGGGTCGGGCTGGCCGTGCACACCCACGTCAACGCCGCCCAGTCGGTCACCCCGCTGGTCGCGCAGGCCGCGCGCGGGCTGCTCGACGCCGGCGTGCGCGACGTGCGCAACCAGGGCGTGCTGCTGGCCGGGGTCAACGACTCCCCCGCGCAGCTGCTCGACCTGTGCTTCGCGTTGCTCGACGGGGCCCAGGTCACGCCCTACTACTTCTACCTCTGCGACATGATCCCCGGCGCCGAGCACTGGCGGTTGCCGGTGTGGCGGGCGCAGGAGCTGCAGCACGCGATCATGGGATTCCTGCCGGGCTTCGCGACCCCGCGGCTGGTCTGCGACGTGCCGTGGGTCGGCAAGCGCTGGGTGCACCAGCTCGAGGGCTACGACCGGGTGCTGGGCGTCAGCACCTGGCGCAAGGGCTACCGCACGGGGGTCGAGCTGGACGACCCGGCGGCGCTGACCCGCGACTACGAGTACTACGACCCGATCGCGTCGCTGCCACCGGAGGGTCAGCGGCAGTGGACCGCCCTGGTGGCGGACGGGGTGGCGGACGGGGTGGCGGACGGGGTGGGTTCGCCGGACTGCTCGGCAGCTGACCGCGCGCCGACTGGACGTACGGCGTGAGGCGCGTCACAGTCACGTGCTGCATGGTGACTGGCTCGTGGATCACGCGGGTAGCGCCTGCGGGTAGCGGCGCAACGGTGCGTCGCGCAGGAGGTGGCCGATGTCCGTGCGTTCCCCCAGGCGGGCAGCACTGCTGCTTGCCCTGTCCGTCACCGCAGGCCCCGCGATCGCGGCCTGCTCCGGCAGCTCCAGCTCCGCCGGGCCACCGACGGTGAACTGGTACATCGGCAACGAGTCCTGGTTGAATACTTCCGGCGGCGTCACGGGCGTCGTCGAGGCGTGCAACGGACTGGCCAACGGCGCCTACAAGATCGTCCCGCAGAGCCTGCCGACCAACCCCGACGGGCAGCGCGAGCAGCTGGTGCGCCGGCTGGCGGCGAAGGACCCGTCGATCGACCTGATCGGGATGGACGTCACCTGGACCGGTGAATTCGCCCAGGCCGGCTGGATCAAGCAGTTCGCGCCGGGTCAGCTCACCCACGTCGGCGACGAGAAGGCGGTGCTCGCCGGGCCCTGGGCGAGCTCGCAGTACCTCGGCAAGCAGTACGGCGCCCCGCTGAACAGCAACACCCGGTTGCTGTGGTACCGCAAGAGCAAGCTCGCGGCCACCGGCCTCACCGAACAGCAGCTGCAGACCGTCACGTGGGATCAGCTGCTCGCCGGCGCGGCGAAGGCTGGTACCAAGATCCAGGAGACGGGGGCCCGGGCCGAGAGCCTGGACGTCACGTTCAACGCGCTCGTGGAGAGCGGCGGCGGCCACCTGGTGCACGTGGACGACCAGGGCACGGCGACGGTGGACATGCCGCAGGTGGCCACCGAGAAGGCCATGTCGATCATGGGCAGGTTCGCCCGCTCCGGCGCCGCGCCGGTCGGCCTGTCCAACGCCAAGGAGGACACCAACCGGCTGGCCTTCGAGACCGGCTCCGGCAGCACCTTCATGATCAACTGGCCGTTCGTCTGGCCCAGCGTGGTGTCCGCCGACCCGGCGCTGTCCAAGGACTACGGCTGGGCGCCCTTCCCCCGGGTCGACGCCGGCAGCCCCGCCAAGGCGGCGCTGGGCGGCTACAACCTCGGGATCGGCAGCTCCACCAAGCACCAGGCGGCCACCTTGGCGGCCATCAACTGCCTGACCGACCCCCAGCAGCAGCGGACCATCGCCGAGGTGGGCGGCCAGCCGTCCGTGCTGCGGGCCCTGGGCAGCGACCCCGCGATCTCGGCGAAGCTGCCGATGGTGGGACTGCTGGCACAGCAGCTGGAGAGTGCGGCCCCCCGCCCGGTCACCGCGAACTACAACGACCTGTCGCTGGCTGTGCGGCAGGAGCTGCACCCCGAGACCTCGATCCCCACGGCCGGCTCGGCACTCGACGCGAAGTATCGATCGCTCCGGGACCTGGTGGACAAGGCGCTGAAGAGCCAGGCGGTGCTGTGATGGCGTCCACGACCCTGCAGCAGGGCACCGGTGCGACGAAGGTCGGCGGGCGGCACGCCTCCGGTCGAGGCAGGCCGCCGCTCACCGACCGCGCCAAGGCCGAGCGATCGCTCGGCTGGAAGCTGGCGGCCCCTGCCGCCACGGTGATGATCCTGGTGACGGCATTCCCGATCGGCTACGCCCTGTGGCTGTCGCTGCAGCGCTACGACCTGCGCACCCCGGGTCTTAATCACTTCATCGGCCTGGACAACTACCAGCTGATCCTGACCAGCGGGGTCTTCTGGCAGTCCACCGTCGCCACCCTGGTCATCACGGCGTTCTCGGTGGCCATCGAATTCGTCATCGGCCTGGGCCTGGCCCTGGTGATGCACCGCGCCGTGTTCGGGCGCCGCACGGTGCGCACGGCCATCCTCATCCCGTACGGCATCATCACCGTGATCGCCGGCTTTGCCTTCAAGTACGCCGTGGACCCGATGGCCGGGTTCATCGGCGGCGACCCGCTCAGCAGCCGGGCCGGCTCCTTCGCCACCATCATCCTGACCGAGGTATGGAAGACGACGCCCTTCGTCTCGCTGCTGCTGCTCGCCGGTCTCGCCGGGGTCCCCGAGGAGCTCTCGGAGGCCGCGAAGGTCGACGGAGCCAACGCCTGGCAGCGGTTGGTGCGGGTGATCCTGCCGAACATGAAGGCCGCGATCCTGGTGGCGCTGCTGTTTCGCACCTTGGACGCCTTCCGCATCTTCGACACCGTCTACATCGAGACCCAGGGCGCGCTGAAGACCCAGACGTTGTCGCAGACCGCGTACAACGCCCTCATCACCCGCGTCAACCTCGGGTTGGGCTCGGCGATCAGCGTGGTGCTGTTCGCCTTCGTGTTGATCATTGCCTTTGTCTTCGTCAAGGGCTTCAAGACCGATCTCGGCGCCGTGAGGGGTGAGGGCTGATGGTCACGACCGCGATCGGCACGGAGGCGGTCGGCGCCAGGGACGGCGCCGGCGTCGGGACACCGGCCCGCCAGCCGCAGCGGGCGCAGACGCGCTCCAGCCGGGTCTCCCGCCAAGACAGCTTCTGGTTCATCGGCACGATCATCGTGATGGTCTATGCCCTCGGACCCGTGCTCTGGGTGCTGTCGCTGTCGTTGAAGAGCGAGAGCACGATCAGTGACGGCAGCCTGGTCCCGAAGCATCCCACCCTGGACAACTACCGCACGATCTTCGGCAGCGGGGAATTCACCCGGCCGCTGATCAACAGCATCGGCATCTCGCTGATCACCACGCTGATCGCGGTGGTCATCGCCAGCTTTGCGGCGTACGCGATCGCCCGGTTGGACTTCCCAGGCAAAAAGGTGCTGCTGTCGGGCGCGCTCGCCATCGCGATGTTCCCGCAGGTGTCGGTGATCGGGCCGCTGTTCAACATCTGGCGGGCGACCGGGCTCTACGACACCTGGCCCGGGCTGATCATCCCCTACCTGACCTTCGCCTTGCCGCTGTCGATCTGGACCCTGTCGGCGTTCTTCCGCCAGATCCCCTTCGACCTGGAGGAGGCAGCGCAGGTCGACGGCGCCACGCCGTTCCAAGCCTTCCGCAAGGTGATCGTCCCGCTGGCCGCACCGGGCATGTTCACCGCCGCGATCATCGTGTTCATCTTCTGCTGGAACGACTTCCTGTTCTCCATCTCGCTCACGTCCACCACCGCGTCCCGCACGGTGCCGGCGGCGACCACCTTCCTCACCGCCAGCAGCAACTTCATCAACCCGACCGGGCAGATCTGCGCCGCCGCGGTCATCGTCACCGTCCCGATCATCATCATGGTGCTGGCCTTCCAGCGCCGCATCGTCGCCGGGCTCACGTCCGGTGCCGTCAAGGGCTGAGAGGCAGGCAGACCATGGCCGAGATCACATTGCGCGGGATCACCAAGCGCTACCCCGACGGGACCGAGGCGGTGCACGACGTCGACCTCGACATCGCCGACGGCGAGTTCGTCATCCTGGTCGGGCCGTCCGGCTGCGGGAAGTCCACCCTGCTCCGGATGATCGTCGGGCTGGAGGACATCAGCTCCGGCGAGCTGTCCATCGGCGGCACGGTCGTCAACGACCTGGGTCCCAAGGACCGCGACCTGGCGATGGTGTTCCAGAACTACGCGCTCTATCCGCACCTGTCGGTCCGGGAGAACATGGCATTCCCGTTGCGGATCGCGAAGGTCCCCGACGCGGAGGTCACCAGGCGCGTCGACGAGGCGGCGCGGGTGTTGGAGCTCACCGAGTTGCTCGACCGCAAGCCGGCGAACATGTCCGGTGGCCAGCGCCAGCGGGTGGCGATGGGGCGGGCGATCGTGCGCGACCCCAAGGCGTTCCTGTTCGACGAGCCGCTGTCCAACCTCGATGCCAAGCTGCGCGTACAGATGCGCACCGAGATCGCCCGGGTGCAGAAGCGCTACGGCACGACCACCGTCTACGTCACCCACGACCAGACCGAGGCAATGACGCTGGGCGACCGGGTCGCCGTGCTCCGCAAGGGCATTGTGCAGCAGGTGGCGTCGCCCAAGGAGCTCTACACCCGCCCCGCGAACCTGTTCGTGGCCGGCTTCATCGGCAGCCCGGCGATGAACTTCTTCCCCGCCGAGATCGACGGGTCGACCGTGAAGCTGCCGTTCGTCGAGCTGCAGCTGCCGGACGGGGTACGTCCACCCGCCGGCGGGACACAGCTGGTCGCCGGGGTGCGTCCGGAGCACTTCCAGGACGCGACCCACGTGTCGGATGTGGAAAAGGCGCACGGCGCCGTGTTCACCACCCACGTGGACCGGGTGGAATGGCTGGGCTCGGAGCTGTTCGCCTACCTGCCGATGACCACCAGTGGCAGCAGTCAGATCCGCTCCATGAGTGAGGTCGCGCAGGAGCTGGAGTCCCCCGACCTCGGCAGCGACGAGAGCGAGCTGGTGGTGCGGCTGGACCCGGCCAGCGACATCGAGGAGGGCAAGGACGCGCAGCTCTGGTTGGACGCCAGACGGCTGGTGCTCTTCGACCCCGAGACCGGCGAGAACCTGTCGCTGGCTGCGCCGGGCGCGCAGTCGCCCGACGTCCGGGCCGCCGCCGCAGGCGTCGCCGACGACACCGCGGTCGCGAGCAACTGAGCGACGAGGGCCGACGAGGGCCGGCGAGGGCCAACGAGGCGCGGCCACGCCGCCGGTCCCCCGCGGGCCGTCAGCGGTGCAGGGCGCGGCGAAGCCGTCGCACGACGTCGTCGTCCCATTGCTGGGTGCGCAGCAGCCGGTAGCGCTCGTCGGACAGCCGCAGGTACGCCGCCGTGTCGGCGTGCTCGCCCGTGATCAGGCCGGCGTCGCGCAGCAGCGCCAGGGTCGGCTGGTAGAGTTCGTGCCACCACCGCAGCGCCATCGCCCCGCGGTCCGGCAGGATCCGCTCCCCGTCGTGCGCCGCGTCCTGCTGGGCGATCCGCCACGCCCACGCCTCGAAGCCTTCCGCGAGGTGGGCATAGTCGTCCGGGTCGTCGACGTGCACGGCCGCGAGCAGGTCCGGCGGCAGCGGCACCCGCTCGCGGAAGAGCCGCTCGTGGCCCTTGGTCGGGAGGTCGGCCAGGGTGAGGTCCCGGTCGGCGCCCACGACGGTGAGGATCTCGGTCACCCAGGCCGCGATGTCCTCGCGGCCGAGCGCACGGGCGACGGCGACCCGGTGGTGGCCGTCCTGCACGAAGTAGGCGGCGCCGACCAGGAAGAGCACCACCGGTGGGAAGTCCTGGCCGCGGCGGGCCGCCTCGGCGATCCGCTCGAAGCGGGTGCGGGTGAGCTGCGACGTCGGGCGGAAGCGCCGGTCGAAGCCGTGCGCGCGGTCCACCGACCCCACGATCGCGTCCACGGGGACGGTGCGCAGCCCCCGCCGCTGCTCGCCCCGGCGCCCGAGCGCGGCGACCACCTCGTCGAAGGGGAGCATCAGGTCCAGGTCGCGGCTGCGTCCCCGGAGCCGGCCGGCGATGCGGGACCAGGTCTGCCCCCGCCGAGCCCGGGCGAAGTCGTCGCGCGAGTCCGCGGCGGGGAAACCGGTGCTGCGGGAGACCCGCGGCGCCATGCCCCCGGCCTACCCTTCACGGCCGGTCTGTCACAGCGCCGGTCTGTCACAGCGCCGGCGGGCGCCCCTCCCACGGCGTCGACAGCACCACGGTCGTGCGGGTGCTGACCGCGGCGCCGGCCCTGATCTCGGCCAACAGCGCCTCGAGTGCGCCCGGCGACGCGACCCGGACCTTCAGGATGTAGCTCTCCTCCCCCGCCACCGAGTGGCAGGCCTCCACCGCGGCGAGGTGGCGCAACCGGTCCGGCGCGTCGTCGATCGCGGCCGGGTCGGTGGGGGTGATGGACACGAACGCCGTCAGCGGCAGACCAGCGGCGGTGGGGTCGACCCGCGCCGCGTAGCCGAGCAGGACCCCCCTCGCCTCCAGCCGGCGAACCCGCTGGTGCACGGCGCTGACCGACAGGCCGGTGCTCCTGGCCAGGTCGGTGAGGCTGGTGCGCCCGTCGGTCGACAGCAGCCGCACCAGCGCGGTGTCGGTGTCGTCGAGCACGACGGGACAGTACGGCGGCCCGGTACGGCGGCCCGGTACGGGGACGAGGGGGGCGCGGACCGGCCGGGCCCGCAGGCCCGGAGGCCTAGCGGACCCGGCGGACCGAGCCGTCCGCGCCGCGCACGTAGGCGACAGCGGGACCGAGGTGCACCGTGCCCCGTGGCGCCGAATGCGCGGCGTGGGACCGGGTGTGCGCGTGCGTCGCCGGCATCGAGGTCGCCGCCGAGGCGGGGACGGCCGCGACGACGACGAGCCCGCCCAGCAGGGCGAGACCGACGCCGGCACGGGCCAGCGGGCGGGTGGTGCCGTTCGTCGTACCGGTCGTCCTTGTCACAGCCGTGTTCCCGTCCGTCGGACGGCCTGCGCCGTCCTCCAGACAAGTCGGTCTCGCCACTGGCTCCCCGTGGGTCCTAGGCGGCCGAGTCTCTCCGTGCGCGCGGCCCGGGCGGGTGCCCGGAGGCGCGTCGGTGGGGGCCCCACGGATCGTCGCTCCCTGCCGCCGGCCCCTGTCGGGCCGACACAACTGCTTCGGCAGGTGGCGTGGCCGCGCGCACGCCCGGACGGGTGAGGTCCGTGCAGGCAATCGATACCTCGCGACGTCGTCCGTTGACGGCGCACCCCCACCTTTGCCTGCGCGGGTCGCGGCTAGCGTGCGTGGCCATGAGCGGTCGGCTGCTGGTGCTGGACGCGCCGAGCCTGTACTACCGGGCCTTCCACGGCGCCCCGGCCACCATCACCGCGCCCGACGGGACGCCGGTCAACGCCGTGCGCGGATTTCTCGACTACGTCGCGCGGCAGCTGCGGGAGCGGCGCCCGGACCGGTTCGTCGCCGCGCTGGACACCGACTGGCGGCCGGCGTGGCGGGTGCGGCGCATCCCGGCGTACAAGCTGCACCGGGTGGCGGCGGACGGCAGCGACGGGACGCCCGACGAGCTGTCCCCGCAGGTGCCGGTCATCGACGAGGTGCTCGCGGCGCTGGGGCTGGCGTCCTACGGCGTGGCCGGCTTCGAGGCGGACGACGTGATCGCCACGCTCGCCGCCCGCGCCGCCGGCCAGGTGGACGTGGTCACCGGCGACCGCGACCTGTTCCAACTCGTGCGCGACAACCCGCACCAGGTGCGGGTGGTCTACACGGTGGACAGGATGCGGCCCTACGGTCCAGCAGAGGTGGCCGCCAAGTACGGGATCCCCGGCACTGCCTACGCCGACTTCGCGCTGCTGCGGGGGGACGCGAGCGACGGGCTGCCCGGCGTCGCCGGGATCGGGGACAAGGGGGCCGCGGCGTTGATCACCCGGTGGGGCTCGGTGGGGGCGGCGCTCGGGGCCATCGACCGGGGCGAGACCGACGGATTCCCGGCCGGCAGCCGCGCGAAGCTCGCGGCCGCGCGTGACTATCTGGCGGCGGCCGAGCCGGTCGTGCGGGTGGCCACCGACGTCCCGCTGCCCGACGTGGACGACCGCGTCCCCGTCGGGCCCGCCGACCCGGCGCGGCTGGTCGAGCTGGCCGACCGCTGGGGGTTGGACTCGCCGGTGGAGCGGGTGCTGCAGGCGCTGGAGGTCGTCAGCTCCCGCTGACCGGCGCCCCGGCAGTGGGGTCCCCGGAAGCGGGGGTCGGGGCCGCCGGGTCCTGGACCGGCGAGGGCCCGCCGTCGGGGGCGGCACCGCCCAGGGGGAACGGCTGGTAGGTCGGTGCGGCTGCTGGAGCGGCTGCCGGTGCCGGAGCGGCTGCCGGTGCCGGTGCCGGGTCCACGACCGCGTCGGGCAGCACGCGGCCGTAGAGCTTGCGGCCGCCGAACACCACCTGCAGCCGGACCCGCGTCCCGGTGTGCGGCGCGTCCCACATGCGGCCGCCGCCGGCGTAGATCCCGACGTGGTGGACCGAACGAGGGCCGCCATAGAAGACCAGGTCGCCGGTGCGCAGCTGGCCGGCCGTGATGTGCCGGCTCGCGTCGTACTGCTCCTGGGCCGTGCGCGGCAGGCTCACGCCGAGGTGACGGAAGACGTACTGCACCAGGCCGCTGCAGTCGAAGCCGCGCGGGGTGCTGCCGCCCCAGACGTAGGGGACGCCGCGGAACGACGCGGCAAGCGCGACGGCGTTGGCCGGCGTCGCGGCCCCCCGGGCGGCGCGGGTGGTGCCTGCCGGGGCGAGGTGCGGAGCGGCGGCGGCGGCACCGGCGCCCCCCAGCAGCAGCGCGGCGGCGGCCGTCCCGGCGAGCAGGGCACGGGTCGAGCGGACGGGACGGGGCACGGCGTTCCTCCACACGCCTGCGGGGTCAGCTGTCGGGTTCGGGAGCAGAGGTCTCCCGGCCGGGTGATGCCCGGCTTCACCCCGAGACCGTCACCAGGCTCTGGTGCTCGGTCGCTGGGTCCACGTGCGGGGACCCGGTGGGTCCCCCGCTCCCGCCATGGGGGTGGGGCCCCGGGTGGGGCGGGACTCGGCGAGCCGCCCGGGGGCCGTCCGGGATCGGGCGGCACCAGCGAGGCTAGGGAGCCCGGCACCCGGTGACGGGGCCGTGGCGGACAACAGGTCGACAACCTCCCTCGACGGGTGCTCGAGGGCTACCCGCGGGTAACGTGTCCGGGTGCGGCCCTTCTCCGTGGCCTCCCGCGACGACGACGTCGCCGACGCCACCCGCGGCGAGATCGACGTGCTCGTGATCGGTCTCGGCGCGACCGGCGCCGGGGTGGCCCTGGATGCCGCCAGCCGCGGGCTGTCGGTGGTCGCCGTGGACAAGGGCGATCTCGCGGCCGGCACCTCCAGCAAGTCCAGCAAGCTGATCCACGGCGGCCTGCGCTATCTGGAGAACTACGAGTTCGCGCTTGTGCACGAGGGGGTCGTGGAGCGCCAGCTGCTCATGCGGCTGGCCCCGCACCTGGTGCGACCGATGGAGTTCGTCTACCCGGTGTGGCCGGACACCGCCCGGCGTCGCCTCGTCGGGCTGGGTCTCACGACGTACGACGCCTTCGCCATGGCCTCGCTGGGCAGCCTGCGCTCGGAGGTCCGGCGGCACGAGCGGGTCAGTGTGGAGGAGGCGGTGGCCCTGGCGCCGGCGCTGTCCCGCTCCGGGCTGTCGTACGGCTTCGTCTACGGCGACTGCGCGACCGACGATGCCCGGCTGGTGCTCACCGTGGTCCAGGAGGCCCGGCGCTTCGGGGCGGTCGCGTTGCCGCACACCGAGGCGGAGGGGTTCCGCACCGGGCCGGACGGGCGGGTGCGCGGCGCGGTGCTCACCGACCGGCTGTCCGGCGCGACGTACGAGGTCAGGGCCCGGCACGTGGTCAACGCCACCGGCGTGTGGGTCGACCGGCTGATGACGGCGGCGGACGCGTCGCACGTGCCCGCCGTGCAGCCGAGCAAGGGCGTGCACGTCGTGGTGCCGCACGAGCGGCTGCCGCTGGACGACGCCAGCGTGCTGCTGCCCAGCAAGCAGGGCGACGGGCGCTCGATGTTCGCCATCCCGTGGGGACGCCAGACGATCCTGGGGACCACCGACACGGCGTACGACGGGTCGCTCGAGAGCATGTCGCTGGCGCAGGGCGACCTGGACTACGTGCTCGAGTCCGGCAACCGGGTCTTCGACCGCAGCCTGACCGAGGACGACGTGTTGGGGGCGTGGGCCGGGGTGCGGCCGCTGCTGAAGGGCCGCCCCGACGGCTCGACGGGCATGAGCGACCTGTCCCGGCGGCACACCCTGATCGAGGGCGAGACGGGCCTCATCACGATCACCGGCGGCAAGCTCACCACCTACCGGCGGATGGCCGCCGACGTGGTCGATCTGATCGTCGACCGGCTCGGGATCAAGGCGCCGTGCCGCACCGACCAGATCCCGCTCGGCTCCGCCCGCCCGCTCCCGGCGCTCACCGCAGACGTGGTCGCCGCGGCCGCCGCCGTCGGCGTCGGCGAGGAGGCCGCCAAGCTGCTGGTGCGCCAGCACGGCGAGCAGGCCGCCGACGTGCTCGCGCTGGTCTCCGCCGAACGCGCGCTGGCGTCCCCGCTGTCGGAGTCGGCGGCGCACCTGCTGGCCGACGTGGTGTACGCCGCGCGGCACGAGGGTGCTGCCACGCTCGACGACGTCTTCGCCCGCCGGATGCGGCTGTCGCTGCGCGCGCGCGACGCGGGGATGCCGGCTGCCCCGCTCGCCGCCCGGCTGCTCGCCCGCGAGACCGGTCGCTCGGCGCAATGGGCGCGGGACCAGGTGGGGGCCTACGCCGACGCCGTGCGAGCCGAACGCGGCGTGCTCGCCTCCACCGTCCCGTCTGCGGCCGCGGCGTTGGCCGCCGACGCCGCCGGTGCTCCCGGTGGTGCCGGTGGTGCCGGTGGTGCCGACCGTCCCGGGTCCCCGCCGGACCGGGAGCTGGCGGCCGCCTCCTGATCGCCCGTCCCATCAGTCCCACCCGTCCCACCAGTCCCCGAAGATCACCACCAGCATGCTCGCCACGCCGGGCGCTTCGGCGTGTCGCCGTCGTTAGTGGTGATCAAGCCCGGGAGGCGGCGGGGATGTCAGCCCCAGCGCGGGGCCTCGGCGAGCAGCCGGCCCGCCAGCTCCGCCACGTCGGCCGCCACTCCCGCGGGGTCCACCAGCGCGGCGAAGTGGCCGCCCTCCCGCCGCACCACCGGGCGTCCCAGGGCCGCGGCCCGGTCGGCGCTGGCGTCGTAGCGCGCCGAGGTCCGCAGGTAACCCCACCGCAGGTCGGCCCACCCGGCGCCGGGCACTGGGACGGGCTCGGTGAAGAACGCGAGGTCGCGGGGCCGGAAACCGGCGAGCACGGCAGCCGGCACGTCCTCGCCGGACCAGTCCGGGGCGAGGCCGCCGGCGTAGAGGCTGCGGGCGAGTGCCTCGGCGGCAGCGGGGTCCTCACGGCGCAGGATCGCGAGGCGGGAGTCCTGGTCCGACCCCGGCAGCGTCGCGTCGAGCAGGACGGCGCCGAGCACGCCGCCGTACGCCCGGCGCGCCGCCACCACCGGCACCAGCGGGCCGGCGCCGCTGTGCGCGACCAGCAGGACCGGCCCGGCCGGCAGCTGCCCGGCGGCCGAGTGGGCATACGCCGAGACCGCGCGGGGCGGATCGTCGCCCTCGACCCGCACCAGGGTGACCTGGTGACCCAGCGCCGCGAGGGCGTCGGGCAGGCCGCCCCAGCTGGCCTCCGGGGTGAGGAACGGGCTGTGCAGCAGCGCCAGCCTCACGGGCACGCGCCAGTCCCCTGCAGGAGGGTGCGCACCACGAGCGCGGGGTCGTCGTAGGTCGGGGAGTGACCACAGCCGGGCAGGGCCACCAGCCGCACCGACGACGGCAGCAGGTCCCGGCGCAGCCCCTTCGCCCGGGGCAGCACCAGGTCGCGGGTCCCCCACGCGACCTGCGCCGGCACGCCGACCAGCCCCGCCGCGCCCTCGAGCCAGCTGTGCTCCAGGGCCGCGCGGGTGTCGTCCCATCCCGGCGCGCCCCCCAGCCTGCGGATGTCCTCGGCGAGCACCGCGGGCGGCACCCGCCACGGCCTGGCGTAGTTCAGCCCGCCGAGGACGGCCCGCCCGGCGGCGGTGCGACAGGCGGCGTCGGCCCGCGGTGCGAGCCGGCGACCGGTCGCACGCAGGAGGCGCAGGACGGCGCGGCTGTACGCCGGGGCGCCGGCCGGCCCCCACAGCCCGGCGGGGCTGACCCCGGTCACCGTCCGGGCCCGCCCGGTAGCGGCCAGCTGCAGGGCCACGAACCCGCCGAGGCTGATGCCAGCCACGTGCGGCCGCTCCATCCCGAGCCCGGTCGCGAACTCCGCAACCACGTCGGCGAGGCGCTGCGGCGTCGGCGTGTCACCCGGCGGCAGCGCGACGCTCTCGCCGAAGCCCGGGAAGTCCACGGCCATCACGTCGTGCTGCTCGGCGAGCGCGTCCAGCACCGGGTCCCACACCTGTCGCCGGTGCCCGATGCCATGCAGCAGCACCAGCGGCTCGCCTGCGCCGCGGCGCGTGTGGGCGAGCGCACGCATCCGCGAACGGTATCGGTGCTACGGCTCAGGCGACGGAGTGGGCGACCACGCCGCGTCGGAGCGACCCCACCGCGGCGCGGGCGGTGCCGGCGAGCGGCCCGTCGGCGACCAGCGCGAGCTGGGAGAGCAGGTCCACGAGCTGGCGGACGTTGCGGACGAAGTCGCCGGCGGTGATCTCCGCTCCGGACAGCACCGCCTCCAGCCGGGCCCCGTCGGCCCACCGGTGCGCCGCCCACGCGAAGCCGACGTCGGGGGCGGTGACCGTCGCCACGCCGTGCGCCGCCTCCTGCTCCTGCAGCCGGGACCACAACTCGCCGGTCGCGTCCAGCGCGGGGCGTACGCCGGCCGGGGGCTGCTGGACCGGTGAGTCCTCCGGTCGTCGGGAGGAATAGACCAGCGCGCTGACGCAGGAGGCCAGCCCGGGCGCGTCCAGGCCGTCCCAGACCCCTGCGCGCAGGCACTCGGCGGTCAGCAGGTCGGCCTCGGCGTAGACCCGGCCCAGCCGGCGACCGGCCGGGGTGACGCTGTCGCCGGCGAGGTAGCCAAGCTCGTCGAGCACGGAGCACACCTGGTCGAAGGTGCGCGCGATCGAGCTCGTGCGGCCCGCGACCCGAGCCCGCAGCGCGTCGGTGTCGCGCAGCAGCGAGGCATGCCGCTCGCCCCAGCGCAGGTGGTCCTCCCGGTCGGCGCACCCGTGCACGGGGTGCGCCCGCAGGGCGGCACGCAGCCGGGCGATCTCGTCGTCGCCGTCGGCGCCGGGCCGCCGGGACCGCGCGGGCCTCGCCTCCCCTGCGGCGTACCCCTTGGCGATCAGGGTGGACGCGAGGTCGCGCCGATGCTGGGGCGAGCGGGGGCTGAAGCCCTTGGGGATGCGGACCCGTCCCAGCGGCTCGACGGCGACCCCGAAGTCCTGCAGCGACAGCCGGACCACCTGACGGTCCGCGGTCAGCACCACGGGCCGGGGGCCGTCCCCGACCGCCCCGCGTGCCACCGCTGCTGGGCTCAGCGCCGGCAGGCCCGGGTCGAGCACGACGGCGACGCCGGTGCGCCGGCCGCTCGGCACCCGGACCACGTCGCCGGGCTTGAGCCGCTCCAGCGACTCGGCGGCGGCCGCGCGGCGCTGGGTGGAGCCCTCCCTGGCCAGCCGCGCCTCCCGCTCGGACAGCCGCCGGCGCAGGCCGGCGTAGGCCCCGATGTCGCCGAGGTGGCAGTGCATCGCGTCGGCGTAACCCGCGAGCGCCTCGGTGTTGCGGACCAGCTGCCGGGCCAGCCCCACGACGCCGCGGTCGGCCTGGAACTGCGCGAAGCTGGACTCCAGCAGCTCGCGCGCCCGCTCGCGGCCGACGGTGCCGACCAGGTTGACGGCCATGTTGTACGACGGGCGGAACGAGCTGCGCAGCGGGTAGGTCCTGGTGCTGGCCAGCCCCGCCACGGCCGCCGGGTCCAGTCCCGGCTGCCAGAGCACGACGGCGTGGCCCTCGACGTCGATCCCCCGGCGCCCGGCGCGACCGGTGAGCTGGGTGTACTCCCCCGGCGTGACCGCGGCGTGTGTCTCGCCGTCCCACTTGGACAGCTTCTCCAGCACCACCGAGCGGGCCGGCATGTTGATGCCCAGCGCCAGCGTCTCGGTGGCGAACACGACCTTGACCAGCCCGCGGCTGAACAGCTCCTCCACGACCTCCTTGAACGCCGGGAGCAGGCCGGCGTGGTGGGCGGCGAGGCCGCGCTCGAGGCCCTCCAGCCACTCCCAGTACCCCAGCACCCGCAGGTCCTCCTCAGGCAGGTCCCTGGTGCGCTGCTCGACCACGGCCCGGATCTCGGCCCGCTCCTCCGGGCTGGTCAGCCGCAGGCCGCCCACGAGGCACTGCTGCACGGCTGCGTCGCACCCCGCGCGGGAGAACACGAAGACGATCGCGGGCAGCAGGGTCTCGGCGTCCAGGCGCTCGACGACCTGCACCCGGCTGGGCGTGCGCTCCCCTCCGCGCGCGGCCAGCTGCCGGCCGCTGCCACGCAGGTGCCGGTCCCGGCCGGCCGAGTGGTGGGTGAGGCGGTCGACCCGGCTGTCCTCCCTGGCCAGCCGGACCAGCTGCGGGTTCACCACCTCCTGGCCCGCATCAACGCCCTGCGCGCGGTCGTCTCCGACGCTCTGCCCACGTTCGTCTCCGACGAAAAGATCATGCAGCCGTAGGGCCGTCAGCACGTGCTGCCACAGCGGCACCGGCCGGTGCTCCTCGAGCACGACCCGGGTGTCACCGCGCACGGTGACCAGCCAGTCGGCGAACTCCTCGGCGTTGCTGACGGTCGCCGACAGGCTGACCAGCTTGACCTCGCGCGGGAGGTGGATGATCACCTCCTCCCAGACGGCGCCGCGGGAGCGGTCGGCGAGGTAGTGCACCTCGTCCATCACGACGTAACCGAGGCCGGCGAGCGCGGGGCTGGCGGCATAGAGCATGTTGCGCAGCACCTCGGTGGTCATCACCACGACCGGCGCGTGCCCGTTCACGGCGGTGTCGCCGGTCAGCAGGCCGACCCTGTCAGCGCCGTGCCGCGCGACCAGGTCGGCGTACTTCTGGTTCGACAGCGCCTTGATCGGGGTGGTGTAGAAGCACTTGCGGCCCTGCGCGAGGGCCAGGTGCACGGCGAACTCGCCGACCACGGTCTTGCCGGCCCCGGTCGGCGCGCAGACCAGGACCCCCTCGCCGGCCTCCAGCGCGCCGCAGGCCTCGCGCTGGAAGGGGTCGAGGCCGAAGGGGTAGCCGGCCGCGAAGCTGGCGAACTCGGCGCGTGCAGCGGGTGCCGGCGGCGCCAGCGGCTCGGCGACCATGAGTTCCACGGTACGTGGCCGCTCCACCGCTCCTCTGCGGCCACCGCCGTGATCCGTTCGCCGCGAGCACGGATTTCCGGCCTCGAGGTGAACGGATCAGATGAGGCGGGGTGGGGAGAGCAGGCGCAAGGCGCCCGGGTGGCACTCGGCCCGCGTCGGCAGCCGGCCGAGCCGCTCGCCGTCGACGTAGGCCAGCTGGCCGGGGCTGGCCAGCGTCACGATCCGGGCCCGGTGCCGGGTCACCGCGGGATGGGTGACGTGGGTGCCCTTGTAGACGGTGGGAAACATCCGCACCAGCTCGCGCCGGCTCATCGCCCCCACCACCGTGACGTCGAGCAGCCCGTCGTCGAGCCGGGCGTCGGGGGCGATCCGCATGCCGGCGCCGTAAGACGGCCCGTTGCCGACGGCGACGAAGACGGCCTCGTGCTCGACCCGCACCCCGTCCAGCTCGAGCACGAAGGGGTGCGGGCGGAAGACGCGCAGCTCCGCGAGGATCGCCAGGTCGTAGCGTCGGGGGCCCCGTGGCCAGCGCATCCGGTTGGCCCGTTCGGTCACCGCGGCGTCGAAGCCGGCACCGAGCACGCAGGCCCACCAGACGTCGCCCCCGAGCCCGTCCCCGGCCGGTGACAGGACAGCGTCCAGCGCGCGCACCTCCCCCTCGGCCACCAGGTCCGCGGCGGCCAGCGGGTCGGCGGGCAGTCCGGTGGAGACGGCGAGGTCGTTGCCCGTCCCGGCCGGGATGATGGCGAGCGGGGTCTCGGTGCCGGCGACCGCCTGCAATGCCGTGTGGGCCATGCCGTCCCCGCCGAGCGACACCAGCGCCTCGACCCCGTCGGCGACCGCCTTACGGCACAGTTCGGCGGCCTCGGCGGCGTCGGCCCCGGTCACCACCCGGGCGCTCACCCCGCGTGTCCGCAGCCGCTCGACGACGGGGGCGACCAGCTCTGCCCCCCGGCCGCGGCCGGCGGTCGGGTTGACCACGAGCGCGACCTCCCCGCGCAGGCTCACCTAGGTGATGTCGCCGTGGTCGGCCGGGGGGTTCGGGGCGTTCGGGGCGACTCTGGCGGCAGCGGGGTCGACCAGCTCCAGCGGGCTCGTCTCGTCGTCACCGAGCGCGGCATAGGGCGAGTTGGCCTCGCGCTTGCGGACCCGCCGGTCGTGCAGCCTGGCGACGGTCACGCTGGCCTCGTAGAGCACCATCAGCGGCACGGCCAGCGCCAGCATGGTGAACGGGTCGGTACTCGGCGTCGCGACCCCGGCGAACACGATGCAGGCGAACAGCGCGAGGCGACGCCAGGCGCGCAGTCGCTCGCTGGACAGGATGCCGGCGAAGTTGAGCATCACCACGAGCAGGGGGAACTCGAAGGCCAGGCCGAAGACCAGCAGCATCCCGATCACGAACCCGAGGTATTCGCTCGCGGTCAGCAGCGCGACCAGGTTGTCGCCGCCGAACTCCAGCAGCACCGTCAGGCTGGTCTTGAGGACGAAATACGACAGCGCGGACCCGGCCGCGAACAGCACGGTGGAGGCAGCGAGGAACCCGAGGCTGTAGCGCCGCTCGTGCCGGTGCAGCCCGGGGGTGATGAAGGCCCAGAGCTGGTAGAGCCACACCGGAGCCGAGAGCACGATGCCGGCGATCAGGGCGATCTTGAGGCGGTAGGTGAAGGCGTCCAGCGGCCCGTGGATGACCAGCGCACAGCTGTCTGGCTGGCCCGGCTTGGTGAAGCGGTGCTGCGCCGGCACGTCGCAGTAGGGCTTGGTGATGAACCTGTTGATCGGGTCGTAGGCAAGGAACAGGCAGACCGCAGTCACGGTGACGATCGCCAGGATGGCCTTGAACAGCCGCGCCCGCAGCTCGCGCAGATGCTCGACCAGCGTCATCCGCGCGTCCTCGACCGGGCGGGGGTCACGCTGCGGCAGCCGGAGCCGGCCGGCGCCGGGCAGACGGGTGCGGACCGCGGCGACGCTCACAAGAGGACCGCGGCTCCGGGGGCGACGCTGCTGCTCAGACGGCGCGGTCGGCGTCGACGGCGACCGGAGCCGGCGAGACGGGGGTGCCGGCGCCGCTGCGTGCCTCGACCGGACCCTGGGCGGCGACGGGATGTGCCGCGTCGGTGCCCTGGACCGACCGACGGGCGACGGGCGCCTCGTCGGCGCTGGCCTCCGCCTCGTCGTCGCCGCGCAGGCCCTTGGTCTCGGCCTTGAAGATGCGCAACGATCGGCCGATCGAGCGGGACGCGTCAGGCAGCTTCTTGTACCCGAACAGCACGATGAAGGCGATCAGGATGATCGCGATGTGCCAGGGTCGGAACTCGCCCATGAGTCGTCAGACCTCTCCGGCCAGATGGCGGTGGTGGTGCGGTCGAGTCAAGCCTACGTGCTCGTCCGCCCGGACGGGCCTTCCGGATGTCCCCGTGCCGCGCTCGTGACGCCGTCGGCAGCCCGGCCGAGCTGCTCCCCGAGGTCCGCAACGGCCCGTCCGAGGTCCAGGCCTGGCCGCACGACCAGCTGCCAGCCGATCAGGCCGAGCACCACCAGGCCCACGAGGACGACCACGACGTCGACGAGCACGACCCAGACCACGACCGGGAGAGTACGACGGGACCGCCGGTGCGCCCCGGGACCGGCGCCGGTCAGCCGCGGGCGGGCTCGGTGGCCAGCGACGCCAGCAGGTCGGTCGACGTCAGCGCGGTCGCCAGGTCGAGCAGGTCGTCGTAGGTCAGGGCCGGCCCGGCGTGGGTCTCGAACGCCTCGGCCGGCACGTCCCACACGGTGCACGCGACGCCGCCGGACAGCAGCAGCGAGACCACGTGCTCGTCGGCCGGCTTGCGGACCTCGCTCACGCAGCCCGGGCAGTCGAACGCGTAGAACGACAGCGGCGCGTGGTTGCAGACCTGCAGGCGCACGTCGGCGCTCGTCAGTTCGACCTCGCCGCAGCTGGGGCAGGACGCCTTGATGGTGGTCACGGCCACTCCTGGTGCTCGCCGGCCGGGACGCTGTGTCCCGACGTCTTGTGATGCCTCGGCCTGAGCCGGAGCGAGCTGTACCCCCCCGGACGGGTCAGTCGGTTGCGCCAGCCGGCGGATGGCCGCTCGTGCCGGTCACCTCGTCGTAGGCCGCGAGCCCGGCAGTCGCCGCAGCCCGCACGGCCTGGTCGAGTCCGGCCGGGGCGGTGGCCCGCGCGGTCCCCCCGAGCCGGAGTAGCAGCCGCACCACCCAGTCGGTGTCTGGCGTGCGCAGCACGGCTCTCAGGCCGCCGTCGCCGGTCTCGGCCACCTCCTCGCAGGGGTGGTAGTCGGCGACCCAGCGTGCCGCCGGGCCGAGCTGGAGCTCCACCCGGGTGTCGCCGGGGTCGGGCCGGAAGAGCCCGTCGGCCAGGTCGCGTGGCACCTGGCCCGGCGGTGGTGTCGCCGGCGCGTCGAGGACCTCGGCGGCGACGACCCGGTCCAGCCGGAACAGCCTGCTGCCGTCGCGCTCGGGGTCCCAGGCCTGCAGGTAGAGCCGGCCCTCGGTGAGGTGCAGGGCCACCGGGTCCACCTCGCGGTCGGTGACCTCGTCGCGGCGCTCCACCAGGTAGCGCAGCCGGAGCCGGCGGCGACCCTCGACCGCCGTGCGCACGGCGGCCACGACCGCCGCGTCCTCGGTGCCGGCGGACAGCTCGACGCTCACCGCCGGGGGCGCGCCGCCGGCATCCCCCTCGACCCCGCCGACAGCGCCCTGCAGCTTGACCAGTGCCCGCTCGAGCGCCGCGTCGGGGACCAGGCCCGGCACGTCGGCGAGCGCCCGTGCCGCGACGACCAGGGCAAGCGCCTCGTCGCCGGTCAGGCGCAGCGGCCGGTCCAGCGTCTGCGGGTCGAGCACGGTGATGGTGTCGCCCTCGAACTCCAGCTCGATGAGGTCCTGCGGCCCCTGGCCGGGCAGCCCGCAGAACCACAGCAGGTTGAGGTCCTCGCGGAGCTGGGTCTCGCTCACCCCGAACTCGGCGGCGGCGACGTCGACCCGCACCCCCGGGTGGGCGCGCAGCCAGGGCAGCAGGGCGAGCAGGCGGGGCAGCCGCCCCTGGCCCGGCCTGGTCACGCCAGCACGGCCCGCAGCCGGCTCGTCACGGCGTCGCGCAGCGCCGGTGGGGACACCGCGACGACGTCGGGGGCGAGCCCGGCTGCCTGCTCGGCGAGCCGGCCGAGGTCGGCGTAGGCGACGGTGACCAGGTCGCGCCCGCCGTGGCCGTCGGGCACGGTCGCGGTGGCCCGCTGCCGCAGCGCGTGCCCGCTGCCCGCTCGGACGGCGAACACCGCCTCGCCCTCCGGTGTCCCGGGCTCCGCGGCCGCGACCCGCCCGGACAGGTCGATCCCGGCCGGCACGGTGACGGCGCCGGCCGGCCCCTCCGGCTCGACGGCGGAGGCGATCCTGGACAGCCGGAACACCCGCTCCGCCGCCCGCTCGCGGTCCCGGCCGACGACGTACCACCGCCCCCGCCAGGAGACGACGCCCCACGGCTCCAGCCGGCGGACCCGGACACCGGTGTCGCGGCTGCCCCGGTAGGCGAAGCGCACCGCCTGCCGGGCCCGCAACGCCGCCAGCAGCGGCTCGAAGGCGGGGTCGGTGGCGTCGACCCGGGGTGCGAGCCCGGTGGCGGGGGCGCGGATGTCCGTGCCGACCGCAGACAGCTTGCGCAGCGCGCTGGTGACGCCGCCGGCGAGCGAGGCGCTGCGCCAGAGCCGGGCCGCCAGCCCCAACGCGGCCGCCTCGTCGGGGTCCAGGTGCAGGTCGGGCAGTTGGTAGTCCCGCGGCAGGATGCGGTACCCCAGTTCCGCGTCGTCCCACACCGATGTCGACGCGGTGACCACCGGGATGCCCTGCTCGCGCAGCGCCTCCTTGTCCCGCTCGAACATCCGGCGGAAGGCCTCGTCGGCGACGTCGGCCGGCCGCCCGTCCTCGCCGTAGCCGGGGACGGTCGCCGCGATGTCGGCGACCGTGAGCGGCCGGGGGGTGGCCATCAGTGCGATGGTGAGGTTGACCAGGCGCTCGAGCCGGCGCTGGGACACGAGCGGGAGCTTAGGCTCCGGCGCCGTGACCGAGGTGGGTGACCAGACGGTGGGGGACGGGGGGATCCGGGCCGCCGCCGGGGTCCTCACCGGGGACGGGCAGACGACCTACCACGCGGTCGTGGTGCTGGGTAGCGGCTGGGCTCCGGCGGCGGACGGGCTGGGCGAGCCGACCGCGGAGTGGCCGTTCGGGGAGCTGCCCGGGTTCGCCCCGCCGGCGGTGCAGGGGCACGCGGGCCGGGCGCGGCACGTCGTCGTCGGCGGCCGGGACGTGCTGCTCCTGCTCGGGCGGACCCACCTCTACGAGGGGCGCGGCGCGCAGGCGGTGGTGCACGGCGTGCGGGTGGGCTGCGCGGCCGGGGCGCGGACGGTGGTGCTGACCAATGCCGCCGGTGGCATCCGCCCCGACCTCGCGGTGGGCCAGCCGGTGCTGGTGTCGGACCACCTCAACCTGACGGCCACCTCGCCGCTGGTGGGGCCGCGGTTCGTGGACCTCAGCGAGGTCTACAGCCAGCGGTTGCGGGCGCTGGCGCGCGCGGTCGACCCCTCCCTGGTGGAGGGGGTCTATGCCCAGCTGCCGGGGCCGCACTACGAGACGCCGGCGGAGATCAGGATGCTGCGCGCGCTGGGTGCCGACCTGGTCGGCATGTCCACGGTGCTGGAGGCGATCGCGGCCAGGGCGGAGGGCGCGGAGGTGCTCGCCGTGTCGCTCGTGACCAACGCCGCGGCCGGGCTCGGCGAACCGCTGGACCACGCGGAGGTGCTCGCCGCCGGCGCCGCGGCGACCGCACGGATGGGCGCCCTGCTGGCCGCGGTGCTGGCGCGGCTGTGACGGCGGGGCCCGGGCTGCCAGGGCCAGGCGAGCCCGCGGACTGGCCTGGCTCGGACTGGGCTGGCTCGGCCTGGGCTGGCTCGGACTGGGCCGGAGCGGCCCGGGCCTGGGTGGCCGACGACCCGGACCCGGTCACCCGCGCTGAGCTGCTCGCTCTGGTCGCCGCGGGTGCCGTCGCAACCTTGCGGGAGCGGCTGGACGGGCGGCTCGCCTTCGGCACCGCCGGGCTGCGCGGGCCGGTGCGCGCCGGGCCCACCGGGATGAATTCCGCCGTGGTGCGCCGGGCGGCCGCCGGGCTGGCGGCGGTGCTCGGGCCGGGACGCTCGGTGGTGGTGGGCCGGGACGCGCGGCACGGCTCCGCGGCGTTCGCCATGGACACGGCTCGGGTGCTCACCGGCGCCGGCCTGCGCGCCCTGGTGCTCCCCCGGCCGCTGCCGACCCCGGTCACGGCCTTTACCGCGCGCCGGCTCGGCGCCGACGCCGCCGTCATGGTCACCGCGTCGCACAACCCGGCTGCGGACAACGGGTACAAGGTCTATCTCCCCGACGCCCAGATCGTGCCGCCGGCCGACGCCGAGATCGAGGCGGCGATGTTGGCGGCCGGGCCGGTGGCCGCGCTGCCGCTGGGTGACCCGGGCGAGGCGCTCGGGGAGGACGCGGTCGTGGCGTACGTCGAGGCCGTCGTCGGCTGCTCGCTGGTGCCGCACCGTGGCCTGCGGATGGCCTACACACCGCTGCACGGGGTGGGCGCGGCCGGCTGGCTGGACGTGCTCGCCCGGGCCGGCTTCCCGCCGCCGGCGGTGGTGGCCGCGCAGGCCGAGCCGGACCCGGACTTCCCGACGGTGGCCTTCCCCAACCCGGAGGAGCCGGGGGCGATGGACGCCGTGCTCGCCCTCGGCTCGGCCACCGGGGCGCAGCTGGTCCTCGCCCACGACCCCGACGCCGACCGGCTCGCGGCGGCCGAGGACGGCCGGGTGTTCACCGGGGACGAGTTGGGTGCGCTGCTGGCCGACCACGTGCTGGCGCACGCCGCTCCGGGGGTGCTGGTGGCGACGACGGTGGTCAGCTCGCGGCTGCTGGGGCGACTCGCGGCGGCGCGGGGGGCGACGTACGCCGAGACGTTGACCGGCTTCAAGTGGCTGGTGCGCGCCGGCGGCGCGGGCGGCCCGGAGCTGGTGTTCGCCTACGAGGAGGCACTGGGCTACGCCGTCGCGCCCGGCCTGGTGCGCGACAAGGACGGCATCTCGGCCGGGCTGCTGCTGGCCGAGCGGGCGGCGGAGTTGCGCGCGGCGGGATCGTCGCTGGTCGCCCGGCTGGACGAGCTGGCCCGCGAGCTGGGACTGCACGTGACCGCCCAGGTCTCGGTGCGGCTGGCGTCCCCCGCTGCCGGGGCGGCGGCGGTGGACGCCTTTCGGGCCGACCCGCCCGGGCCGCTCGTCGACCTCGCGCTGGGGGCCGGGGGGCTGCCGCCGACCGACGGCGTGGTGCTCACGATGGCGTCAGCGGCCGACGGGGGCCCGGTGCGGGTGGTGGTGCGCCCGAGCGGGACCGAGCCCAAGCTCAAGCTCTACCTCGAGGCGGTGCGGGAGGCGGGGGACGACCTTGCCGGCCAGCGCGCGGCGTTGCGGGCCGACCTGCTCGCGGTCGCCGCCGCCCTGCTGGACCGCTGACCCGGTCCGATGGCGCGGGTCAGACGGCACCGAACTGGCGGTCGCCGGCGTCGCCCAGCCCCGGCACGATGAAGGCCCGCTCGTCCAGCCGATCGTCCACCGCTGCGGTGACCACATGCAGCGCGGTGCCGGCGGGCTCCAGCCCGGCCGCCGCCAGCCTGTCGAGCCCCTCCGGTGCCGCCAGCACGCACACCACGGTCAGCCGGGTGGCACCACGGGCGAGCAGCGACGTGCAGCCGTGCACCAGCGACCCGCCGGTTGCCAGCATCGGGTCCAGCACGAGCACCGGCACGCCGGCCAGGGACGCCGGCAGCGACTCGAGGTAGGCCCGCGGCTCGTGCGTCACCTCGTCCCGTGCCAGCCCCAGGAACCCCATCTGCGCGTCGGGCAGCAGCGCGAACGCCGCCTCCGCCATCCCCAACCCGGCCCGCAGCACCGGCACCAGCAGCGGGGTGTCGCGCAGCCGGGACCCGGTGGTCGGGCCCACCGGCGTGCTGATCGGGACGGGTTCCACCGCCAGGTCCCGGGTTGCTTCGAGCACGAGGATCTGGGCCAGCTCCGCGAGCGCGGCCCGGAACGCCGGGGCTCCCGTCGTGGCGTCCCGCAGCACGGTCAACCGGGTGGCGGCGATGGGGTGATCGACGACGGTCAGGCGCACGCCGCCACTCTGTCAGCCGCGATCACACTGGTGCGGTGACACCTACGCTGACCCGCGCGGCGCTGGCCGCCATGATCGACCACACCCTGCTGACGCCGCAGGCGACCGACGAGGACGTACGCCGGGTGGCGGCCGAGGGGGCGGCGCTGGGCGTCGCCGCCATCTGCGTCTCGCCGTCGCGGGTGGTGGCGGCCGTCGCCGCGGCTGACGGCACCCCGGTGTGCGCGGTGGCCGGCTTTCCCAGTGGGGCGCACGCGCCGGACATCAAGGCCGCGGAGGCGGAGCGGGCGGTGGGAGAGGGCGCCGCCGAGATCGACATGGTGATCGACCTCGGGCGGGCGGCGGCCGGTGACTGGGGTGCGGTGACGGCGGAGGTCGCAATGGTGCGCGCCAGCACCCCCGGCGCGCTGCTCAAGGTCATCCTGGAGACCGCGTTGCTCGACGAGGCCGGCATCGTCGCGGCGGCCCGGGCGGCGGTGGCCGGGGGCGCCGACTTCGTCAAGACGAGCACCGGCTTCTCTCCGGCGGGCGGTGCCGCCGAGGCGGCGGTCAGCCTGCTCCGCGCGACCGTCGGGGAGCGGCTGGGCGTCAAGGCCAGCGGCGGGATCCGCAGCACCGGGGCCGCCCTCGCCATGCTGGCGGCCGGGGCGAGCCGGCTCGGCCTGTCCGCGACGGCGACGGTGCTCGACGGCCTGCCGGCGTGAGGGTGCGCCGTCTGTCGGTCCGACCGGCGCCGGGCGCGGGTCAGAAACCGCGCGCCGGGGCGGAGGCGCTGCGCTGCAACCAGTTCTCCGGCGGGTAGGTCGATGCCCGCTCGACGACGTGCACGGAGTAGGCGTGCCGGGAGCGCGGGCTGGTGTTGGCCCCGCTGCGGTGCGGCAGCAGGCCGTGGAGCACGACCAGCGTGCCTGCCTCGGCCTCCAGGGGGACGTAGGCGTCGGGCCGGTCCGCCACCTCGGGTGCGAGCTCGGCAAACGCCGTACCGCCGTCGTCGGCCAGCCCCCGCCCCCGCCCGGACGAACCGGCGGGCCAGCGGCACCTGCCGGTGCCCGCCCGGCCAGGCCCACAAGCAGCCGTTGTCGACGGTCGCGTCCTGCAGCGCCCACCAGAAGCCGGTGACCGTGACGGGGTCGGTCCACAGGAAGGTCGCGTCCTGGTGCGGGTCGACCTCGCCGCCCTTGTGGGCGTCCTTGACGAGGTACATCGACTGTTGCAGCACCGGA
>JAABUZ0100002569.1_pt1 | contig 29754 bp, 26 predicted proteins | sample 5562091 | NCBI WGS metagenome assembly JAABUZ01 (sample SAMN12813069, study PRJNA571459) | rock metagenome | isolation source: Antarctica rocks | place: Antarctica: Victoria Land, Linnaeus Terrace sud | collected 2015-12-21
ATGTGCAACTGCAATCAACATTGTGCGCGTCTTAGCCTGGTTGGAAGAACCTTCTGTTGCTCCAACGCGAATCTCTCACTTTGCAGCTTTAGCCGCTTGAGAGTGGGAGGTTCGCCAACGGTGTCAACTTGATGGAGAACCAAATTTGCAGTCGAAGGACTTATGGAAAGCCTTGCTCCAGTCGCGAAACGCCTAGGAATTGAAGTGTGCCTCATTGAACCGGGCCCAGTGAACACAAACTTTGTAGCATCAGTTGTCGCTGGATTGCCAACTTCCATCCAGGAGGTGCAAACGGTTTGTGAGCCGATGCTCGAGGCATATATGGGAGGAACACAAGCTCGCTTTGCAACGATGGGACAGACACCAGAGCAAGTAGGGCAGGTGGTCGTTGCAGCAGCAATGGCGGAGACACCACATTTCCGTTACACAACCTCTGAGATGATCCAGAAGCTGGTTGCTCAAAAGTATGTTGATCCAAGTGGAGACGACATAGTGGCTTATTTTGAAGCACGGTTGGGTAAATAAGAACACGTAATGGAGAACACCATGCAAGAGATATCCAAGCCAAATCAGGGCAAACGTATCCTCATTACCGGTGCTACCAACGGTATCGGTCTCGCGACGGCCAGGGAACTGGCTCGTCAAAGAGCCGAAGTTATCATTGTCAGCCGTGGACAGGACCATTGTGCGACAGCGGTCGAACAGATCAAAAAGCAGACAGGCAACGATGAGGTGAAATATCTTGTCGCCGATCTCTCCTCACAACAGTCAATTCGCCAACTTGTCAACGACTTCAAGAAGCAGTATCAACGACTGGATGTGCTGATCAACAATGTGGGTCTGGTCTTTATGAGAAGGCAGGAGAGCGTGGATGGCATCGAATTAACTCTTGCTCTTAACCATCTCAGCTTCTTTCTGCTGACCGAACTGTTGCTGGAAACGCTGATTGCTAGTGACCAGGCACGCATCGTGAACGTCCCGTCATCCGGACATCTCAATGGAAAAATCAACTTTGATGATATTGAGGGTAAGAAGCATTACAGTGGCGTCTCAGCTTATGATCAGTCAAAACTGGCAAACATCATGGTTACCTACGAACTATCCCGACGCTTACAAGGCACGAGCGTGACCGCGAATTGTCTGCATCCAGGGCTGGTAGCTACCAATTTTGGAGTGAACAATGGTGGCTTCTACCGTCATGTATTGCGTCCTCTTCTCAATCCTTTCTCAGCTAGTCCAGAAAAGGGGGTTGAAACCTCAATTTATCTGGCGAGCAATCCAGAAGTTGAGGGTGTCACAGGCAAGTATTTTGGTAAAAAGCAGCCTATCGCTTCATCGAAGGCTTCCTATGACGAGGCAAACTGGAAACGACTTTGGGAAGTGAGTAAGGAACTCACCGGGTTGGACAAAGATCCTAGTGTCATTCACTCCTGACACAACTACAAGACACCACAATGGCAAACATACCTCTATGTTCTTAGACTTTCCGACAAACCTGTCTCCTACTCTTAACATTCCCATAGTTTATTGACAGCACGAGAGTAGCGCATATAATCCGGATAATCGGAAAAATGCGTAAACTCTATAGGCATCACTCAGGAAATACGGAATAACCAATGAGAGGAGCCCATCATGAAAACGGACGAATTTGTCTCGACGGCACGAGAAGCACGCGTCTTGCGGATGCTACGTGCTCTCGCGAATCCAGCAAGGTTTCGCATCGTCACGCTCCTTGCCGAACGAAAAAATTGTACGTCCACACAACTTATTGAAGCAGTACCGCTTGCACAGTCCAGCCTCTTTGACCACCTCTCACTCCTTCGTGAAGCAGGAATCGTGCAAGGCAGCAGCAATGGTCAGAATCGCTACTACTGCCTTGATCCATCTACCATCGACTTCCTTTCAGCTTATCTAAGTGGACTTGGGCAACAGGCATGTTCATGGAGAGAATTAGTAAAGTCAGCACAGGAGGAGTACCTTATGGAGATTCGGGAAGCCACACGTAATGATGTAGCAGCCATAACATACATCTATAATCAGGGGATCGAGGACCGTTCCGCCACTTTAGAGACCCAGTTGCGTACACCAGAAGAGCGTACTGCATGGCTTACAACGCTTGGATCTCGACACCCAGTACTGGTCGCTGTGAACAATTCCGATACGGTAGTGGGCTGGGGTTCGCTCAATCCTTTCAATCCGCGATCAGCTTATGACCATGTTGTAGATTTCTCTATCTACATTGCACGTGAGCAACGCGGACGAGGCATTGGAGATGCCCTGCTTGGCGCACTGGAGACGAGGGCAAGGATGCTTGGCTATCACAAAATGGTGCTGGCTTCATTCCCGACCAATGTGCCGGGTATGCGCTTGTATGAGCGTCATAGCTTCCAAACTGTTGGGATCTATCACGAACAAGGTATGCTCGATGATCGTTGGGTAGATGTCATCATCATGGAGAAGCTCCTGTCTTGACGAACCTTGTGCTTCGGGATATGGAAACAAGATATTTCGTCATTCCGTAGAGACGGTTCTGGAAAACAACAATCATGGAGAACACGAGCAATCAGGCAAGAATCGCTCATGGTTTGTACTACAGAATACGGATATCGCTCAGAGAGGCTGGGCAGTCAATGAATTGGCTGATCCAGCGGTCGGGGAAGCATATGGAGTTGCGCGAACAGTCGAACCAATTACCGGAGAAACGGCATTTCATATAGCAGCAGTCGTTGCAAAAGACGGTACGGATAATATCACCTTGGAAGCCGAAGCCAGTACAGCGAGACCTGAACCGATATTCGATATGTACGGCACCATACCCAGTTCGCTACGGCCACAAGGAGATCAGTCGCTCACATTCCACAAGACCTATCAGGATGTCTATACGTCCCGACGTTTACAACAAGTGCCTAATAGGAGACGTAGACATTGGGTAGATCACGAGCATTCCACAGGTGTACTACGTCCGAGAACGGATTGAGGTAGTAATCAATTTTCTGGCTTATTTCATAAGTTAGCTGGCGAATGACGATTAGTTGTGAACCGAGCAAGGTAAAAATTTTTGAGAAGTTTACCATTCGTTGACAGTATCTATTGCACCACTGACCCCTATTTAAAGTATGCTACAATGGCTGAAAGCGAATAGCAGTTTCACCATGAAGTGTTTCTGTTAACAACTCTTAGCTCTTTAGTAAACATATTTTAGAAGGATGGAAGACAATTGATGATTAAAAAAGTAGGTGTTGTTGGAGCTGGTCTGATGGGTGCTGGCATCGCACAAACTTGCACTCAAGCTGGCTACGAAGTGGTTGTACGAGAGATCAACCAACAATTGCTTGATAAAGGCATGGCACGTATTTACAGCGCCTGGGATATGATGGTAGGCAAGGGTAAGCTAACACAAGGGCAGGTAGAGGAGAACCGTGTACGGTTACATGGCACCCTCAACTTTGCAGATTTTGCGGAGTGTGACCTTGTTATTGAGGCCGTGGTTGAGAATATGGAAGAAAAGGTACGTCTTTTCCCTGTACTTGATTATGCGCTCAAAGCAGACGCACTTATTTTGAGCAACACCTCATCACTCAGTATCACTCAAATGGGTGCGGTAACGAAGCGGGCAGATAAGATATGTGGTCTGCACTTTTTTAATCCTGCACCTGTGATGAAGCTGGTGGAAGTTGTGCAGACAATTTCTACATCACAGGAAACCATCGAGACTGTCAAACAGTTTGCCGTCTCGCTTGGCAAAACTCCTGTGTTAGCCAAAGACACGGCAGGCTTTATTGTCAACTTTTTGTTAATCCCTTACTTATTAGCGGCGATTCGTATGCTGGAAAACGGAATGGCGACACGTGATGATATAGATGAGGCGATGAAACTTGGTTGTGGTTATCCAATGGGACCGTTTACCTTGCTCGATTACGTAGGACTGGACACCACCATGTGGGCAGCAGAAGCTATTTATGAAGAGTACAAAGATCCGCTGTACGCACCACCACCACTACTACGTCGTATGGTGATTTCTGGTATGTATGGCCGTAAAAGCGGTAAAGGCTTCTACGACTATCAATAGAGGAATCAGCAAAATGGTGCGTACTAAGTTGACTAGTACGCACCATTTTGCTGATTGTTTGAACAATAGATTCTTATTCGGGGTTGGTAGCACGCCTCGGAAGCGTTTTATCGTTTGCATAGAGTCTTCGACGATCACCAACGTACCTTTGCGGTGTAGGTCGTACCTCTTCATGATGATATGAACCACTCGCATCAGTATTTATACCAGGAAAGTTCGGGCCATAATTATAGTGTCCGGTCTCGGCTGGTGACAATGGACCTCGAGCATATTGTGCAACGCCACTGGTGACAGGTGTGCCATACTCTGGAGTCTCATCATACAGATCGTCTGGCACAGCATTATAACCACTATGTACCAATTCGTCTTCGCTCAACGCTAACCGAACGATGCCTCTCCTCGTGTCATTCATTGCAAGATTCTGCGGTACATAATATGTTTTTACGAGTAAGCCACTTCGCTCGACAAGGATATAATTTGTAAAGCGTGCTTCGACTTTACCAAGAATATACCCGTCTTTATCAACTGCCTGTTCCCCGAGCTGGAAGCGTGAAGGAACTTCTTTCCGACGATAAAAATCTGCTAGCTTATCAATCTTTGGTGCCATTGGGTCTTCCAATGCCCAACCTAAAATACCAATAATGACAAGTGGTGCGCCAACAACAGTGAGCCAGGGGTTCGAGGGAAAGAATAGTATCCCCGTAACGGCAATCAGCATTGCGGCACCTAATAAAAGAGGCCATAAGCTAGGATTTGGTAGATGGATATGATGCTCTTCTTCATCATGACCGCCTACATTTTCTAGTATGCCTTCTTTTTCCGCAAGGGATTTGCTCAACTCTTCTGTGGTAAGGTTAGCACTTTGAAGAGAACTATCCATAAGCTCTTGCTCTCCTCTAAGAATATAATAGACCTCAAAGGACCTTCAATTTCAACATTTGTCCTACTACACCTAGCATAACAAAAATTCTATCAGGATGCAAGCATTTTTTAGCGTTTGCAGTACTAGATACTCGGCTGAAGGAGTAACCCTTCTTCATAAATTCGCCGAATTACGTCTTCGATTTCCGGTTCTTGAAACGTTATATCACGCAGTTGGTGACGTGCTCCTAGCCATGCAACTAGCTCGTGTGCTGGCATCGCGTCACGTCCGAAATTCAGCCATAAACGCGGTCCTTCTGAGCGTACATACCGTACATCGTGTGGCAGGTTATTCAGAACGGGTTGACCTTGTGGATCATGTGGTAATGCTGCAAGTGCGACAGGGTCCAACACAGCGATAAGCGTACGGTCTCCACCAAAGCGTTCTCGAATCGCTGTAACCGTGCCATCATAGAGTTTACGTCCATGATCTATAATCATCATACGTGGACAGAGCAACTCTATATCATCCATGTCATGTGTCGTCAGTAAAACTGTTGTCTTTTTCTGTGCATTGAGCTCGAGCAGAAATTCACGAATACGCGCCTTCGCTACGACATCCAGGCCAATTGTCGGCTCATCAAGATACAACAGTTCGGGCTCGTGCAATAGGGCAGCGGCAAGATCACCGCGCATACGCTGACCGAGCGAGAGTTGTCGCACAGGCGTATCAATAAATTCATCAAGATCAAGCATTGAACGCATCTGGGCCAAGTTTGTAGTATGCCTTGCCTTCGGTACATGGTACAAATGCTGTAGCAAGTGGAGCGAGTCTATCAATGGGAGGTCCCACCAAAGCTGGGTACGCTGACCAAAGACGACACCGATGCGCGCAGCTAGTTCGCGCCTTTGTTGTATCGGTATTAAACCTGCAACACGTACTCTTCCACTCGTTGGCATTAAGATACCTGTCAACATTTTAATGGTGGTGCTTTTCCCCGCTCCATTTGGACCAACGAGTCCAATCATCTCGCCACGTTCGACCTCTAACGACAGGTCGTGTACAGCCTCGACATGTTGCACTTCTGGGTTTACGATGTAAAGAATGCCCAAGAATGTAGCAAACGGGAACATAAGAGCCAAATGCTAATGGGACAACAAAAAGAAAGAAATATTGGAGCGACTGGCTATAAATCGTCAAGGGATAGCTCAACATCTCTCTTCCACCATAGGTGAGAATGTTGGTCAGCTCTGTCGTTTCGACGGTCCAGAAGCAGAGAGTAGCACCAAGTAATAAAATAGAGACGAAAATAACAGCGCCACTTGCGATACCAACTAGCAACAAAACCACTTTATCCAGTGTCCAGTGTAATGAAGGTAAGAGGATGAGCGCAACAATAAATCCTATCATGCCTTGTGTAAGACGACCAAGACGGCGCAATCGGAAATCACTACCAATAACTTGCGTCAAGGCTCCGACAGGCCGTAGAAGCACGCGATCGAATTCTCCTAGCCTGATCGTCTGTGAGAAATTATCTATGCCCGACCCAAGCATTTCTGCAAGCCCAAAACTAATTGCCATGACAGATGCTAGTAATGCAACCTCACCAATCTTCCAGCCGAGCAGCGAAGGAAAGGGACCAAAGATAACAAGTACGCCTAAAAACTCACAACCCGTTGTCAAGAAAAAGGTGCCAATGTCAATCACTAAATTTACTTTGTACTGTAACTGCGTCCGTACCTGGATACCGATGAGGTACCAATACAGGCGAATATCATTTGCCAGAGTATGCAGCATGTTGAATGCTCTCCTAGCCACCTTGAACGATAACACGTCGGGTGGCAATTGTAGTGATCCAACGCACGAAAAGAGTGAATACAACAAGCCAAAATACTAAACGACCACTATCAAGCCATATCTCAGGACTATTTAACTTGTTCAAAAATATTTCTGCAGGAAAGTTCATAAGACCGTTAAAAGGAAGCCAGACAATAATAGCACGTGCCCATGCAGGGAAAAAGGGCAAAGGCACAAAAGAGCCTGTTAAAAAAAGAGCGATAGTTCCAGCGAGTACCCCAACAGCACGAGCTTCGGTAATCCAGAACGCGATGACGTTGTAGAAATAGCGATAGGCTATGCCTAGCATAGCACTCAAAGGAAGAATAAGAATGTAGACAACCCATACGTGCCAGTTTGTTGGCACACCAATACCAAAGAGCATCATACCTGCGAGGTAGGTGGGGATACCGCGAAACAGCACATAATAGCAAGTACGTCCCAACTCACTACTAAACCAGTACCAATAATAATCGCAAGGCTTACAGAGATCAGAAATGACATCGCCAGAACGTATTGAGAGCATTACGCTAAACCAACCGAATGGTAACACAATCATAATCATGCTTTGTATAAGCCACGTGTAGCGGAGTGTGTCATGTACGTTGTACCCGTTCGCAGAAGGACGGACATGATACAAGGCAAGAATGAGATAACTGAAAATAGCGGCGAAGAAAATATTGGTAAGTAACCCTGCAATATTCGCCCAGCGATAGATAAGCTGACGACGAAATGCGGTTCGTGCAACTTCGATATAAAAGAGTAGCATGGTCGTCCTTCTTGCTTGATAGATACTACACAAGCTTGAACGCTACAGCACAAAAAACCAGCAGCCACACCAACGGGGATACTGGTTTCTTTTGGTTCTATTCAAGCGCACACCTGTATACAGGATAGACAAAGACTGCCCTGTATTCGCTCTGCAACGGAAAATTCTCTCCCGTATTGCAGAAGGTTCGCACACTATATCATTCGGCAGTCAATATCGTCAATATTTTGACGCAAATAGCACTGAAATGTATTTTAGAAATTACTTTACACCTACTACAGCAATTTCACGAAAAAATTCAATCCTTCCTAGCTCAATTCGGGTACGAGAGAAGCCAACATGAGTCATCATGGCAGCTATATCTTCTCCCGTGTAGACACGACAATCTGCTGTTCCTACGCCTCCACCAGGCCATCTTTCTTTAGGGAGTAGCGTCAAGACGAACATTCCTCCTGGTTTGAGGACGCGAAACACCTCTGTAACCACCTTCATCGGGTCAGGCCAAAAATAGAGAGAGTGGATGCTACATACCTTATCAAACGAGCTATCTCTGAAAGGGAGGTTTGCCGCATTTCCATACGTTAACTCGACGAGTCTAGCCTTGAGGGCCTCGCCATTTCGTCTTTGTGCGACCCGTACCATTGTACGAGAGAAATCTACGCCTGTGACCTTCCCTTTAGTCGTAAGGGTAACAAGTTTCTGAATTGTCGTTCCTGTCCCAAAGCCGATTTCGAGGATAGTATCAGTAGGCTGGACAGATAGCAGCAAGATCGTCCAGGTGTTTTCCGGCTCATGTTGCCGCGCCATACGGTCCCCGATGATACGCCCTACGAGGCCTGATGGTTGGCGATATTGCCCATCAACGAACGTGTCGATATATCTCTTTACTTGCATCGCCTTGTCCTCATACCCAAAAAACTATACCATCATCTCATACCCACATGTCTGGTAGAGAGCGGCGTACTCGATTGAGCCACGCGGGAAGTGAAGATGCCCAGGTAAGACGATCCATTACATCGTCTATAAGTGAAGGCTCTGGCTCTTCTTGCGCATAAAAGAGTGCTTCGAGGGGGCCGTTGATTGTCGCGATAGGAGCGATGAGCATAAGCGCATCGGCAAGGAGCGCAGCCTCTCCAGGTACGGGTGGATACACTTCTGTGTATGCTTGTAGAAAACGACGGGCACGTTCCGGTTCGAAGCCGCGTTTGACAAGTGGACGTGTCTCGCCACTTCCCGCGAGCCAGGCGAGTGCGCTAAAGTGGAAGAGACCGTTTGCAACCTCAAAAATGCGCTTCTCCCAGCGTGATGCTTCAAGTCCCATAACGGCGGTGACGCCAAATGAGCCAAAGCGTAGGTTGAGTGCGTGATAATCTCCATGAATATGAAATTCCGGCAGCCCTTTTCCTGACCCAATAGACATCATCGCAGATGGAAGGACTGCCTCCCACTGCTCAACCCAAGTCGAGAGAGCCGCAGCGACAGCTTGTATTTCGCTTTGCTCAGCCCTTGTACGGGCAAGATTAAGCCAGCTTTGCACAAGGCTCCCCATCTGTACCTCAGGGGGCCAACGGTGTATATGACCTTTATATTGTGATGATGCTAGATGAATACGACCGAGCATCGTTCCTGCAAACGCTACCCATTCGAGAGAACGTGGGTTAGCAGTACCAAATAGCTCTCCACTCGCCTCCTGCTGCAACTCAAAAGAATCTTCTCCGATTGTAACGACAGGTTCGCTTTGTGGAGTTAGCAGGAACGGCGGAATGGGTATTCCTGCCTGTTGAAGATAGCGTTGAAAGTCATAGCGATGACTCAGGTCTTCCTCTGCTAGACCCTCTGGTCGTTCGCGCAAGAGATAACGCTGCCCCTTCACTTCAACAAGCAGACTCAAGCTTGTTGTATTCGTGCTATCTGCAGGACCGAGATTTTGCCACTCGCCAATACCAAAAGCATGCATGACCTGATTGAGATCAAGCAATGCTTCTGGCTCGTCAGGAGGCTGATCGTGCGGCTGATCGTGGTCATGCATCATGAATTCTATATCTCTGTTGGCAAGTCTTGACGCTTGCCCCACTCATTCCAAGAACCGTCATAGTTCGTCAAGTGAGGATAGCCCAGCATTGCTAGCGTAAAAAGAACAGTTGTCGCGGCTACGCCACCATTGCAATAGGCTACGACATGCTTTTGTGGCGTGATACCTGCATCGTTGAACATCTGCATCAACTCTTCATTGCTGCGAAATGTACCCGTTGTGGTATCAATAACCTCTTCACGAGGAAAGCTAAGCGCGCCCGGAATATGGCCAGGCCGACTCTCGCCTCTCACCACCTCACCTGTATATTGGCCGCGATCTCGGGCATCAACCAGTGTGGTATCTTGCTGCTTAAGAAATGTGAGCATATCCTCTGCTGTAGCACGTAATTGCGGTTGTATCTCCGGTGTGAATGTTGCAGCAGGGTATGAGGGAACAGTTGTGTCCAAGGGTAACTTCTCATGCTGCCATTTTGTGAAGCCACCATTGAGCACAACAACTTCTTTATGTCCATAGTAATTGAGTGCCCACCAGAGGCGTGTCGCAAATTGTGAGGTGGGATGAGCGTCATAGGCAACAACAAGATGTTGATCGCCTATGCCCAAACGTTCCATCACTTCTGCGAAGCGCTCTGCGGGTGCAACCTGCGCCACTACCGTATCATTGAGATCAACAATATCGCTGCTCCAATCGATGTAGAGCGCGCCAGGAATATGCCCTTGCATGTACTCATCCCGTGCTCCCACATAGAGAGCATCCTGTACACCATTCTTTACAATATTGCGTACATAGCCGCGCATGTCGACAACCCGTAAGTGAGGATCATTAAGATGTTCTGAAAGCCACGATGTTTCCACAAGGAAACGGCTGCGGTCCGAATGCATATTTCTTTCCTTTTTTTATGTTGACGTTTAGACTAATTTCACTGCTCGCTTGCCGACTAGGGACGCTCAAATGAGCTTGAAATTGTGCATACAGGTTCTTAGAAGGGATTTATTGCTATGTTGGTCACATCATTGTTATCGTCCCAACATGATAATAAATCATTGATACGCATCTTTCTTGCTCGACTTTAGGCTCAGGAAAGCCAACAGTGCCGTCTCACGAGCTTTGCAAGGTCCAGTAAATACCTCCGAATTAGTTTAAACGTCAATTTATGAGAAGAGACCCGCTGCGTCAGGGTTATCAGTATGTACAAAATGTGCGGGAGACCTAAACAACGTCATTGATGACACTTTGATGACACGCATAGATGCATTCGGCGTTTGCGTTGTCACGTAACGTTGCACCGTCAGGCCTAGAGGGCGAGCAAGCACAAGCGCTGCTGTAGAAGCCGTGATAACATTGTTCGCGGTACCATAGGGTCGGCGTAACTTCGCAACCGCCATCGCGGACAAACCAGTTAAAACACCTGCAACAGCGAGATTCGTACCACAGCGCGGGTTAATCGCTAGTTCTGGGTTTGTGGTGCGTAACAATGTGAGAGCCTCTTGTGCGACAGGTATAATCTCTTCTGTTGGTACTTCACCAAAGATGAAGAAGCCTACAGCAGAAGAGACACCAGAGAGATGCACGCCATCCAACTTCTTTTCGAGCATCACAATCGTCGCATGTTCAAGTGCATGATTTTGCTTCACTGCACCACCTAAAAGCATCTGCTGTGCTACTGCAACAGCAGGATTAATAGAACTCATGGATATATCCTTCCTCATAAGGCAGCGAGTGATCTATATTTTTTTATAGACAGGCCACCGAATATATAGTCTTTCATGTAAGTTAAGAGCCATAGGTCACATTAAATACGACTACCTCATCACCAAAGTTGATAATGTCGCCGTCATTTAAAAGCATAGCTTGTATTATACGCATACCATTGATCAGGGTTCCATTCGCGCTCTGCATGTCTTCCAGAAACCAGCGTCCAGCATCAAACCAGAGCCGAGCATGTCGCCGCGATACTGTACGACCAGAAATAATCAAGTCATTGCCATTTGTACGCCCAATTGTAGTAACAACCTGGTGAAAGCAATAAGAGTGACCACTCATTGCCCCGTTTTGCATTGCTAGGCGAGCGAGCATTGGTCGTCCGTTTGGGCCCCGGAAACGGTCTGCACTTGCCAATTTATCAGAGAGTTCATAGCCACACGTTGTGCAATACACTTGAGAACTATCGCTCGAGGCGCCACAACGAAAGCATATTAACTGTACTTTTGCCAGTACATTGCTCTGGACAGGAGTGTTGGCACTCTTCTTTGCATTGGACAACGGACCCGATGGAATATTATTGGGTTCTGCGAATGGTCCGGAAGGAGCCAACCCAAAACGCATACGTGGCATCGCTACATTCGATGTTTCCAACGCTTGTGTCAGTGCGTCGATTACAGCCTCGGCGGATTGATACCTCTCCTGTGCATCTTTCGCAGTCATCTGTAATACGACTTGCACAACGGGATTGGGTACACCCTCGGCAACCATACGTTCTACAGGAATGGGTTCATGCAGATGTTTAATCGTGATTGACAAAGGACTGTCGGCAGTGAATGGAACACGACCAGTCAGGCAGTGAAAGAAAACAATTCCTAGCGAGTAGATATCACTTTGTCGGTTCACTGCCTGTCCCGTTCCCTGTTCTGGGGACATATATTGTGGTGTTCCGATGCCGGTGCCGACACGTGTAAGATGAGTTGTCCCTTCAAGGATTTTCGCAATGCCAAAGTCAGAAAGGAGTAAATGACCATCCTTACGTAACAACATATTAGCGGGTTTTACGTCGCGGTGAATAATGCCATGACGGTGAGCACAGTCAAGTCCCTCGGCGGCTTGAATGATATATCCAACCGCTTCAGGAACTGGAAGAGCACGTTTAAGACGGTCTTTTAGTGTTCCACCATCGACATACTCCATTACGATATACGTAATGTTTCCTTCCTCCTCCGAGCTGAAATCATGGATTTGCACAATATTCGGGTGTGTCAGTTTCGCGACAGAACGCGCCTCCTGGACGAAGCGTTTTACAAACACCTGGTCGCGTGCATGACGTGGGGGTAAGACTTTGATTGCTACATAGCGATCTAAAGTCGGTTGGTATGCTTTAAAGACAGTCGCCATGCCGCCTGCGCCGATACGCTCCACAACACGGAATTGGCCTAATGACCTGCCTACGAGTGAACTCATATCATCATCATTACCTGGTTGGTGCGAATACACGTTTTCCGGTTGCATCACCATGACCCCCATCTTATGCTTCGTTCTGTTTCTATGCTGCGATTAATTTCTTGTGCCTTTTGGAAAGCTCTCATCCATCTCATGGTACAGAAGGTACAACAAACAGTCTAATATGTTATGAATGATGTTCTTGTCACCCGTGACTTTGCAGTAGGGCATGTATGGTGACACATTCTACGTTGAAACAGAGACGTGACGACCTTGTACAAGAGCGTTTGGGTGCTCTTTTCAGTCTTTCTTGCGAGAGATTCTGCACCTACATAGTATCATACATACCTCTCGCAAGGGAAGCTATTTCTTTTAGAAGCTCTTCAGGAGGAAGATACATCTAGGTTGTAATGAGTCTCTATTTCTGGTGAACGAACCTCAACCAAGCGTTGTGTTATCCCTCTTTTCGTAGTTTCCAAAGGTTCTCCATAGGAAAACGTCTTGCCCATGCGATTTCTGCTGCATTGCGATATCGCTCGTGGCCCCAACAGCTGGTTGCGTCTCGATCAGGTCTTCAACGATAAAACCAGAGCGTCGAAAAAGTCGAATCCATTCGCCATAAGGTAACTGAAAATCTACCTCATTATCCCACTCAAAGCGAGTCATACCAAAGTAGTCATTCACGAGTGTTTGTTCAAGCTGATCGGTCTGCATGCTTTGACACAATAGTGAAATTGATGTGGTAGCCATAAACGCAAAAAGGCCCCCTATTCGTAGAAGTCGTGCGGCTTCCGGGACAGTGCGGTAAGGATCGTAAAAGGTCATGGCTCCCCAATCACAAAAGACGATATCAAAACTGGCTGCATGTGTAAGTTCACACTCACTCCTTTCACAAGAAACCTTCAGCGGATCATCATCGTGTTGATAGTATCACGTCTCTTCATCGAACAATGTGCTCTTGCATATAAGTGTGCTGCCCTTTATGTCTGGTAGCAGTGCATTAGGAGAAGTCATGAGACAACGCATTCAGCGTGCCGACAGCAAGAAATCCCTTGCTCTTATTGTAGCAGGAGTGGTCCTGGTTGTGATCGTTCTTGGGGTGCTTGCCGTTGGCAATGTGCTCGTCACTCCTCCTTCTTCAGCACGACCTCAGCTCGTTCCTTCAGCCAAAACCTCAACCGCAGTATCCGTTATTTCTCCGACGTCCCGCGTTCTCTCAGCCACGCCACCACTCATCCCTGTAAACGTCAGTGTCTATACCATTGAAGGCATCATGGCTGACGGGAAACCAACTCATATCGGTGCGTGTGCGGTGTCTGTAGCCCAATTCCCCTTGGGAACGATCCTCAACCTGTACAACTCTGATGGCTCTTTCAATCGGCAGTGCTTGGCGGAAGATACAGGCAATAGTATTGGGTATGGCGAGATCGATCTCGCCATGCCCGGAGATAGTGTTGGAGCCACGCAGTGGGGAAGACGACACTTATGGGCACGCGTGATGCGCCGCGGGTGAAGGGAGGAAGGGACTCTTTTCATAGTAGTTTTTTCATCTTATTATACTCGCTCATGTTGACGGTTATAGTGCCTACGGGCCTTAGCCTGGTTGCCGCACGTCTGCATATCGCACCAGCGGCGACTATGGTTTTTGCTGATGTCCAGGAAAAGCCAGCGACAATCTTCGGCTGCGCAAGCTCGCACATCCCGCAATTTATCCGAGGTCAGCAAATCTGCCGCGGAACGCACCACCTGCCAGGATATGCGCTGCAATCTGTCTGTATCACTATTTTCGTGCCAATCCCAGCTAAAACTATTTTCCTGCGAAACGATACAGGCGTGCGACATGGCATGCGCAAGATGGGTATTCAACAAGACCATATCTTGCTGTTGAGGCGTCGAACTCTCTGCTATAGCGCAATAGACGCTGTAGATTGCCTCGCGCAACCTCACCGCCTCATGCAATATCTTTGAAGCTTCTTGGGGATGCTGCTCGGCTATCTTCAAGAGTTGTTGCACCTCATCTTCTTTCAAGATGTGTATGTTCAATGCCCATGCCAGCAAGTCGCTATACCTGTTCAGCAGGTCGTGCCTCTGGGCATTAAAGCGATCATGCAATGTATGGGTAAAGTCCAGGCAAAGCCAGTTGCCTGGAATGTTATCGAAGTCAGGTGTGTGTAAACTCATCTCAACCATGCAAATAATCACTCCTACTGCATTGTAACGCGTTCTATCTTAACTCTCAAAATAAGCTTGACAGGTTAGTATTTACCTGTTACAATATAACCATCAAATGCATATTAGCAGGTTGTGCAGTGAAAGTCAAGAGGAGTCGTTCATGAACTGGTGTTCGCCACCAGCAATGAAAAGTCTTTTTTCAGGAGAGAAAAGCACTCATTGCTCTTCAAGCAGAAGGAGTAAAATCTATGTTTCCAATCCACATCCACGATTATGACTCATTTCAGAGAAGGCAAGCAGAATTACTAAAAGAGGCGGAGATCCAACGACTGGTTAGGAAAGCAGAAGGTGAGAGGGCAGGGGCATTGAAATTATCACGAAGAGGAGCCTCCTGGTTGGGCGTACATATGGTCAGGTGGGGACAGAACCTGGAGCGATTTGGAACCGCCGGAAACCACCAATGTGCAGCATCAATCTCTACATGCTCATTGTCACATTAATGCCAACGTATACAAACTCTCTCTGGTTATTCCTGGAGATGAGCGGAGATCACCCAAAGAGGTCAAGACAATGGAGATATTGCTTATATTCTTGATACTGGTCGCGTTTAGCCTTGCGGCAATGCGCTGGGGTTTTGACAGCAGGGAACCAATTCCCTTCCATAAATGGGAGAAATGGCAGGATCCACCTTTTACAGGACATCATTTGTAGGGTATCGATTCTGACCTTTCTTAAGCATGTTAATGATCTCATATCCATGTAAGGTTCGCCACGGGGTTTCAAACGAAAAGAAGCCATCCCTAGCTTAACTAGCCGTTTTATGAAGCGATGGTCTTGCACCACGAGATGAGATACTTTCTCTGCCTTAACAGAGCAGTTAATCCAGTTTCTGGCTCAAGACCATGAAAGCGATTGCACCGCGAAACAGCAACACAAGCACTTGACCATATATACAGCACATCTCCGAGGAGGAGCGCGTAATACAAGTGACCTTGAAGCCGTCTCATTTTGAGATGGCGATACGCACCTACGCATTACAGGATGCGTTTGTAGGGGGCTACCAACAGCGTATTGACCAGCAACGGCTCGCCTATTTCAAAGAGCGAGCATACGCCCAAAGTAGTGATTGTCTGCATGCCATACAGATGGCGAAAGTGTTTTACAGCATCTATATTGGCAGACAGCACATCATCCCCCATCCTCTTTTGGAGCAGAGCAAAAGGAGCACATGTGAGAGCAAAAATGCCTCCATCTGGGAAAAACTCTACTGTAAAGTCACAAATGACAGGTCAAATGAGTGCTGTCCAGTCTATTATCCTTCGAGAAGCAAGGTCTCTGGGTCTTCCACCAGTTCTTTGATGCGTACCAGAAATTGTACTGCTTCGCGTCCATCGACGATACGATGATCGTAGGAAAGCGCGAGATACATCATGGAGCGAATGACTACTTGCCCATTGAGTGCCATCGGCCGTTGCTCGATTTTATGCATGCCCAGGATACCCACTTGTGGCGCATTCAAGATCGGGGTAGAAAGTAGTGAACCGAATACGCCTCCATTCGTAATCGTGAACGTACCCCCTTGCAGTTCCGAAAGCGAGAGCGTATTGGCTCTTGCCTTCTTCGCTAGTTCGCTGATTTCGCGCTCTATCTGGGCAAAGCTTTTGCTATCCGCGTCACGCAACACGGGTACAACAAGTCCCTCTTCAGCGCCAACTGCAACGCCAATATCGTAGTAGTGTTTCAGGACAAACTCGTTGCCTTGAATTTCTGCGTTCAGGCGGGGAAATGCTTTCAGTGCTCCAACCGCTGCCTTCGTAAAGAAGGACATGAAGCCGAGCGATATCCCATTACGCTCCTTAAATGCGTCTTTACGACGACTACGCACATCCATGATTGCCGTCATGTCCACCTCGTTGAAGGTTGTAAGCATGGCTGCTGTATGTTGTGCTTCAACAAGACGCTGTCCAATCGTTTGACGCCGCCGTGAGATACGGATGCGCTCTTCACGGCCTCGTGTTGCGGTAGAGATAGACGGAGTTGACAGTGTTGTCGGTGTCATCGTGCCATTTGCAGCACTAGGTGGTGTTGAAATGGAAGGTGTTACTGGTGCCGTTGCTTGTGATGACGCAATCGGCTCTTGTGGTATCTGCGGTTGGGAGACCTGCTGAACGTTTTGCTCTAAATAATTGACCACATCATCGCGCGTCACACGTCCATGGGGGCTAGTACTTCTTACCTGCGTGATATCAACATTATTTTCTGCTGCGATACGTCGTGCGAGCGGAGATGGGGGACGTTGCGCCTCTGTCGACCCCTGTTGCTGTACCACTTGCTGTGATGTTACTGGCGGCTTGAGTTGTGTAGGTTGAACAGGAGCGGCAGACTCGGCCGGTGCTGTATGAGGTGGAGAGGTAATAGAACTTGTCGAGGCAACTCTCTCTTTCGCGCCATTGGTTGCAGGCTGAGATGTTTTATGAGATGAAACTCCCTCACCAATAATACCTAAAACCTCACCGACGGCTACCATGTCCCCTGCTTGCTTGACGACTTTTTGCAGAACACCATCCTGCTCGGCATTGACTTCTACGTTGACCTTATCAGTCTCTAGTTCCACCAGGGCATCACCCTGGTGGACCGTGTCGCCCTCTTGTTTGAGCCAGGTGGCAATTGTAGCGTCAACGATTGATTCCCCTAGCGTTGGGACGCGAATTTCAACGGACATAGTTTCCTCCATGCTGGCTTAATGGTAGGTGAGATGCCTCTGTAGTGATCTTTTCCTGCTCTGCTATATACCAATCCCAGAAGCCAGTAGCCGGACTTGAACGATCAGGACGTGAGATAACTCCAACCTTGATAGATGCGTCGATATGCGTGGTAAGGTAGGGCGCAATATAGCTCCATGCCCCCATATTGTGTGGCTCTTCTTGTACCCAGATAACCTCTCGGACATTCGGGTATTGTGCAAGTACCTTCTTTAAGGCTTGTTCAGGAAAAGGGTAAAGCTGTTCGACTCGTACAGTTGCAATGTCGTCAACTGTGGTTCTGCTTTCATGTGAGAGTAGATCAATTGCGATCTTGCCTGTACAAAACACAACACGTCGAATGCGTTCTGCATGCATACGTGCCTTTGTATCGTCGAGAACAGGCTGGAATGTGCCTTCCGTCAAATCCTCGAGACGTGACGAAGAAAGTGGGTGACGGAGCAAACTTTTTGGTGTCATTACTATCAATGGACGTGGGTGATGACGTAAATTGAATGCCTGTCTGCGCAAGAGATGATAATATTGTGCCGCTGTCGAGCAGTTCGCTACCTGCATATTATCTTCGGCAGCTAGTTGCAGGTAGCGTTCCAGGCGTGCGCTAGAGTGTTCTGGTCCCTGTCCTTCATACCCATGTGGGAGTAAGAGAACCAGAGACGATTGCTGCTTCCATTTAGCGCGTCCAGACGCAATAAACTGGTCTATGATCACCTGGGCGACATTGGCAAAGTCTCCAAACTGGGCCTCCCAGAGGACAAGTGCATCGGGAGCGTGGACACTATAGCCGTATTCAAAACCCAGCACAGCAGACTCGCTGAGTGGGCTATTGTAAATCGAAAACGAGGCTTTTGCTTCTGGTAGATGCTGCAACGGAATGAATAGTTCATCATTTTCCTGGCCGTATAGTACAGCATGACGGTGACTGAATGTGCCGCGCTCGGAATCTTGCCCTGTCAAACGAATTGGCGTGCCGTCAGCAAGAATTGAGGCAAAAGCCAGTGCCTCAGCTTGCCCCCAATCAATTCCACCTTCTGGACCGAGTGCGTTCGCACGACGTTGCAGTGTACGTGTTAGCTTTGCGTTTGGTGTAAAGCCTTCGGGCCATGTAAGCAGTTCCTCGTTAAAGGTTTTTAGTGTTTGAGTTGAGACTGAAGGCGGTACCAGAGATTCTTCACTATGTCCATTTGAACCGTTTTTCCCTATGGGGTCGGTCTGGTGAACACCACTATCCGCCTCTTTCTTGGCTTGCTCCAGGACAGCAAAGGCCTCGCTCACCATGGCCTCCGCCTCTTCTTGTGGTACTAGTCCCTCTTGCTCCAAACGACGCGCGTACAGTGCTCGTACCGTTGGATGTGAACGAATGCTCTCGTACATCTGTGGTTGTGTAAACGCAGGTTCATCGCCTTCGTTGTGTCCCCAACGTCGATATCCGACAAGATCGACGAGTACATCTTTATGAAAACGATCACGATAGGCATGGGCAATACGTACTGCTGTCAAACAAGCATAGGGGTCATCGGCATTGACATGAATAATTGGTAGTTCAAACCCTTTTGCCAAGTCACTGGCGAAATGAGTCGAGCGGCTATCCTCTGGATTAGTTGTAAAGCCAAGCTGATTGTTCGCGATAATGTGAATTGTGCCACCAACCCAATAACCACGCAGATGCCATAAATTCAACGTTTCCGCAACGATGCCTTCACCTGGGAATGCCGCATCACCATGAATGACAATTGGGAGTGTATGATCTACATTTAAACGGGGCGAACCAGGGGCAGAACGTGTCTCTTGTGCAGCCCGTGCCATCCCTTCTACAACGGGATTGACAAACTCTAGATGGCTGGGGTTTGGCGCAAGAATAACCTTTAATGCAACCTCTGAAGCCTCTTGCCCTAACACATGTTCGGCACCAAGGTGATACTTTACATCACCTGTCCATCCAAAGCCAAATGTGTCGGTTAGAGGTACACCTTCCTCGCGCTTCGCATGACTGAACTCGGTCAGAATTGCCCCATAAGATTTTCCAAGAATGTGCGCAAGTACGTTGAGGCGTCCACGATGTGCCATCCCGATGATCACTTCACGTGTCTCAGAGTCAATCGCTCCGTGAATAATCTCGTCAAGCATAGGAATAAGGGTATCCGTGCCCTCGATTGAAAATCGCTTCTGTCCCGCGAAGGTTTGGTGGAGATAGCGTTCAAATACCTCAACCTGTGTCAACCGTTTAAGCAACTTTCGTGCTTCTAACGATCCCGGGGTCGTGTGATGGAGGCGTAGGCCAACCGCATCACGCAACCATTGCCGTTCTTCCGCGCTCTTCACCTGATCAAGTTCATAGCTGATCGTGCCAGAATACATTGAGCGCAAGGCATTAATCGCTTCAAGCGCATTCGATGCGCCCTCCGCAGCATGGCCGCCAACAACACTTGGAGGAAGTTGAACCAGGTCTTCATTGCTCAAACCGTGTGTCTCGAGTAAGAGAGCAGGATCACCCAATGGTTCTCTACCAAGCGGGTCGAGTTGAGCACCCAGGTGTCCTCGTTCACGAATAGAGTGCGAGAGTGCAGATGCAGCAACAATATGTGAAACCTGAGGCATCGTAGCCTCATTGCCGATAACATCGTAGTTCGATGGTTGTGCAGCGTTCGTCACATGACTTCCCCCGAAATTCTCTAAATTTTCAGGAGACCAGGAGTCAAAGATATTTTTTGTATCTGCATCAACCGATGTGGGATCTTGTCTATATCGATCATAGAGATCAAGAACATAGCCCGCATTTGGTCCGTAAAAGGTTTCAAGATCGTTCATGAAACATTCCTTTATATGACTACTCCCCATCGCGTACAGGGGCTTCTAGGGCAAAGCAACGCCCAGGCTGTGTAGTCCCACAGCATGTACGGAGTATAGTTTTAACTGTTGGGTATGTCAAGCGTGATTGCTAGAAAACTCTTGCATCAAAGTATGTGGTTTCTAGCAACTCGTTAGTAATAACATGCTCAATCCACTTCAAACTCACTATCAAAACACCAATAGTACATGGATTGACTATATATCTATTATAATACGCTTTTACATTCTGTCGATAGCCTCTATGCACATAAGAACTCGTTTGCCTAACCTAATATGTACAGGAATTTTTGCTATTTATTAGTTGACATGCTGCGTGAAGTCCAGTACAATAGAAGCATATCTAGCGTATCATACAACGCAATCAAGAATATGCCTAATATACACGCAATGACAGAGAAAGTATGCACACAGCAGTTTGTTATAGAGAGTTCGGGGTCGGTGTAACCGAATACAAACAGTGAGCAGAAAATCACTCAAGAGCCGCTGGCCGAACGTTGTAGTAAGCCTGGCCGGAGCCTTTCCGTTATCACAAAGGTACGTATACCTCCCATTTGTTGCTTTTTTACACGTTGTTGAAGAGAACGATTGGCATGTAGTACGTAGAGCCAAGTGAGCTAGTTTGCCTTTTCCTTGCCAATGACTATGAGATGGCATATAGCTAATGAGGGTGGTACCACGGGAGTTCCTCTCGTCCCTAGCAGTGGGCGAGAGGTTTTTTATTGCTGTTTAGCGTTTTTAGTAGAGAGAAAGACAGAGAGGAGCCACGCCTATGAAGACAAAGCTACTCTATCACCAAAATAGTTTTACCTTTGAATGTACCGCAAATGTGGTTGCCGTCGAGGGTGACGAGATAGCACTTGATGCGACTGTATTCTACCCGGGTGGTGGTGGTCAAATGGCAGATCGTGGCATTATCTCCTGGGAAGGCCAGCAGGCAAATGTCGTCGCGATGAACAAGCGTGACGACATCGTGTGGCACACGCTCGATTTTCTTACGCCATCTGTAGGAACAGAGGTTGTTGGAACGATTGATTGGGATTTCCGTTATCAAATGATGCGTACACATACAGCATTACACATTCTCTGTGGCATTATCTGGAAAGAGTATGCCGTTCAGGTGACTGGGGGACAAATGTATCCTGATCGCGCACGTATGGATTTCTCTATGGAGAACCTGGATAAAGAACGCATTGCCTCTATTGAACAAAAAATTAACGAGGCGGTTGAAGCGGATTATCCAATACGTGTCTATAGCTTGCCTCGCGAAAAGGCCTTTCAGATACCTGATCTTGTACGTACCAAAATCAATTTGCTTCCACCAGCTATCGAAGAGGTACGCATTGTAGAAATTGTTGGGCTTGATTTGCAGGCAGATGGTGGAACGCATGTCAGTCATACAAAAGCGGTTGGTGGTATCAAAATTACTAAGACAGAGAACAAGGGTAGAATCAACAAGCGTTTAGAGATTATGCTTATGGAATAGTTCATTGTTTGAATGATAAAGAGTTTTTTATTGTGAGACAGCTTATTCGTGTTTCTTCCTTTACATGAAAGGAATGCTGAAAGCTGAGGAGGATGCTGTGTCGGTTAAATCAAGTGTATTCCAGCCAGTCACGGCGGCAGACCGCGTAGATTATCCTAAGCTGGAACAAAATATTCAGAAGTGGTGGGATGACAACAACGTGCTCCCGTTGTATCTGCACCGCAATGAACACAGCGATAAACGCTACTCGTTCATGGATGGTCCAATTACCGCGAACAACCCGATGGGTGTTCATCACGCATGGGGACGAATGTATAAGGACCTGTACCAGCGTTTCAAGACAATGCAAGGGTATAAGCAACGCTACCAGAACGGCTTTGACTGCCAGGGGTTGTGGGTCGAAGTCGAGGTAGAGAAAGAACTCGGCTTGAAGTCGAAACGTGACATCGAGGAGTTCGGTATTGCTGCATTCGTCGAGCGTTGTAAAGCGCGTGTCTTCACCTTTGCCCGATACCAGATAGAGCAATCCATTCGTTTAGGCTATTGGATGGATTGGGGTAATGATTACTATACACTCTCTGATGAGAACAACTATACCATCTGGTCATTCCTGAAGAAGTGTAACGAACGTGGCTTGATCTACAAGGGGCGTGACGTCATGCCCTGGTGCCCACGCTGTGCAACGGGTCTCTCGAACATGGAGATCGAGTCGGAAGGCTACCATGAGATCACACATCTCAGCCTCTATGTGCGCTTTCCACTGGTAGATCGCCCCGGTGAGTATCTACTTGTCTGGACGACAACGCCCTGGACACTGGCTGCAAATGTTGCCGCCGAGGTTCATCCTGATCTGGCTTACACAAAGGTTGAGCAAGATGGTGAATTCTACTATCTCGCTGAACAATTATTGCCTGTACTCAAGCAGCTCAAAGGGCGTGATAAGGGCGACTACCATGTCGTAGAGACGCTCAAAGGGAGTGATATGGTCGGGTGGACTTATCACGGCCCTTTCGACGAGCTACCAGCCGAGCAAGGCATCGTCCATAGAGTTGTGCCAGGAAAAGATGTAACATCGAGTGAAGGTACAGGTATCGTTCATATAGCCCCTGGCTGTGGGCGTGAAGACTTTATGCTGTCGAAGGAGTTCAATCTGCCAGCGATAGCGCCAGTTGATGAATTTGGCGTCTATATCAATGGGTTTGATTGGCTTACGGGCAAACATGCCTCTCAGGTAGGACCCCTTGTTGCTGAGAACTTGACGCAAAAGGGCTTATTGTATCGGCCACAAAACTATAAGCATCGCTACCCAACCTGCTGGCGTTGCAAAACGGAGCTTATATTCCGTCTGGTTGACGAGTGGTTCATCTCAATGCAGACGCTTCGCTACGAGATCATGGAGGTTGTGAAGCAAATAAAGTGGATACCGGACTTTGGTTTTGATCGTGAGATGGACTGGTTGCGCAACATGGATGATTGGATGATCTCCAAAAAGCGGTATTGGGGTCTTGCTTTACCGATCTATGATTGTCCAAGCTGTGGAACTTATGAGATCATCGGTAGCAAAGAGGAACTTCGAGAACGAGCAGTCTCTGGCTGGGAAGAATTTGAAGGCCATACACCACATCGACCATGGGTTGATGCTGTAAAAGTTCGTTGTCAAAAGTGTGGAGACGTGGTTTCGCGCGTGAAAGATGTTGGCAATCCATGGCTTGATGCAGGCATTGTCCCGTTCTCAACGCTACACTATCGTACCGATCATGCGTACTGGGAGCAGTGGTTTCCCGCTGATTTTGTAACTGAGTCGTTCCCTGGACAGTTCCGCAACTGGTTCTATTCGATGCTGGTTATGAGTACAGTTTTGGAAAATACAGCACCCTTCAAAACACTTTTTGGCTTTGCAACGCTTATGGGTGATGATGGTACACCTATGCATAAATCAAAAGGCAATCTTGTTGTATTCGATGATGCAGCGGGACGCATTGGCTCTGATACGATGCGCTGGCTGTATAGCAACCATGTACCCGAACAGAATTTGAGCTTTCCACGTATTCCCACAACCGAGGATATGGAAAAATCTGAGCAGACAGGACTTCCTGTTCGCTTGAATGAAAAGTGGATGTTGGTTCGTAAAACACTGGATAAAATCTGGAATGTGTACTGGTTCTTTACCACCTACGCCAATATCGATCAGTTCAATCCAACACAGCACCAACTTCCTGTTGAGCAACGCAGCGAGCTTGACCGTTGGATACTTTCTGAACTGCAACTTACTGTTCGAGAAGTCACGCGAGGACTTGAGCAATATGATACCGTCAAGCCATCGGAAGCCATGCAAAACTTTCTCGATGACCTGTCAAATTGGTACTTACGTCGCAGCCGGGAGCGCATCTGGTCTCCTGGCCTTGAAACCGATAAACAAGCGGTATACCTGACATTGTATGAGTGCTTGACAACGCTAATCACGCTGCTTGCGCCATTCATGCCATTTATCACGGAAGAGTTGTACCAGAATCTGGTACGAAGCGTAGATGAGCAAGCGCCACTTAGTGTCCATCTGGTGAATTGGCCTGTTGTGCAAGAAGCCTTGATTGACGAGAAGTTGACCAGTGATACTCATCTTGTCATGCGGGTTGTAGGGCTTGGTCGTGCCGCGCGCGAAAAGGCGCAGATCAAGGTACGTCAACCACTCAACGCCCTATATGTCCGTGTCCCATCCTCGATAGAGGAAGAGGCAATCACACGGCTTAACGCCCAGGTGCTCGAAGAATTAAATATCAAGGATTTAGAACTGATGAGCAACGAGAGTGACATGCTTGCATATACCCTGAAGCCGCAGGTAAAAGTATTGGGACCGAAGTATGGCTCTCTCGTACAGAAAATCCTCGCGGTTCTCAAAGGTCTTGATGAGCATAGCACACAACTCGCGGCAAGGCAACTTGAGCAGACTGGCTCATTTTTTCTCGCGGTTGAAGGTCAAGAGCTTGAGCTGACAAAGGATGAGGTCAACGTTGCTTCAACTGCACGTCCTGGCTTTGTGACGGCTGAGGAGCGAGGCTATATCGTGGCATTGGAGACCACGATCACACCAGAACTGCGTGATGAGGGTCTCATTCGAGACCTGACTCATTATGTGCAAGACATGCGTAAAAAGGCTGGCTTGAACATTGAAGATCATATCGGCCTTGCGCTGTACACCGAAAACATTGAGTTGGCGCGAACACTTGTCGATTATCAGCAAGAGATCGCGCAAGAGACGCTCGCTGCTAATCTGCTTGTGTCGATTAGCCAACGAGATCGTCCTTCGTTCGAGGAGACCTATCGTGAGCAAATCTCGCCAACCTCAGTCAAAAAGCTGGAAGGCTATACTATTGAGGTTGTTTTAGGAAAAATGTAGGTAGAAAGAATGGCCTTTCTTTCTTCTTACCTCTTCTCACTACGTCCTGTTTTTACACGTATCTCGGTTTTAGGTCTAAGCGGAGGGTTCTCAATGCTACAAAGCTTCAATTTTTAATTGTAAGACCAGCCGACATGCTCCAAAAAGATACTGTATTGACTGGAAAGGTTACTGTCGCATAAATGTATTGTAGCAAACAGGATGCCAACATTTGATAAAACGCTGGCATCCTGTTTGCTATAATGGGGTCTGTGGTGCAATGGATACTGTCGCCGAATGTTAGGCCCCACAACCATGTAAAGTTGCAAAGCGTGATATGCGTGTTTTCGCTTGAGGGACTCCTTCTACCCATGCAGTTGACCGGACGACATTCATCGCCATCGCCGTGAAAATGTGTTGTAAATGTGCTTTTGAAAGGCCAATATAACGACAGTGGCGCCATCCAAAACCACGAATCCCTTGCGAAAGTGTCCCCTCAATCCCTGCTCGTTTGGCATACACCTGACGAAAATCAGCCGTTTCTTGTCGCTTGCGAGCGGCTTGCAGGGCTTCATGCTGCACGTGTGGACGAAGCGTGAGGGTTCGGGGATCCGTCTTCGCTTTGGTACACAACACTCGCTGTGGACAGGCGAGGCAGTCCTGTTTGGCAAATGATACCTCGATGACCTCCTGCTTCCAGGCAGTACGCTCGGGAGTCCAATGTCTGCTGGTTTGTCCTTGCGGACACGTCACGGTCTTCGTGTCCCAATTGATACGAAACGAGGAAAGATCAAACCCTTGCTCTGCTTTGGCCTGCCACCTCCCATTTGAGCGAATAGGACCCACAACATCAACTCCATAGTCGGGCTGACTCGTTGCAAAGAGTTCGGCATCGGTGTAGCCTGCGTCCATGAAGTGTTGCTTTGGTAACATCTGTTTCGTCGCAAGGGCTTCATGGATTGGAACAACCAGTTCGCTGTCGGTGATCATGGCGAGCGTTGTTTCAACATGCGTGATCAGGTGAGGTTCTCCTTCATCACACGTTTCCGTCAAATGGACGCGTGTAGCCCGTCCAAGTCATGCTCCTTTTGTTGCCGTACCGAGCTTCGGGATCATAGGCAGAGTCGAAACGCATTCCAGCAGGAGGAAGGTCTTTGGCCTGACGCCACCGTAGATGCCCTTCCTCGGCGTAATAGTGATACAGCCAGGTGCGCTGAAGATTTTTCACTGCCGGAAGTACTCTCAATGCAGCAAGAGAGGTATCTGCAAACAGTGCTGTGAGCAGGTAGGAGCCATCAGCACCAATGAGATTGCCATACTCACGTCGCGCCTCTTCTCCTTTGGGAAGACGAGATTCCTCAATACGGGTACTGTAGCGATCAAACCACTCGGAAGGAGCAATGGAACTCAACCAGTCAGGAGCATGAGTTGCAAGTGCATTGAGGGCTGCACGCAGGGTTTCTCCCACACATTCCAGACGATTGAGACTGCGAATGGCTGCAATGATATGGGTGGAGTCAGTTCGTTGTTGCCCACGAGCTTTGAGTAACTTCTGGGCTTTCAGATGCTCAAGCAGCAGTTCTAAAAGCTGTGTTTCAGCACTTCCTGCAAGTAATCGTGCTCGAAATTTCCCTAGAACCGAGAAATGGAACCCCGAATCATCCAAAGGGAAAGCCAGCACATACTTCCAATCAATACGACTGCGAACGGCTTCCGCCGCTTGACGGTCAGGAAGATGTTCGAGAAATTGGAAGATACACACCAACGCGAGTCTCCACGGAGCTTCGGCAGGTTGCCCATAGGGAGAAAAGAGAGAAGCAAAGTCTTCATCTTTGTAGAAGGGACTCAAGGTGTCACGCAAGCTGAGATAGAGGTTGCCTTTAGGAAATGCCGCATGAGCGACGCGCTTCGTTTCTTCAGGAATGGTATCAAATGGCTTAGGATGTAAGGACATTGCTCTCCCCTTTCTTTTCTCTTCACGATTTCTTTGTTACTTTGAGAATATCACACTTTTTCCTTCTTTCTCCCTGCTTGTCTATTCGGCGACAGTATCCATTGCACCACAGACCCCATAATATGTTGTTTGTATCAGAGACAAGGGGAAGGGTGAAGTAAAAAGTAGAGCCTTGCCCCTCATTGGACTTGAACCAGATACGCCCGCTCTGCCGCTCAATCAGTTCACGACAGAGGTAGAGACCTTAGCCAGTACCCCTTGCGTTCGTACGAACCCGCCCTCAAGGCCCTTGATCATGCCGCGCGGCTGCTCAAAAACCGCAAACGCGTGACGGGCGTCCAACAGCGTATCGGGAAACAGACGGTGGCAACCCCGCTGGGGCATCTCTCAGAGAAATGGAAAAAGCATGTGGTGCTCGGAGAAGAGATTGCCCCCAATCAATATGAAGCCGCAGCTTTTGAAGCCCTTAATGCGCGCTTGCGATCTGGTGATATTGCTGTCGGAGGCTCACAGCGGCACCAACCCTTTGAAGATTATCTCCTGCCGAAACACGAGTTTGCGCAGCTCGTGGAGAAAAAGCAGACCAGGCCAGGCTCACCGTTGAGGGGAATGCCGAACACTACCTGGAACAAAAACAGCAGGAGATCGTCACCAAGCTCGATCGCTTACGCCAAAGCATTGGCGTGGTGCCGGGGAGCCTGCGCCTGGATGATCGGGGAAAACTCCAGCTTCCTCCGCTCGATAACGTCGTGCCGGAGCAGGCGGAACACTACAGCCGGCGCTTGGCCGCCTTTCTTCCGCGTGTCCCTCTGGCCGATCTGCTTCTGGAAGTGGATAACTGGACCGGCTTCTTACGCCATCTGACGCATTTAAGTACGGGTGGGTATTGCCACGACCGACTCGCAGCTTCTCATTCTGGTCGCGGGGCTCATGGGCATGGGCATGAATTATAGCCTCTCGAAAATGGCGGATTCCTGTCCCTACAGTTACCGCCAGCTCTCCTAGTCGGTAGACTGGCATATTCGCGAAGAAACGTTACTCTCGGCCCTCTCGACGCTGGATAATTTTGTCCTCAACCTGCCCTGATCGCCAACCCTGTGCGCGCCAAATACATTGTCGAGCATTGGGAAGAAATGCAGCGGGTCGCCTCGTCCATTCGTCATGGATCGGTCGTCGAACTTTAGATAAATCAATGATGTGGTCTCCAGAGTAGTATTGCAATTCACCTGTGGTTTGTGAGGTGGTGTGAAAATGCTGTTTCTTGTATCGCTCTCAAAAAAAGCAGAACACTGTTCGATGGCTTGAGCGGATACAGCATCCCATATGGAATCGTGTACTCCCAATCTACAGGAATAGTTACCAGAGAGGGGTGGACATCTTTCCATCCGTCTAACGTAAGCAGAACTGCACCGTTTTCTTCACAGCGGTTGAACACATCAATATTATACTGATGGGATACGCCCTTGATCTGGATTTCCTGGTGTTCCGTTAATAAATATCCCCGTATTCCGTCAATGAGCGGGCTGGTGCCGGGTTTTACCATAGCAAGCCGCTCTCCATAGAAATCGGTAACCGAAAGCCTTTCCTTCCTGGCTAATGGATGTTCCCTTGAGACTGCGACACAGAAGTGATACTCCCCCAACTTGAGAGCCTGAAAAGAGTCAGACTCATTCGCTCTCTCATACGCCCCGACCATGACATCAAAATCCTTCCCAAGAGTTCGATAGACAGTGGGCCAGGATTCAGCATCATCGTCAAAGGGAACAATCTTCATTTTGAACTGCGGATAGGGAGTGCTGATGTTGTTCCATACATCTAAGAGTTCTTTACATGGGTTCAGCATTGAATTGCCAATACGTATCATATGCGAATTTTTATTTGCGGCTTGCTGCGCTCGTACAATGGCTTTTTCTGAGTACTGCATCAGAAACTTTGCATCATGATAAAAAGAAATTCCAGCATCGGTAGCTCGTATCCCATGATGTGTTCGTATGAAAAGTTGCACACCAACGCGCGCTTCTAAGACATTCATTTGTTTCATGAGCGCGGTTGAGGAGAGATATAATTTCTCGGCAGCCTTTGAAAAGCTACCAGCATCAATGACTTGGATGAACGCATGTAATACGTCATTTCCCATAATATCTCCCTTTGTATCAACCTCTGGTTCATACCATGATAACTTTTTATTCTTCTCTGTCAAGCAAGTGGAGCTTATACTTACCCTGTAAATAGCAATCCACCACAAGAGATGGTGGATGCCATAGAACCACAAGTATCAACATAGGATAGAACAGGTGTTCTATGTCATGTCGTATCCTGGACTTTGCACATTTTTCTAGGGCAGAGTTTTTTTGACCTCTTCCGGTACAATGACAGGAGCGTGTTCGTTCTTTTCACGAGATAAGGAGGTATCTATTCGTGAAGTCCCATCCTCTTGCGATG
>JAABUZ0100002571.1_pt1 | contig 29739 bp, 15 predicted proteins | sample 5562091 | NCBI WGS metagenome assembly JAABUZ01 (sample SAMN12813069, study PRJNA571459) | rock metagenome | isolation source: Antarctica rocks | place: Antarctica: Victoria Land, Linnaeus Terrace sud | collected 2015-12-21
TTTCTATTTTTAAAAAAATTCGCATTATTTGAATTACTAAAAATAGTTTAAAAATAATAACGCACAAATAACGTACAAATGCATTATCTAAATGCATTACTATATAATATTATAAACAAATTAATTTAATTAATCAACTTGATTAAGTTAATTAATGCACTTTTTTAAAAATAATTTAAATTTTTCGAGTCTTAGCGAGTCGAATCGAGTTATACGCTAAGTACTTCATATCTATTCTTTGACTTGACTCAAATACTTGGGTCAAGATTTCTAATCTAAATCAAGTCTTGGCGAGTCGAGAACCTAGTTCGAACTTGATAACTTAACTCGACGCGATCAATCTAATATAAGTGAGTTCGTTTCACAATTGAAGAACTTGAATTGTTAATATGTTTTATTTGACGAAGCTTCGAAAGAAATCAAAGTCGAAATAAATAGACTTCAATTCGTTAAAAATAACTTCTTGATATTGCTCTTTAAAGACATTTATAATAGAGAAGCAAAAAATGTTGATATTGTTTATTATAGAATGAATCTCGAAGATCGCATTCGCAACGTCGTTCTCTTAAGAAAGAAACTAAATTGTTATAGTGCTTTGAGATCGTTTACGACTTTTAGTAATTGCTAGCGACTTCTTTTTCTTTACTTGTCGTTTGTCATAATGACGAATGTTTTGTGTTATATAATCGAACGCCTTTTAAAATTACGTTGAACTCAAATTAGAAAGAAGAAACAATCTTGATTACATTGCTTAAAATTCTTAAATCGTACTTTGAAGCTTTCGTTTGTTGTCTCTTGTTATTAATGATTCATTTATAAGACTTTGCTTCTTGAGCTTAGCGATCAAAGCATTAATAATTCTTTTATACTTCTTATTAATTATGAGATCGATCGCTTAAAACTTATCTTTAATATGAGTTCTCAATTAAGATTGTGAAAGAAAAATCAAGCTAAAATCAAATGCAATTGCCATTCTAAAGAGATATGCTAATCGCTAATAGATACGTTGACACGATCAAAACTTATTAAAGTGTTAAAGAAAAAATCAAAGAAGTAGAGAAGTAAAGACAAGATTTAAGATAAGCTTAGTTTTCGCAATCATTCGATGTAAGCTAGCGTAAAATAGTGTCATTTAATTGAAGTCGCTAGCTTTTAAAAGCGCTTTAACTAGTAACTTGAAAAATTATTGAGCAAGCTAAAGTTAATATACAAAAAAATATACAAGATATCTTTAAAGCAAGTCTCTATAATTAAATGTTAAATTTATAGAAAGCAAGATTATGCAACTTGTCTCTTTCGTCTATATACTAGATTTTTATTTCAAGTTTCACTAAACGACAATTCTAGTCTATCTACTATACAAAAATCATTTTATTTCTAAATCTTAAAGAAGATTTCTACTACTAGTAATATTTTTAACTAATTAAGATGTTTCAAATAACTATCAATTTCTAGATAACAACGACAATAAACTTTAATTATGAAATGCTTACTAACAATGCAATCATTAGCTCAAGTCAAACTATGTTAGATTGACAATCATAAAGAAGCTCTAAATGCGTCTAACTTTAAATTCATTTTTTATACAAATTATTAAATTAAGTTAAACTATGTCAAACTAACAAGTATAAAGAAGCTCTAGTTGCGTCTAATTCTAAAATCGCATTTTATACAAAATTAATAAATTTTAATCACCCAAATGCCTATTAATTAAAGCATTGAATTAGGAAAAAGTGCTACTTAAAAAAAAGATATTAAAGTATCTTCGAATATTGTTGCAATTTTTAGACTACGTTAGCTTGTGTTAAACTAATTGTAATCTATAAAACTTAATTGCGTTATACTATATTTAAAAATGTTATTACATACTTCGAATTATTGCAATTATCTTAACAATTTATATACAAGATCTTTTGTAAATATTTTAGTTTATCTAGATTGTCTTAATACAATTTTATTGTTAACATTATAATTCTTAGCTAGTTACTTAATGCATATAATCTTTACATACATTTTGTTAAAAGCATTCTTTTTTATTGAAAATTTAAAATCGAATCTATAAAAAATTTTCTTAAAACAATAATATTGTGTTCTAAATTATTTTTTTCGTTTAACAAAATTTTTTTTTGAACTATCGAATGTTATAACAACGTTTAAATTCGAAATCGTAATTCTTTTTCAATAACTTGTAATTTAAAAAATAAACTTTGAATTTATTTTATAATGTATAGTTCGTTGTGTCAATTTAGTTTCTATTCTTTGTTAACAATGCTTTGTTTCTTCGAATGCGAGAGAAATACTTGATTAAAAGTTAGTCTTAACTTCGAAATTAAACGATTTAAAAATGTACAATTAGCGATTTTCTCTTTTTTGTAGACACATTTGATTCGAGTAAACTAGCTCGTATATGTAGTTTACTACTTAATTATCGTAGAAATGTTAGTTTTAAATCAAGATTATTGTTATTTGAAATTGCGATAATAAATGTATCTTGCTAACTACACATGTAACGATAAAAAAAAGAGCATAAATCGAAGATATAACGACTTCTTTTTTGTTTTTTATAAAGTGTTTTTGTTATTATTCTAAGCTTAACTCTTGTAACTACAATAACGACAAATATATATTTGTACATCTTGTTTTTTATTTTAGTATTTAGTCAATTCTTAATTCATAGTTTCTTTTCGATCAATTGCAAATTATTGACTAAATTAATTTTCGCTAGCGTTAGAAAGATGTAACACAAACGTAAATAATATAACGCAAAGATATAAATATTTCTCGTTAATTTTATTGTTTTAACGTTAAAGTGTTGTGTTCGAAATTTATTCAAGATCGCAATTCGAAGCGTCTTAATGTTCGTTTTATACATTTTAGATATTGTTACTTGCAAGACAAGCTTATTTAGCGACAATATTATTTTTAATCTTTTGTTTTGAAAGCGACTTGCGTCAAACGTTTAAAACGAATATAAATTAATAATTGCAAACGTTTCTTAAACAAACGTTTAAATCTTTTTTGTTGTTGTTTCGATATATTTTTTGCGAAGAGTACTATATTGTTTGTCGAAATTCGCTATAATCGTTATCATAGAAATTAAGAGCAAATAAGTAGACATACTTTATCTAGAGACTTCGAACAACGCAAGATAAAAGATTAGCTTTTTGAAAAACGTAAATTATAAGCTTTCTAAGACTCTTCATTTAGAGAATTGATAAAACATTAACATTATTTTTTTTTTAATAATGTTTGAATCATTTGCTTATAATTCGAAGTCTTTTTATTCGTTTCATTAAGCTTTATTTAATCAATAGTTACTCTCTTATTATTTAAATAGTCTTGTTAATGATTAAGCTTCGCTCAAATTTTAAGCGAGACAAAGCGTCATTAAATATCGTAAAACTAAATAACAATATTTGATTCAATAATTCGTTTCTTTAATCGTTTTTATAATAAAGTTATTTGTCAAAATTAAGTACATCTTTAAATGCTAAGTCGCTTCATTTCTTGATTTTTATTCGCTAATGTCTTCACAATTCTTAAATAAGCGTTAATAAGTAAAATTTTATACTAATTTTTGTATGTTTTTACTAAGTTTTTCTCTACGTAGAAGCAAGTAATATTAATCTTATTTTGCGAGAACAATAAGTTGCTAGATTATGTGCTTGCTTTGCAAACAAATGTAAAATAACTTGCAAAATTGTTTCTCTTAATTTTTCATTAATCGAGAGCAATATTCGTTTATCGTTCGAGAAACATTTAACTCATTATTATTTTAATTTGCTTGCGTTAGTTTAACATACTTTGACATTAATCGATTTACGAAGAAATAACATACATTCTTGAACTTGTATTAGTAAAAGAAAAGTTTTATTTAAGTTATTTTTCGTTTGTTTACTTTTAATTTACAACGTATTGTTAAAATGCTTAATTTCTATAAATAGATTCTTTAGTAGAATTCGTTAACGAGCTTCGACGTTTTTCGATTTAACATAAAGATATTTTAGTGTATCTTAATTATTTTATTATCTTTTCTTACTAATATAATTAAACATGACGATAAACGTGAGTAATTAAATTCTAGTAATAATATAAATCGATATCTTAATTGCGAGATATAAAGTTTGCCTTCTTTGTACTTACGCTAGTGTTAATTTAAGTACGTTCGTATATTCTTCTATAGTAATAGCGACGTCGAATTACGAGTTTGTCACAACATTGTTATTATCTTTAAATATATTGTTGTACATCTTGTTTGCGACTTCGCGTATTATGTTTTGTAACGCATTATTAATCTTGTCTTCAATTTCGTTTGCGACGTCTTAAAGTAAATTTAGTCTTATTAATGACAAAAAGAATCGAAACGACGTAAACGTAAATTTAAGAAAAGAAATAAAGAAACGCGACGAAATAAACGTGAGTTTAGAAATTAAGATGAAGAAGAGCGACGACGTAAAAATAGATTTGAAAGACGAAATAAAAAAAAGCGACAACGTGAAAATAGATTTAAGAGACGAAGTAAAAGAGAGCGACGACGTAAAAGTAGACTTGTAATTGTTGTCGTTCGAATCGCTCTTTTTATCACTTAAGATGTTTATTAAAAGTAGAATTTCTTGCGCTAGCAACTTAATTTACTTTGTGACTTTAACAATTGTTAGCGCATTTATTATTATAAGAAGACGTTAAACAATGTTAACTTTTACTTTTTTCATCTTCTTAATTGCTAGTTTTCGTTTAAGTTTATAGCAATTTAAGTTGCGCATATTATTATTCTTCGTTTCTCGTAAAAATTTGTTCGTTCTATCGTTTTAAGACTCGAAAGATTGATTTATTTTGTTTAACGAATATTCGAAATATATTATAGCTATAGTAGATCAACTTTAAGCTATTAATATAAACTTTTTTCTTTTTGAGCTAAGATATATTTATCGCGAAGAAATAAATTATGTTAATATCGTTTATTATCGAATTAATCTTAAGAATTGTCTTCGCAACGTTGTTCTCTTAAGAGAGTAACTAAGCTATTACGAAGCTTTAAGATCGACTTCGACTTTTAACGATTATTAACGACTTCTTCTTCTTTACTTGTTGCTTATTTTAATATTTGCATTTTTGTATTATTATTTTTGTATTATTTGAAAACTAATGCGATAACAAATTAAAGAGAAGAAAACATTCTAATTACGTTGCTCGAAACTATTAAGTCATAATTGTAAACTTTATTAACACTCTTTTAAATAAAAAGACGTTTAAAAAGACATTTTTTTTTTTAATTATATCGTAGAAGTTCGATGTATAATGTTTAAGTTATTAATAATTGCGAATTTATAAAATTAAAACTCTTCGCAATAGTGATACAACAATTATTAACTAACGAGAAATGTTAAATTCAAGACGACGTTAACGATCGCAACGAAAGTCGCGAATTACTTTTATAATAAATTAATAAAATAAATATCTAAGAGAACGCCAAGTGAATGTAAGATTCTACATAATAATTAAAGACTTAAATGATAAAAACAATCTAAGAAATTTTAACACATGCGAGTTCGAATAAGACGCAAAGTATTGCGAAGTCGAAATAAGCAATTCTTTGCGATTAGAATGAGAGCGCAATGATTAAATGTATAGATGTTACATATTTAAGATTTGGATTACTCTAATAAGAATGTGTTAAATTAATCTCTTTTAACTTTATTAGAACATCATAGATAAGCTAACTCAATTTGATAGAAATACTAATTAGATAAAGATTTTTTTTTGAACAAAGATTGCAAAGAAGTTAAGATATTTGAATAAATTTATACGTTATAATTATTATCTTTAAGGTCGTTTATCTTTTTTAAATACGCTAAATTTAAAGATTAAAGCTTGTTAATTTTGTTTACAACAAAATAGCTTCAATTTTGTCAAAGTAAAACTAAAAAAATGCATCGATAAGAAACGAATTTTGCTTACATTCGTTATAAACAATTGCATTTCTTCGAATATTAATGCATACAACATATTTATCGTACAAGAAAAAATAATTGTTCAACAATGTGCTTTAATAATGCGTCAATTGCGTTAATTGTTACGACGAAAAAGTGTTTCTTGTCTTGTCGATTCTAGACTTTTGTTAACGTCTATTGTAGTTAAAGCAAGTTCTAGCTCTTCCTATATGTAGATTTCTCGCGTCAAATATTATTAATAATTGTTGTTAACGCTAGTGACAAGACACAACTCGATCAAGAATAGAAGTTCTCTTTTAAATATATAGTAGAACGAATTTCTAATAATTATTTTTAGTGATGACAAAGACATATTGATAGTTTTTGAAATTAGATTGCGTTCGACAACTTGTTAGCAAAAAATAATAGTAATTATTGATAAAGAATTTACATATCTTAGATCTAATGAGAGCAAAAAGAAGTTTAAAAGCGCGAAGAAGATAAAGAGACGCAAAGCATTGAAGAAGAGTTGTAAAGATAAAAGACATAAGAAGAATCGTTAACGTTCGAAGATAAATAGAAGTCGACAAAGATCTTAAATCTTTTGCGTTCGACTTGTGAATAAAGAAAGTAACTTCGCAATTCAATAATTATTGCTAGAATTGTAGTGTTCTATAAAGTTTGTTACATGCACAAAAACTTTACTTGAGATCGTACTCTTATTGTTTATCGATAATTTGTTAGATATTAAATGTTAGTTTAATTTAAATTAACTAAGCGAACAACGCGATCGTCTAATTCTCTTTCTCGTTCTTCGTTATATTCGCAAGTCAATCAAGTCTTTTTTGTTGCACGTTAACAATGAATTGACGCAACTATCGATTCAACTTCTAATCGAAATGCTCGAGAATCTAGAACTTTTAAAGATTTAGTATACGTGTCATTAGACAACTAGTAATTACGTTTAATTGTCGAATTTGCAAACGCATTTGCAATCTATTGCGTACGCAATTTTCATTGCTATCTATTAAGAGACAAAATCGAATTAAGTTGTTAGTTAAGGTCTAAACTTCTTAATAATAAAGCTTCAACTTTTGCTTCTTTTAAGACAAGTCGAAGAAAGCGTTTATTCTAATAAAAATCGTTAGATTAATAATTATGTTTAAGTTAATCTCTTTAATTAATTAAGTTGTATCTTTTAGCGACTCGATTTAATTTGCTTCAATCTTTTGTTTTTCGTATTAACGATTAGAATGATTAATGTTTTGATTAAGCATTGTCGTAATCGAAAATCGTTCTAAGTAAAAGTAACGTCTTCTCTTCGCACGTGTGCTTCGTCTTAATCGCATTAAGAACATATTAAATATAAGAAACTAATATAAATTTTAAGAGAGATAAAATATGTAGAACTTTAACGCGTAAGTTCGATGTTATTGTTGCGATTAATGCATTAATCGTATATGAACTTTGCGCAAATACAATAAAATCTCGAGTCTAATTACATAATTAAAAGAATAGCTAAAGCAAACTTTATTTTGTCGTTAATCTCGAACATTTTAATATGCAACAAAATCTATATATAGCTAGTATAATTTGTGTTTTAATTCTTTTTATAGATTTGTTTTTGACGCGATTTAAGCGCGCATTCGAAGAGATTTACTTAACAACGTTGTCTCGAAGAAAGACATGTCGCTTTGTCGAAAACGCTTTAACAAAAAGCTTTAAAGAAGTATTACTAGCTCGTTCGAAAACGAAATTCCAATAAGAAAACGCGTGACAAACAATTTCTCCTTTAGATTTACGATAAAATGGCGTCAAGAATCTCGTATATTTTTTTGGCTTCAATAAAAAAGTCTTTGTACTCTTATTAATTAATCTAGATATAAACGTACTTTTGAAGCACATCTTTTTGTCGTACATTTAATATAATCGTTGCGACTTTACGATTAGAAAGACAAAGCTTATTTTCTTTCTCTTTATTGTTTTGTCAACTTGACGATTCTTGTTAAATTAACGACTTTTGTTAGTTTAACGAAATTGATTAATTTAACGACAATAGCGAAGATAAATTATCTAGTATTTTCGATCTTATAATTGATACTTAGCGCGATTCGTTTCGCTTCACATTTATTGTCGATGTCTTTTTACTATTCTCTTCGTTATATACTAGATCGAAGATCAAGTTTACTATTTTATTTTACACAATACGTTCGATCATTGAGCGATAAACTAGCAAAGATTGTGCTAGTTTGCTTGAAATCGTTCGTAAGCGTTGCGATTCTTATTAGCACAACAAGTAACAAATGTTTGCGTTATATAATTCTTAATAACATAAATCTTATTAAGAACAACTTTATAAAAGTGAATACGATGCAAAGCTTTACGAATTATATCTTAAATTTTATTTTATTAACTTAATTTCTTCTTAAGCGTCTTCAAGTTCTTAAGCAATAAGAATTTAAAATAGAATTTAATAACTTCGTCGTATATAATTAGCACAACATTTGTTGTTTACATTATGTATAACGCTTCAAAATCGATTATCTTTAAGAGAGCATAATGCTTAATAATGTTAAAAAAAACATTAAATTTAAGATGCTTCGCGAATTCGTTCATTCATTAATTTACAAACGTTAACATTGCGACAATAAAAATAGTCTTAGAATCATTCCTAGCGCTAGATCGATTAATTATTATGATCGCGATAATTATTACAATCTTGCTTAATCTTATTTAATTAATTATTATTTCTTTAATAAGTTTGTCTAGTTTAATTTTAAGCTTATGTATTATTGCTATATTTGTGAGCTAATAATTATACAAATGCGACGTTAGATCTTTTATCTCTTAAGCTTCTTTATTATCTTAACGAACGATTTTGAAGTCTAGAATCTTGTTTGCTTTAATAATATCGACTTTATCTTGTTTCGCAATAGCAATATTGTATTTATTCTTTTATAGAACAAGAAAACGATGCGTTCGAATAACGTATGTAGTACTTAATACAATTGACCTTGCTATAGTAGTTGCTCTTGATAGACGATTTGTTGAGCGAATTGACAACTAAAGTTAATCTAATGTTTTATCATTTAAAGCTTGATTTCATTAACGCCTTAATCGCTACACTAGATTTCGAAGAACAAAACAAGAAGAAGCTTTATTAGTTGCTAATAGAACAATTGACGTCGAACGAAAATGACTTGAAACGTTTTATAACGACTAATTAAATGCAATATTAATTGTACTTGAGCGAGAATATAGCAATCTTATTATTATTATCTTCGTCGTTATTGTTTTTACTTAATGAGTTTTCAACGCAAAGCGCGCGTTTGTTGTTTAGCTATATTAAGGAATAAAATGAAAAAAGAAGAACGATAAGCTAGTTGTTATTAAATAGTCTTATGAACGAAACTTTAGTAAGCTCACTAATTTGAAAGAAAGAGAGCGAGATAATAAAGAAAAGAAAATCTAATATAATTCGACTTAATTTAACATAATTCGACAATCTCTTTCTATTAATAAGTAAATATAAATTAGAATAATCGAATTCTTTAAAGACTTTATTAATTTACAATCTCTTAGACGTTCTTATTTATTATTAAGATTAAAGTCTTACGTAGACGCGCGATCATAGCAAGATTTAAGCAAAACTTAAGAGAATAAAAATGTGACATTTTAATATAGTTTAACGACGTTTAAATACAATCTATTGATTTTTTTCTTTTTTTAAAGACTTCGTCGAAGTTACGACCTTTTAGGCGTTCTCTTTTATCATATTTTTCTAATTTACTTCACTCTTTCTCTTAGATTTTTTGCTTTCTTTTCGTCAAAGCTACAATCGACATCGAATATGCTAAGTACATCGTTAAATTTATTTTCGAAAAATAAATTAAGATGAACAAAGCGATAGAAGTCTAGAGCATTATCGTTAATTATCTCTTTGTTCTTTATTAACACAATTAGAATCTCGCGTAAACGTGCGATCGTAACGAAGAAATAACTCGCGAGAATAAAAGTGTAACATTTTAACTTAATTTAATCGCGTTTTAGCATTGTTTTACGATTTATCTTTTTTCTTAAAAACGTTATTGAAGTTACGATTTTTTAGGCGTTTTCTTTTATTACATCTCTTTAATTTACGTTCTTTTCTTCTTTTTTTAAATTTTTTGTCTTCTTTTCGTTAAAGTCACAATTGACATTGAATACGTCAAGTACATTATTAAATGCAAATCTAAGAAATGAGCTACAATGAAGAAAGCGATGAAAGCTAGAATTTTATCGCCAAATATCGCTTCGTTCTTTATTATTAAAATTGAAATCTTGCATAAGCGCACAATTGTAACGAAGAACAAGATCGTAACTCGTAATCTACTTACATGCATAAAGAAATACTATATAACATATTAAATGTATGAAGAAAATTAAAGTAAATCTATAGATTATATGTGTAAAACATAAGTGAATACATAAGAATTATGAGCAAAAGAATGTAGACGAAAAGTATTTCAAAATAATTGATTTGCAAGAACTATAAAACTATTAAAGTAATTGTGACTTAACGTCTGTTCGACAAAGAAACAATCTTTATCAAATAATTTATGTCTTTTGAATTCAATACGTTTGTCTTATCGATTCGCTAATTGTTTCGTGAGCAAAAAGTTAATAAAAGCAAAATTAGATATATAGTCTTTGCGATTAGAATAACATCGTTAGTTAAACTAATTTTGTCTAGCTTCGACTTATCTTAAATTTAGAAAGAATTTTATTTTTGATAATTTATCGTCTTTTGATGCGATTAAAGCAATATATTCTATCATTAAGTTTAAATATCTTAGCAATTCTTTTTACGATTATCGAGAATTTCTTTGCAAACAAATACAAAAACGATTAAAAAAAACATGTACGAACGCAAGTGTTCGTTTTGTTTACGAAGAGTCACATCTTTTATTCGCATGTAGTAACACTTAAGAGCATATTTTATACTATTGAGCAAACAACTTCGTCGAAGACTTCTAAAAGAAGCACTAAGTCAAATTAACTCAAACAACGATAACACAAATTTAGAATCTTTTGTAGAAATAAGACAAACGACAACAAACTAGCTCGAAATAACAAAATTAATTGATTGATCTCATGTGCTCTTAAAAGACGTAAAGAACGATTATTCAAAGTTTACAATTTAAATGCTCTTAACTCTTTAAATTAAGTTAGAGACAAACGATGCTACATCTTTAACGCAACTTTCTAGCACAATAATTTTATTATCGAAGCGCAACTTTTGTCAATCGCGGGAAGATCTTAAACTCGTTATTAAAAAAAATAATAACAATAACGATCTTAAAGAATTAGAGAAAAATAATACTTAAATAGACAAAAAGAAAATTAAAGTCGAAAGCTCGAAAAAACGACTAGAAACGAAGTCTACAATAGTAAGAACAACTATATATGTCAATATTTACAAAAAAATAATTAAGTATTTAGCGAGACGTTTAATTACTAATGTATTTAAACTATTGCAATTTTTTTTTAACTTAACGAACGAAAAAATGTATTAATCGTTCAATAATTAGATTAATTATGTTATGATTCACTAATTGTTGCAATCTAAATGCACAATTAGCGATATAAATAAATTTTTTAACAACGTTGATCTTAAATCATTGCACAATCTCTTAAGCTTTAGAAGCTTAAACGAATGACAAAATAGTTTGCATTATGTTTTCTATAAAGGTCGCAACGACGTTTAGACACATACTTAATTCGAATTAAGTAAAACGACTCGCACGTCGCAAAATCGATTTTACACAATTTAGCATCAAGAGATAATAAGAACGATCGAATTTCTTATTGATCATTTAACGTTCGCGAACAATCTAGTATACTAGCTAGTTCGTTAGTGAAACATAGTAAGGAAGATTCAAATATATAATAAATTTTATACGAGAAACTAATGATAAAGAACTTAATCAAGTCTTTCGAATAAAGCAATCGTAATATCTATTATGTTGTTTATTAACAAGATCGTATTAACTAGAATGCATAACAACAAATAAACATATTTGATGTACATAACAATTAAGAATTTCGACGACAAGACAAGAAGAAATTAGATTCGCTTAAACTTCGTCTAGCTAAATTTTCTTTCAATTGTTAAATCAAAGAATATAAACATCAAAATCAATATATATTATCGAACGATAAAAATAATTCTTAAGCGTAAAAGCAAAAAATTTTTTACGAAATATTTATTCTAATTAATTGTTTGTAGTTGTCGAGACTTTTACTATTAAAGAGATGTTTATTCTTTGCGCTAACAAATAAACTTAACGTGACTATTTTATATTAGTCGACATAAATGTTAATTATAAGAAATAGATTCTAATTATCGACGTTAAAAGCAATTAACATTGCAATATATGCATAGTCTTATTATCTAACGCGAAAATATACGTATTAATTAATCTAGTCGCACTCACGAAAGCACTTAGACGTAAATTCTTCATCAAATTGAAAATAACGTTTTGGATAAGCATCTAGACTAGATGTATTTAATGAAAAACTTTGCTTAAAAGTATTAATTTGTGAACATTTACGATGCAATAATAATAAATATTTTGCATCAACTTTACAACAACGACATCGTAAATTATTTGCTTAAGTAAATTCGCAAACTTATCAATTATTATGTTTCACAATTTAAGAGAAATCAAGATGACTCTATTTTCTTAAGAGAAAATGTAGCAAATTAGCTTGAGCGACGCTTTTAACTCGTAACGATGTACGTAAAACTTAAATATTTTAATCATTTTAGTAAAGTTAAGCAATAAACAAGCAATAAGTAGAAGTCGATTTTGCGTCAACTAGTTCTCGTAATAGTTTTACTATTTACTTTAATTTCATCGCATGCGATGCTATGCGTTCGAGCGTTTTTAGACTTTGTTATGTTGACACACTATTAAACTCACAACGATAAAACATTGCGCTATATAAATTATGTCTTATATTGTATTGATAAATTGAAAAAGATTTTTCGCGAGTTTCGAAAAGAAAAGAGAGATTTAATAGATTATTTCAACTTTCTTAAGTATCATGTATTAAGTTATTGAGTTTCGCACATAAAGAAATATAAAGCTTCGATTAAATACAATAGTTTCGCAAGAAAGGCGATGCACAAAAAAGTCAAATCGCAATATAATCGAATTAATAAGCATTTAAATTATTAAGAACAAATCTTGTATTATAATATTTAAAAGATCAAAATGCAAACAATGAACGATTTATTACTATATAATGATACGAGAGCGTTCGATCAAATTAACACAACGTTCGATCAAGATAACATTACGATCAATTAAGTTAATATAAATAAAAAAATTAAGATTACAAGAGCTTCACAATTATAAAAGTTAAAGTCGTTTCGCTAAGCAATCGATTCGAACATAAAGAATAAACTTAAGATAATCAATGTAAGTCTTAAGCACTAAAGGCGCGTTGCTAATATTATTAAATGTCTTTAAATTCTTAATTTTATTGAAGCTCTTAATTCGTTTATTCGTTATCAACGAGTCGTAAGAGATTAAGCACAAAAGAAAAAAAAAACGACTCTTAAAAGCGAGAACATCTTCTTCTATCGCAAGAAGAATGATTTCTTGTAAATAAATAATTGTCTTGTTTGCATTCATCTCTTTATTATCTACTAGAAACGTATTGTTAAAACGACAAATATTAATGAATAAACTTGCGAAATAGTTCGTTGCTCTCATGTTTAGAGCGACAAGAACAACTTGACTTAACAAGATTAAATATGAGCTCAAGACTACATGTCTAACGCAAAGAAACAAATAAATGACAAAAGAACAAAACAAAAGATTCTAAACTACATTGAAGAAACATTGATAAAACAATTATTAATTGTGATAACGATTTAAGATTCTAACAACGAACGATACGATCGTAAAGGAAAAGCGATATGTTATTAAAAAACTCTAATAGATGCTTTGCATTGACGCAATAATAACTTTTTTTATAGCATTTATAAAATAATTGAAGCGAATCGTTCTAATTAAGAACGTTGATCGAATTGACAAGATTTAGGCTCGCGTCAATTCTAAACGTTGTTAATCATTAAACGCAATGTTTATGTTGTTTCGACGAACGAAACAAATAAGAGTTTCTATATTAATAATTTTTGCGATTGAAAAATGTACAATTCGTTATACAATAACAACTAGAAGAATCTTAACATTAAATAAGCTAACAAGGCGACGAAAAACATGACAATAAAGATTGCGAAGCGAAAACAAGATGTTATTAAAACGATTAAAATCGTAGCGACAAGAATTGCGAAACAAAAACAAGAGACTCAAAGAATTGTCAAAAATATAACGACAAAGATCACGAAATGAAATCAATTAATAATTAAAGAGAATGCGAAGCAAAGTGACGCAATTGCTAAATCAACGAAGAATTTTAGAAACGCTAGATAAACAATATAACGAAGCAATGTATATAAATCTAATTGTTATAGATTGTACGTTGTTGCTTCGATTGCGCTTTGCGACGCTAATTAAAACAAGTAAAGTAATACTATTGTTCAAGACTTCGAATGTGAGCTATGTGAGAATTGAATAAATAGATAGTGCGATGTTAGAATAACAATTAGTTTGACAATTAATCGAACTTGTTAAATGATTAGATTAACGAACAAGATAATGTTCGTTAAACTAATAATGGCAATTGTTGAATCCAATATTAGGTCTAAATTATAATATGAGTTCGTAGAAAACAATGTAATTCTCTAATTGTTTCTAATAAATAGTTCTCGTGTCTAGTGTGTTCGATTATATAGTTTCGATAATTGTTTAAATTTGTGTTTACAAATCTATAGAATCTAGAGAATCTAGAAAATATCTAGACACGTTTAGTTCGATCTGCTTGTCGAAATGCGAATGTTGACCTAAAGAATTAACTTATGTAAATAAATATTTATTTCATCTTTTATTCTATTCTAGCGAACAAAAAGACGATTTTCGCATTCACATTTCTTAGAGAAAGAGCTTAGCACTAACTTAAGTTAAACTTACGCAAGTATTTGAAGAATTATGACGAAAATTCTCGTACGATGTTCACGAATTTCGATAACTTTAAGAGAGAGCTTCGAAGAATCTTTAAAACATTTAACGAGAAACAAATTGCGAAAAGAGTAATTTAGCATTTAACTTAACGAATTTTTGCAATAGATTACGCAATAAGATTTCAAAAGTATGTTAATTTTATCAAATAAAACGATGTCGCACTTATGATAATGTTTTAACAAGATTTTAAAAACAATCTTAAGAACGAAATTATGCGCGATAACAAATTTATTAACGACATGTTTAACCTTATCGAAGTAGTTATCGATCTCGACGACAAGCTATATAAAAGAGCTATGAAAAAGCGATATAATTAATCTCACGAAAGAACGAGAATCTTCTTTGAATTAACGACTAGATATTATTAGAAAGAATCTCGTTTTAATTAGAAATATAGTAATCTAAACTATCGTAAGTTTGCATCTATAAAATTAAATTTTATTTAACGACGTAAAGAAAAGAATTTTAGAGGAAAGCAAAATAACAAATCCTAGAAAACGTGTTATTTATGTGGCAAATCGAGTCACTTCGCAAGAGATTGTCGATCACGAAACTTAATAAATCGTCGATAAATCAATGTTATGTTAAGAGAAACACTTAATAGCTAGAACGACATTAGAGAGCAAATTAACACAAAGGCGAACATCTCTAAGATTAAATCGAACGACAATTACTATTTGATGAAGAATCTAAATCAATTATAAAAAGTTCTAGATGAAACATTATTAGGCAAGGCACTCGCATTTACGCAGAAAGTTAATTAAACACTCTAGAAGACTATTAAGTCTCACAATCTAGTTATCAACTTGAATGAATAATACGATTAAAAGAACTTTCACGAATGCATAAAAGACATTACGAATCATCTTAAGACTTTAGTTAGCTCATCGAAGATCGTAGACAAATGCGAGAAGAAACTAGAAAGCAATGCCACTACAAAAAAGAACATACTTGACTAGTGTGATCGTTGGGTCGGGTCGGACACTTTTTTCTCAACCCGACCCACCCTCTTGGGCCCCGTAGGGTTGGACCAGGGTTAAGGCGCGAACCCGACCCCAGGGTCGGGTTTCGTCGGGCCAATGCCAAGAACTCAAGCTAACTTCGTCGCGTTAGCATCCGCTTATCTTATCTTATCTTATCTATACACTAACTCGATTGAACTAGCGCAGGATTCATGCTAACCCGATTGGGCTAGCGCAGGGTCCACGCTAACCAGATACGGTCAGCGCGTCACGTGATCGGGTGGGTTGGACACTCGACGCGCATTCTTCGCTCGTCCCACCCTGTTGGGCTAGGAAATTTGCCTGACCCCAGGGTCAGGGTTGGGCGGGTCAACCCGATCGGGTTGAAACCCGACCCGACGATCACACTATACTTGACATTATTATGAAACAATTAAACCTTATAGCATACGCAGGCCTCAATTAAATAGCTTGCTATAACGACTTATATTAAACTTATCTAGAAGAAAAGAACGAAGTCAACTAATTTTCTAGGAAACCAAAGTTAGCAATCTAGCATCAAAAGGAAGCTCAACGCAAATAGACGTTTGAAGCAAAAGTCACAACATAGAAGCAAGAAAAAGTTCAAATTCTTTAATAAAGAACATATCAAAGAAATGCAATATGTTAGCTCAATAGCAACAACTAAACTCAATAGCGCACGCACGATGTTTTATCACATTAGTTAAGATCAATGATTGTCGACTCATAGCAATAATCGATTTTGATACGATAGATAATTTTATAATTAAAGCTCTTGTAAAGAGAGAAGAATATTTTACTTAAAAGAAGTTTAACGCTTACAATCTAGTAATTGTAGATGGAAACTCGTTACTCGTAAAGAATGAAAAAGTGAATAAGGAAACGAAATTATTATTGATAGCTATTTAACAACATCACGAGAAACTAATCTTTAATATAGTAAGAATAATTACTCACGATATCGTTCTAGAAATGTCTTGATTGAAGCAACACAATCTAGAAGTTAATTAAAATATACGAGTATTTAGATTCGCGCGATGTGATTACGTAATTCACATTCAATCTACGCATCAATAACGTTCGATAATAGATAAAAGATTAAGTTAAGATTTGATCACAAATAGCGAACTTACATTTTTGCAAAAAAACGATTTAATAGAGTTCGACTCGACAAACATTGACAAAGATTAGCTAGATTACGAAGTTAAAGTAAGTGAAAAAAATTGCGAACCTTTTAAGAGCCCTAAACTATCTAGTATAGCGAGAGAATTGCTAAAGTACGTATTACGAATATATAACAATTGAAAGCATCTATTCTAGAAAGAGGAAACAACTAAGATTTTATCTAAATATTAATTGTGAAATTACGAGATTAAGCTTAAATTAAACAAGCAATTCACGTTTAAACTTATATATATTCTATTCAAAAAGAAGCTAGAAACACTCCGCGAATATTTGACAAAAAACGAAAAAAAAAGAATTTATTAAGAAATTTTAATTATAGACAAAATACTCGATTCTCTTTGTATTTAAGAAGGACGAAACTCTTCGTCTATGTGTTAATTATTAAAAACTAAACAATACTATGATAAAAAATCAATATTCATTATTTAACATTAGCGAGCTTTAGAATCGATTGTTCGAAGTAAAGTACTTTATCAAATTGAACTTACGAGAAGCGTACAATTAGATTAGAATAAAAATAGAAGAAAAGTAAAAGATAGCTTTTCGTATACGATATAAATTATACGAATACACGATAATGTCGTTCGAACTTACGAACGCCTCGACAACGTATTAGAAAATAATCAATGATGCACTACGACAATATCTAGATCAATTTGTCATAGCATACTTGAACGACATCATAATTTACTCAAATATCTTAAAAGAATATGTGAATTATGTTTTCAAAGTATTTAAATATTTAAATAAGAGAAATCTACATTTTAAACTAAAGAAATGCGAGTTTTATTAAGAAAAAATTGATTTTCTTAAATTTGTCGTTGAACGACATAAAGTACGCATGAATCTCAAGAAACTACGAGCAATTAAAGAATAAAAGTTATCTATTAACGTCAAGAAAGTTTAATTCTTTCTAGATTTCATAAACTATAATAAGAAATTCATTAAAAACTACTTCGTTAATGCGATATTATTAACGAATTTTACGAAAAAGAAGATATTATAAATATAAGAATTAATAAAAGAGAAATCATTTTAGAATCTTAAGCTAAAATGCTTAAAGAAACTAGTACTAAAAATGTACAATTTACGATTGTTAAACAAAATTGAAATTGACGCATTAAATCTAGTTATCGATGCATACTTTAATTAAGAGCATGAAAACATATAACACTTAATGACATATCTCTCGAGAAAATTCTTGTTAATCGAATAGAATTATGATATTTACGACAAGAAACTACTTGCTATTGTAGCATTTCTAAAGTTATAAAAAGTATACATTGAGAAATTATTAAAACTTACGATTCTTATAGATCACAAGAATCTTTTACAGTTCATTACTATTAAATAGCTTAATAAAAGACAAATGCGATAATTAGAGCGACTCAAATAATACAAGTTTAGAATATAGTATACATTAGACAAAGATAACGATAAAGTAGACGCACTTAATAGAAAAAATAATTATATAGAAACGAAGAAATCGTTTAATTATAGCATACTTAAGATTAACAAAAACGAATCATTATTAGCAAATAAAAACGAGCTAAATGTTACTTTACGAATACTTAGAGACAATAAGAAAGAATTTCTAATAAAGAAAGAAAAACTTCAAATATTTATCGACAAAATTGACAAATGTATAAAGAAACATTATGATAAATCATTGCAAAAACATTCGAAAGTGATCAAAACTCTTTAGTTTCTACGCTAGCATTATTAGTTTCTCTAGATAAGACAAGTTGTTAAAACATACATTAAACGATGTCTTAATTATTAGTAAAACAAACATGATACACGTGCGAGCTATAACGAAATTCAATATTAGAAATTATCTAAATCGTTATGAGATAAAGTTACGATAAACTTTATTATTAAGTTGCTCAAATCGACGAATCTAGCAATTAAAGATAGATATAACTTAATACTAGTAATAGCTAATAAATTTACTAAGTACTCACATATTATCGCATGCAAAGAGAAGTTTATAGTAGAACAACTAGAATACATTGTATTGAATCGACTTATACGATATTATAATATACTTAAAGAACTAATTAGTAATAGAGACAAACTCTTCACGTCTAACTATTGAAAGACATTTCTATCAATGTTAAGAACAAGACTTAGAATGTTCATTGTTTATTATTTGATTACGAATAATTAAATAGAGCGAACAAATTAGAGTTTGAAGCAATATCTAAGACACTATGTCAACAATACTTATAATAATTAGATATTACTTTTATCTATAATTCAACTAGCATTAAATGCAAAGATTTCGAATATCACTAAAATAACTTTATTCTTCGTCAACTATAATAGAGAATTTAATCTCTTTAAGAAAAAGCGAAAGCATCTATTGACTTAGTTAGTCATCGAAAAAATAGCGACGTTAAAAAAGATATACGACAACATCTTAAAAATGCAAGATAAGTTGATCAAATATTAAAACAAAAAACGAAAAACGACATCTTAGCTAAAAGAGAGAAATAAAATATATTTTTTTATAAAAAATTTTAAGACAAGAAAGTCAAGCAAGAAATTAAATCATATCAAAATTGAATCGTTTCTCGTTAAGAAAATAAAGAAATTAATCAATTATAAACTCGATTTATTCAAGAACGCCAAAGTATTTTTAGTATTTTATATTTTATTGTTGAAATTAGCAAATTTAATTACGTCTTTATAGAACACATTTTATTTCCACTTATAGAAAGAGAAACAATATAAGATTGAGAAAATTCTACAATAGAAAGATCAAAAATATTTTATTAAGTGAAAAAAATACTCTACTTTCGAAAACACATAGAAGTTATTCAAGAATCTAAAGAAGTGCCTTGACAAGCTACGACGATTTCGTTAACGACAAAATCACTCATAAGAGTCGATAAAGCATTAGAAAACAAGAGAGCGAACAATGAAGAATCGATAAAAGTATTAAATAGAATTTCGAACATCTCTTTAATACATTTGATCTCTTTTTCGCTTTTCTTGATCTTTAAAATATTTTTTGACTTCGCATTACTTATATTTTTCGAACGACAAAGTCAATGTTTTCTTTGTTTCGTCTTTCGCGCAATCCTTAAGCGCAATTTCGTTATTTCATCATTTAGCTTTTTAGCTTTCTAGATAGCTTTATTCATTCCTTGATAATTAGAAGCCAAATCACATTTTTGATTCCTTCGATAACACTTCTCACACTTGAGATATTTTTTATTTATTCGATAGAGTACGTTAATTGAAACGCAAGCTCGACAAGAACACATTAAGAAAAGAGCGTGTTTATAGCAACGATCAACAACGAAATTGCGACATTGTTTAGTGATTAGCTTAATTAATATAATAAGAAAGAATAAATAGTTTCGAGACAAAAATTCTCGAAGAGAGAAGATAGTGTTACGAGTCGCGTGCTAATAGATACTATTCGACGCGTATCGCTCTTTACAAGGTAATTAGAAAGAAAAGATCTATCGACAAAATCAAGGTAATTAAAATGACTTGACGTTTAAACATCTTAAATCTAGAATTAAAATAATCAAGATAATCAAGATCTTGAACATCTTAAACATCTTGAATTTTAAATGATGAAAAGAAATATAGTTTTCGAACACGACTCTCTTATGAATCGTGTTTAACTTATCTTAAGTTTTGACTTATTGTTACGACTATTAAGTTGCAATTTCTTGTTATTAAGTGATTGCTTGCATTGCCTAAAGACGTCTACAAATCTCTTTAATAGCATAACTTTCTCTAATATCTCTCACGAAAGTACTAGCGTAACATAACTAATACTACTAGTAAGATGTTATGTGTGACATAACAAGACCTTAATACGATGCAATATATAACTATTGCATATACGACGAAGCAAGCAACAATTAAAAAATTAAAAAATATAAGAAACGATTAGAGAAAAAAAATATCTTGTCTTCTTCTCGTCTTAAATGAGTTAAAAATCAAGAAAATTTAACTTTATACAATAAGAACATCTCAAAAGAGAAAATGCTTTCTTGATTAGAACTTATTATCGACTACAATTAACATATAAAAGAAATAAGTTAAAACGCGCAACTTCGAGTTAATTATCACGCTTCTATTTAATGCTTTCGCTATTAATAATCTTTTTTTATGCTTATATTAGATGCAACAATGCTCAATTCGTATTTGTTGTTTAAATGAACGCATTTAAAGACAAAAACGACTTATTATTAATAACGACAAAAAATAGATCTACATCTTATGAGAAATATTGCTAAACAATATCGAAACTCATTTAAATTTAATTTAAATCTAAGATTTACAATAGAGTTTTTCGAGCATTATCGCGTGCGAGTTGCAAAGTTATATTGTTATTTATATCAAGTTCTAAAACAACAAATAACTCTATCATAAATTAGACACGTTTTAAGCGAAACAAACGACAATAAAATTCGAAAAAAATCTTCTTGAAGTTCTTTTGAATGCGCAACAAAGATGTGCGAGAGACGAACTGCTTGCAAAATAGATGTGTGCTAAAAAGAGCTTTATAAACTCACATGTGAATATTATCTATAAATATTCCCAAAATTGGTTGGGAATAATATCTCTTTTGTTATACAAATTGCCAAGCTTTTGAAGTATTGTCTCCGATTCGCTCGCGGGAAAGTCCTAGCCCTAATCGTGGACTAGATCTCGTGGCTGCCTCACTACTAGACGAGGGAATAAACGAAAATTTGACGATTGCAAAATCGTTTGGACACTCGTTCAACTTTTAACAAAAAAAATTCGTCTTACATGTTAAGCGAGAAGCAACTTCAACTTTTTAGAACACTCTGATTGCGATTTCTATATAGTGCATCTTTCTAGTATCGTATATTAGAATAGTTTTTCTACTTGAGTTACTTAATTTACTAGTCTGGTGATAAAGTTATTAAGATTTGAAGATTGACGCCCAACATAGTCGAAAGCGACTAGCAACATAAATTATTCGATTGTTCTATAATTACGCACAATCTTGCTTAAACATTGCAAATTTAACATTACTCGAGTCGCAAAAGCAAGCACTATAAGAAATGCATCTCAAATCTTTGATAAAGTAAGATTGAAAAAGTCGAAGTTGCTCCTCGCTAAACATGTGGGACGGAGTTTTTTTGTAAAAGCCGGACGGGTGTCCAAACGATTTTGCAACCGCCAAATGGACTAGCGCCTGTTGGATCGTTCTCCTCTCGCCGGCGCAGGGACGACCCGCCGTACCACTGCACAAAGGGTCCTTGGGATCCAGGCCTCGTAACTGCTTGCCTGGATTCTACAGCTACGATGCACCGCCTGAGATCCTGGGCGCGAAGGATGCAGACAACATCAGCTTACGGCTGTAACGTTGCGGAGGCCTGATATTCGCAGCATCCTCTGGAATCATCGGAGTCCCACCCTCCACTTCGTCACGGAGATGACGCGTAAAGTGGTGCGGTGAAGCTGCCACTGATTCCTCATCGGCGAATTCTACTGGGAGTATCCGCAGTTTCTTCTCACGTCCTCCCCGATCGATCCTGTTCCTCCGCCGTACTTTAGAGACCCTGTGTACTTCCTTTTAATTCTCTCAATCCTCAACATTTCTCACCTTGATCGTGGATTCATACATCCATATTCAAGCTCGCATACACAATGCACCCCTCACTTTTCTTCCTTTTCCTCTCTCTCCTCTCCTACATCACCATCGCCACATCCCAATTCCCACAACATCCACTCAAGCCCTGTCCCCTCCTCTCCCGACCGCTGCGATGCTTCACCACCCCACCTCCTCTCTTCCAAGAAAATACCGACTGCCACACCACCCCACAGCGCTGCGGTGGGCCCGGATGTCAGAAATGGGGCCCCGAGCGGTCGCCCGCTGGAGACTGGGTTTGTCAGGAGCAGGAGTATTTTGCGGGCTGCTACTGCATGGAAATCGATGAGTGCCCATTGGGTGAGGGCGCATGTGGGCCTCCAGGTAGTGAAGATTGAGGATAGGGATGAAGAGCAAGTTTAGAATTAAGAGGGACGTTGTTGAGGACATATTAGACGCTGAGACATGGTGTCAATGGGCCATATCAGTCGGACTGCACCACGTCGCTTTCGCTACCTACCTCTCCATCCACGTCACAAACACCGGGAAACAACTGATAGGAGCACCAGCCGCCGATGCATCCTCTGGTCTTTGCTCGAACGACTTCATGTCCTCCTGCATTTCCCGCCGTTGCAGACCGTCGAGAATGTTGGCAATGGCTCCTCAATCGGCCAGCTTTGAAAGCATAGTATGGACGCCGGCCCGCATAGTGATCGCCTACCCCTGCTCGACTATATTATCGTTGCAACAACTACGCCTCGCAGCTAGGGATCGAATCTACTTCTCTCCGACTCTTCGACTCTCCGACAGCTTCAGATCACGCGCCGACATCTACGCTACTCCGACGCCAGCCTTACCTCTTTCTGCACCAGAAAACAGCGTTCGCCATCCTGCCTACGAGATTTCTCGAGTTCATCAGCCGCTTCCTCTAGTTCCGCGCAAGTCCTTCGGACCAGAGCGCTAAATCACAAGAAAGGTGAGTGCACTTCCCATAGCTCGCACAAACTTCTTCTAACCTGCGAAGGCGAGCAGATAATGGGGCCAGCATTCACAAAATTGAATTCTAGACAGTATAGTGGCTACCACAACCAAGAAAACATCTGCTTCGCTACATCCTCCACCTCATGTACTCCATCTACAGCAGCTCCCTTCTCTTCGTAGTGCCATTCCCACCGAATATATAAAAATTGCCTAGATGGGCTTGAACCCTCTCCGTTCACAGGACCCTTGATGCTGTTATAAAAGAGTAATTGATGGACGTGTAGGAATGAAGGGTTCCTCTGGCCTCCTCGTGCTTTGGCCTGATGATACCATCCATAGCTGCCTTCCATGTCCAGCCTACCAATATGCGAAATAGCCTAGCGCTCAAGTGAGCACTAAGAAGGATGTATTTCTCTGTTCTCGTAATCTCAACGCACCATTCTTGCTGCTCGGCGAACTAATCAACGTATCGACGAGTTACCTGAGGGTATACGGAACGTTGGGGACCACGGACGAGCGAGTCAACTTTCTTTTGCTACCATAGCGGTGTGGAGGTATAGAGTCCCTTGACTTCCAGCCTTGTGGGTTAGGGATGATCTTTCTTCGCTTTCCATCCAAGGAGATCCCGGAGCTTGATACCCATATACCCCGGTCACCGCCTTTCCATCTCTCCTATCTTACGCTCGGGACATTCACACTCGCACAACACCCCCTCCTTCAGCGATACTCCATCGAACCCTACGAACAATACCACTCCACCCTCCCCTCCAGCGCCCGCTCCAGCTCCTCCTTAACCTGTGCCGCAACCTCCCCGTCCTGAATCGCAACCCCAATTTCCTGACTCGTAAACCAGCTCGCGCGATCCATATTGCCGCTCCCCAGCACCACCACCCTCTCATCAACAACCGTGCATTTGACATGGCATTTCACCTCCGGCCCCCTACTCGCTACGGGCTGGAAATATCCAATCGTGAGGGTGCCCACCGCCCGACTTTGTTCGACATCACTACCGGCCCGGAGCGCAGTGTAGCGCCGCCGCAAGCGCCAGACGCACAGCTCTGTGATGGTGCCGGCGGTGAGGAGCTGCTCGAGGAGCATCATGCGGCGGTTCGTGATGATAGTGACGTCCACGCCTCGGGCGAGGGCAGAGAGAAGAGCGGAGAGCACGGGTGGGGAGGTTAGGTTGGGGGTTAGGATATGGATGTGCGTCTTTGCGGTGCTGAAGAGGTGTAATAATGTTGTGTTTAGGGGCGTTGGCGGGGGTGCGGGAGCGGCGAGCGGCCAGGGGCGGAAACGGGGGTTGCGGTGGTGGGGGGAGGGGAGGAGCGTGGTTTCGCATTGTATGTTGTGCTTGTTGGAGGTAGAGGGTGGTGATGAGGTGGAGATGGGGAAGGGGGGCAGGTCATTTCGTCCCCAGGTTTCGCGCCAGAAGGAGAGGAGGGAGGGGACGATGGGGCCGGAGAGGTGGATGCAGCATTCGAGCTAGGACTCCCAGCTGAGGTTGCAGCTCGGTAGAATAGCGTGCTGGCGGTCTATGAGAATGAATTTTGGGTGCAGCACGCCGACGGGGAGGAAGAAGATGCTTTTGACTTGGAGATCTAGACCCTGTAGCTTTGAGGGGCTGGGGAGATGGAGGTGGGAGGCCCATGTTGAGGGGTGGTAGGTGTGGCCTGTGGGGGAGGAGGTGTGTAGGAGTTTTTGGAATAGGGAGCGCGATGAGAACCCGATGCGGATGCGGAGTTTGTTTTGGGGAGAGGGGCGGCGAAGGGCGAGCTCGGAGAGGGAGGTGAGGAGGGTGGAGAGGGCGGATAGGCTAGGGGAGGGGGCCCAGAAGCAGGTTACGAGGAGGATCTCGTGCTTGGCGGTTGCTAGTACTGGGAGTATTGAAGAGGTGAAGATGGATTCGCCGTTGCCAGTTGTGAGGGGACTCGCGTAGGAGATGCTGGTTAAAGAGGGTTCGGAGGTAGTTAGGGAATGGGGATTGTTGGGCTGCGGCCACTCCATCGCAGTAGAAGTAGCTCCTCACCGCTGGGCCGTAGGGTTGAAGAATGCGGCAAAGGCATTGTTGCTTTGGGAGCTTTCGAGATTAATATGTGATCGCGGATCAACTTGTCATAACGGACTGCTGTGAACTGACAAGAAATATCCTTGGTCGCTTTCGGAATAGTGGTCCTTTCAGTATGAGGATCCTAACGTATCCCAAGACAATCGCCCATGATCAGCTTCTAGTCCTATGGATTTTGAGAATCTTTAGTATAGGCCCAATGCTATCTACTGGTGTAGTACTCGAAATCGCTTGGGTACTTTAAGCGACCAGAATTTTCCCGGTTGACGTCCTGGATGTCTTGCAAACGCTACAACACCATGACTCCGTTAGAGACCATCAGACCAGGTAGGACAGACGGGGTACGTTTGCGTAACATCCTTGAAAGCACAAAGAACCGTCTCCATGTGCTCGGTAAGTCTGGAGTTAAGGAATTATTCTTTGACAACATGCGCTCATTCCACGCTCTGTGGCATAGCAAGTAACGTTTTGCACGGGGGTGTAGTAGAATTCTCCAACAGCTTCATTTCATGCTTTCGGTATTTCAGCCGCATATGCCTCGGCGGTTTCTAGAGTTATTCTTGTCACTCGTCAAGTAGCAGGACATGACTTTACGGTGCAGGACATCGTCACCGCGAAGAGGATGTCACCCATTGTGAAGAGAGACACGAAGCGTATGTTGCAATATCGTGTCAATGATCCTTATAAATGGACATTATTGAGGAGCTCCTAGCTATATTGGTCGAATAACAGTGTTTGCAATGCGGGTAAAAACTGACTCAATCACTATTTCTTATACTGCTCATGCTTTAAGATGCCCCAGAGACAGATTATTAGCAACACTTATGGGGCGATAAGAGTAAGTGTAACCAAAAGGTAGCATCCGAAGAGCCACAGCACTAGAGAATGAAGTCTGAACTCTCGACACTTCATTCAAGCGTACATCTATATGTTCCCAGCCGCTGTCTTCTTTCTTGATAGTCTCTCTCTTCCTTCTACACGGTTCTTCAGCTTCTTCAGTATTACAACCCCAGCGACCACGCCCTACCCGATAGCGTAGCCGAAGAAGACCATCTCAGCGACATGTCTCTCGAGCAGCAGATCGATTCGCCCTCCTACCAAGAAGAACAGGATTTGGATACACTACTCGCCCAGGTCCAGTCTTTGGCTGCCAAGGCGGACAATGCAGGCCGCGTCGAGACCTTGGACAAGCTTCGAGACCTCTCCTATTCGATAGAGACGGCCGACGACACAGCGAAGAGATTGTTATACAACGTGAGCACGTATTCCTCTATTTAGACGCTTGGTCGACTAACAGTCATGGCATCAGAATCTCGTACATGCCACGATCCGCGTCGGCATAGATCTTAAACTCTTCGACATTTTGTGTGAAGCCCGTGGACCTTTGGCGACTAAACAGCTAGCCGAGGCTACTGGCGCTGCTCCAGTGTTCTTGGGTTCGTTCATCAAACCTCCCACAGAGTATTAACCTAGACTGACGGGCACTAGGGCGTCTTCTTCGCTACCTAGCATCTATTGCTATTATTGGGGAGATAGGCGAGAATGAATATATTGCCACGAAGATGACCGACGCCATCACTGTCCCCGGCTATAAATCTGGCTTGCTTGTCATGTAAGTATCTATACCGTTCAAACTGGTATGTCGCTTATTTCTCTAGGTTTGACATGATGAATCCGGTATTTCAGGCTATGCCCTCATTCTTCAAAGAATCCGGCTACGCAGATGTTATTGACGTCACCAAGACCCCCTTGACAAAGACCTACAATTTGACGAACAAATCTATGTTCGAGTGGCTGCCAACCAAGCCGGAATGGATGGCCCACTTCAACGCGCTGATGAAAGCATGGGAGCAGAACCAGCAATCGTGGCTCAATGTCTATCCGCTGCAACAAGCATGCCGGAACCGAAAGCGAGAGCAACCACTGTTCGTGGACGACGGTGGAGGCTTGGGCCATCAGGCCATCCGTCTCGCGGAACGTTTCCCAAAGATCGACGGTAGAATCGTGGTGCAGGATATGCAGGGTGATCTCATGGCTAAATTGAAGCACGAGAAGGTCGAATTTATGCAACACGATTTTTTCCAGCCGCAACCCATCAAAGGTAAAATTGTCGTTCCGAGTCCTTTCGTGACTGGAACTGACAAGAGTATCCATAGGCGCTAAGATCTACTACCTGCGCCACATCTTACACGACTGGCCTGACGATAAGTGTATCCTGATCCTGGAGAACCTGAAGGCCGCTATGGCGCCCAATTCGGTCATTCTAATCGACGAGATGGTTCTTCCCAATACTGGTACCCATTGGCAAGCTGCTCAGATGGATATGATCATGATGATCAACCTAGCAGCTAGGGAGCGAAGCGAGAAGGAGTGGAATGCGTTATTAGACGACGCCGGACTACAGCTCAAGAACATCTGGACCTACGATCCAAGTATCCAACATGCTGTCATCGAGGTTGTTTTACCGGAGCGGAAGAGACGCACATCCAATCTCTGAGGTCTCAGCCGCGGTGCGCAGCCGTTGGCGTTCAGCAGGGAGATCAGCAGGCTGGAATGGATAAACGGTACGACTACAGATGGGGTGATCGACTTAGACTTGATTGTGCATGTTAGATGTTGGTGTTGATGAATGATAAACAGCTAAGCCATAGATTACTTCTGTACACCGATATGATAAAGCGTGCTCCCCACTGAAATTCCAAGATGCAAGTTTATACTCAATCAAATTGAGCATTGACATTGTAATCCACACAGGTAAATTGACTTTGAAGGGTTAATTCAGGGGGACCCCACTGTGAACGAGAGCCACCCAAGACCTTGCTTGTAGGGGTCGTTTAGGGGGTATGAGTAGGCTTGGGGACTCCTCGGGTACGAGTACTAAATTCCATTCCAGGGCGGCAAAACCGAAGCCATTCTAGGTGACCTCTAGGGCGCCCTCCAATTAGATAAATCTAGACCCAATCAATACACTACAGCAAAGCGTCCAATCATTCAATAATATCTACTTCCCATCAACCCTTCACAAAGGCCGCACAATCTCCAGCCTCACCTCCCACAATGACATTCACGATCCGCCCCCCCGCGCCCGCCAGTCCACCTTACCACTCCGCCTCCTCCTCCGCCGCCTCCGACGACGACTCCCTCGACTCCGAAGGCGATACCTCCATGCTCCAAACACCCCACCCCAGCAAAGGCGCCAAACTCTCCTCCTCCACCTCCATCATCACCCCCGGCGAGCTCATCACCGACGACCCCCAATGGATGCGGTGCGCCCCTTGCCCCACCTTCCCCACCACCACCCCCACTCCCCATCCTACCCCCCCAAACTAACCCTCCCCCCCCCCCACCAGCGGCCACGGCACGACCCTCTCCCCCCCCCACTCCATCCACGCCACCCTAGCCGGCACCCTCCTCCACACGAACAAGCTCCTCTCCCTGCACGCCCTCTCCCCACGCTACACGCCCTCCATCGGGGACCTCGTAATCGGGCGCATCGCCCTCGTCGAAACCAAGCGCTGGCGCGTCGACATCGCCTCCTCCCTCCTCGCGCAGCTCCCCCTATCAGCCATCAACCTCCCCGGCGGCATCCTCCGCAAACGAACAGCCACGGACGAGCTGGCGATACGGACTTTTTTCAGGGAGGGGGAGTTGGTGGTGGCGGAGGTGCAGGGGCTTTTTGGGGATGGGAGCGCGGGGCTGCATACGAGGAGTGTGAGGTATGGGAAGTTGAGGAATGGGATGTTGGTTAGGGCGAGGGGGGTGGGGAGGGGGAGGAGGCAGGTGTGGACGGTGGGGATGGGGGGTGGGGGGGGGGAGGTGGATGTTGTGGCGGGGGTGAATGGGTGGGTGTGGGTTTGTAAGCATGTTGGTGGGG
>JAABUZ0100002574.1_pt1 | contig 29710 bp, 28 predicted proteins | sample 5562091 | NCBI WGS metagenome assembly JAABUZ01 (sample SAMN12813069, study PRJNA571459) | rock metagenome | isolation source: Antarctica rocks | place: Antarctica: Victoria Land, Linnaeus Terrace sud | collected 2015-12-21
AAATCTCTCCACCGAGATCGTGGCTATGCATTCGCCCGGCGGGCGACGGCTGCATCTGCATAAACCGTCCCCGAATCTCCGGGTGGACAACGAGGTTGGCGATATCTTGATGATAGTCATAGACGCGGATTGGCACGAATAGACTCCTTGCTCCACTACACAGACCCGGTAGCGGGTCCTTAAGAACTACCCTTTGAGGCCACTCATCACAACGCCGCGCACGAAGTATTGCTGCCCCGTAAAGAACAGCACAACGCACGGAAGCGTCATCATCAGCGACGCCGCCATCAGTAGTTGGATCATGGGCTCGCCCCCCTGGGAGCCGAGTAACTGAAAATATCGAATACCTATCGGCAAGGTGAACTTGTCGGGCGAGTTCAAGAAGATCAACGGCTCGAGAAATTCGTTCCAGTGCTGCAGGAACGCGAGGATCGCGGTCGTTGCCAGTGCTGGCTTGGAGAGCGGCAGGATCACACTCCACAGGGTACGGAGTGCTCCCGCGCCATCAATACGCGCTGCCTCATCCAGTTCACGTGGCAACGACAAGAAAAACTGTCGCATCAGAAAAATGGAAAATGCGCCGCCGCCGAACCAGTGGGGTACGATGAGCGGCCACAGGGTATCGAGCCAGTGAAAATAACGGAACATCAGAAATGTGGGGATAATCGTCACCTCGCGCGGCAGGATCAGGGTCATCAAGGTGAGGAGAAAGAGCGTATCGCGGCCCGGAAACCGGTAGCGGGCGAAGCCGTAGGCAACGATGGAGGCGCTCAACGTCTGACCAACGACGGACAGGACCGTCACCAGGATGCTATTCATCGCGAAGGTGCCAAAGGGGATCCGCGTCCAGACAAGAGCGTAGTTTTCTGGACGGGGAACAGCCGGTATCCAGCTCGGCGGGAAGACGAAAATCTCCTGCGGTGACTTCAGTGAGGTGGCGATCGTCCAGACGAACGGCACCATGAACACCAGTGCCAGCAGGACACAGAGCACATAGAGCCCACCGGTGGACAGCATCCGGGTCACCGCCCGCGTGCTCGCGGCTCGGGACCGGACGGATGGAACGACGTATGTCTTGGTCGCCATTAGACGCGGTCCTCCGCGTCGCCTTCATAATGGACCCAGCGCCTGGACCAGCGAAGTTGAATCACCGTCATCACGAGAATCACCGCCGAAAAGATCCATGCCAGCGCCGACGCATACCCCATCTGGTTGTACTTGAATGCCTGATTCCAGATGTTGTAGACGTAGAACCACGTTGAGTACGCAGGGCCGCCCTGCGTCGCGACATACGCCACCGCGAACACTTTGAACGCGCCGATGACGCCGAGGAGGAGGTTGAAGAGCATTGTGGGGGAGATCATGGGCAGCGTGACGTGGAGAAACTTCTGCCACACGCCCGCGCCGTCGATCGCCGACGCATCGTACAATTCCTGGGGCACGCCCTGGAGGCCCGCGAGGAAGATGATCATCCTGCTGCCGCCCACCGAGCCCCAGAGGGAGATGACCACGAGCGCCGGAATAGCCCACTCGTAACTTGCCAGCCAGCGAGGTCCCTGAATCCCGATACCGTTGAGGAGGTAATTGGCCAGTCCGACTTCCGGTTGAAAGATCCACAGCCACAGGATCGCGCTCGCCACGATTGGCGTCAGTGATGGAAGAAAGAACAGGGTGCGAAAGAGGTTTGTGAGCCGCAGCTTGCGATTGAGCAGCAACGCGCAGCCGAGCGATGCCACCACACCCAGTGGCACGCTCAGCACAACATACAGTGTCGTGCGCTCCAACGATTTCCAGAAGATGGCATCCTCAAATAGTGCCTTGCTGTAGTTCTGGAGACCGATGAAGCGTGGGGGCCGGAGGACGTTGTACTCTGTCAGGCTGAGGTACGCCGATGCCAGCAACGGCCCCAGCGTAAATAGCAGCAGCCCCAGGATCCACGGCGATACCAGAAGAACGCCTTCGAGCGCCTCCTTGCGGCGGAGGCCGCCTCGCCTCACGCGTCCAACATCAGTATGGGCGATTACGGCCATAGATGCGCCTTCCACAGGACACGAGCGGCTCTCCTGTGGGAAGCCGCTGGCCCATCACCCTCCGTACTCCTGCGCGTATCGTGAACCGTCAGAGCCGATGAACAGCACATCCGCTTAAACTGTCTTGTCGAGGATTTTTTGGATGGCATCGTTCGTCTTATCGACAGCGCCTCCATCAGGAGCGGAGGAGCCGAGCCAGAGCGGATCGAGTCCCTGTTTCAGTGTGTCTGACGCTTCGCTGCCACGGAAGTTGGCCGGGCCGCCGAACGGCAGCGCCTCCTCCCAGACCTTTGACCACACCTTCATCCAGAAGTATTGCTGCTGGACTTTTGGATCACCGTAGACATCGGGACGGCCGCCTGGCGTGACGCCCAGATCCAGATGGAAAATGCCACCATCGCGACTCGCATCCATCTTGGCGAATTCCCACGCCATATCGGGGTTTTTCGATGCCGTCGTGAGGCAGATCGTGTTGGCCTCTGCCATGGAGCCGCGGACGCCGGTCGGCCCTTTCGGCAAGGGGGCCAGTCCCCATTTCACTTTCGTTGAGTTGGCCATGTTCGCGTCCCAGGTGCCGGAGTTAAACATGGCCAGCTTTTTCGCGGCGAACAGCGTGCTAATGCCGTCCTGCATCTGATCGGGCTTGGGAAAGATTTTTAGCTTATGCGTGCCCTGGTACAGCCAGTCAAGTCCCTTCCGAGATTCGGGAGTGGTGAGCGTCGCCTTCTTGCCATCTTTTGAGTACACGTCGCCACCGAATGCTCGCAGCCAGATCAGCGTTTCCGGCGCGAGTCCATAGGTGGGCTTAAAGGCGAATCCGCCGTCCTTGGTGAACTTTGTGCCCACATCCACAAGCTTATCGAGCGTCCACGTTTCGTCGGGTTCGGGTACACCGGCTGCTTCAAACGCATCTTTGCTGTAGTACAGGCCCGCGCGGCCGGGGCTCGCGCCGTCAAGCATCCCATAAAGCTTGCCGTTGGCGTACAGTTGATCGACCGCGACTTTGAACCAGTCGTCCCACTTAATAGTGTCGCGTTTCGCGTAGTCATCGATGGCTTTCGCCACGCCCAGGGCGCCAAGTCGCTGATGATCCATCATGTAGGTATTCGTAAAATAGAGATCACCGATGGTACCCGCTGATGCCATCGTCTCTACCTTTTGTGTCAGCTCGCCTGCGGGGTACGGCTCGAACTTCAACTGCACGTTGGAGAACTTTGGTGTGAAGAGCTGCTCGCCCACCTTCGTCCACACGTCGTTGTAAGGGCCAGAGCGGATATGCAGCCGCACGCTGCTCGTTGCACCCGCTGCCTTTTGCGCTGGCGCGGCCTGCGCTGGGGCGGTGGTTGCCGCACCAGCCGCCCCAGCGGGAGCTGTGGTTGCGGCGCCCGTCGCCTTCTGGTTGGTGGCAGATGCAGGTGGAGGTGTACTGGCGCCGCCGCACGCCGCGAGTAGGGACATGCCCGCGGTACCGGTCACGAGGAATTTCAGGAACGCTCGTCGGTCCTGTCGCTGTGTCCAACCGAGCTTCAATGTCCGGTTCAATGGTCTCTCCTCATACGCTAGATCGTCACACAAGAAAAACAGCAATGGTGCGACGGAACGTTCCGTACTGGGGACCCAGGGAATGTGATCGGTATTCATAACTCCTGGGACAGGGGTGCGTGGATCGAGGTGCGGTAATCGCACGAGTGTAGTGATCGTGCGTATGCCTGTCAAAAGCGATCGACCGGTCAGTCTCTCGCTCCGATGTCCCGTTCATCCGTCAGAAGGCCATCACCTCCATCTCATACTGTCTCACCAGCGAGCGACGCCACCAGACCTATCACGTTACGCCGCTGGCAACTCAGAGGGAACGCGCAGGGCCGCGACATCCTCGCCGCGTTCGTCCCTCCTTTTGAGGTCTTGTAAGAAGTCAACGAATCCCGTGGAGGGACGCCAGCCCAGGACACGTGCCGCTTTAGAAAGATCGTGGTGCTCCACGCGCTCGGGCAGCGGAATGGCATACTTGTCGATGAGTCCGCGCGCACCCGGCACCTGTGCCTCGCACCATTCCGGGCCGAGGCCGCGGAAGTCCTCCATCACCGCCTGTGGCATCCCGTGGTCGGTGTGAACAATCGTGGTGAAGAGCCCATTGACCCGTTGTTCGACGGTCGCTTGCACGGCGGCAACGGTGGCACTTGCCACATCACGCCGGTCAACACCGTTCCGGAGCAACCGCGCACCGAACTCTAGATAGGGCCGTGGGATGAATTCGTGGTAGCGAAGCATCGCAACCGACGCGCCCATCCGTTCGTGATACGACCGACACAGGCTTTCTCCGATGACTTTTGTGACCGAGTAGACCGACCGAAAGCCGTACGCCATGGAGGACGCAAACACGAGCGCCCGGATGCCCTGCTCGCCGCACGCTTCCAGAAGATTGAACGTGCCATCCACGTTGACGGCGAAAATCGTGGCGTCGCTGACCGGTGGACGGTGCGCCGAGTGCCACGCCGCCAGGTGAACCACCGCCTCGACGCCTTCGACAGCACGGCGGCAATCGGTCGCGGTGCGTGTGTCGCAGCGGATGAACTCGCCCAGGCCCCGTTCTGGCGCCGGTGCGACGTCGGCCATGCGCACCGTGTACCCGGCGTCCACGAGACGCATGCACACGGCCTGGCCACCATTGCCCGAGGCGCCTGTCACCAGTACCTGCACATGATCCTCCTGTGTCTCTGCCGCATGCTGTCGTGTCTCCAACCGTGGTGTCACGGTGGACTCCCTATGGCCTATCCCGCCGCAACATGCTGGGCTCGTCGCACTGTTGATCCAGACGATGGACGATCGGCATGCGCTGTCGCTTTCCACCTCGTCTTTTGACATGTGTAATACGTTGTGCGTTTCACCGGGGTGCGTGGTTTGGCAATGGGGCTGCGCTTGATTCTCGGATTACGAGATCAGCGGCGAGCAACTCTGGATCAGTAGACGCCGGCCGCAGACCATGCCCCTGCATCGCCTAGCGCAACGTATGGGGCATGACTCGCTGGATACGACGGTGCTGTATGGTCGTGGAACGCCCCAGGATCTACAGCAAGCGGTCGAACAGCGTGCCTGGACATCAGGCAAAAAGCTCGTCGTATGCGTCTCCACCATGTAAACTGAACCCATGCACCATACACCAGACCAACAAGCGGCCGTTGCCTTGGACTTCCGTCAGCTCGCGTGCCGCTTGATAGGCGTGGAGCCAATGGAAATCGCAGCAACCAGTAGCCCTTCTGCTGTGTCCCTCATGGTCGCTGGTCGACGCCTCGTGGTTAAGATGGCTGCTCCACATCGACCGGGTACAGCGTTGCTTGAGGCATGGGCGTATCGAGCGTGCCGTCGACGTCGCGTACGCACGCCCGAGGTCGTAGCCGTCTCCACCGCGCCAGAATGCATCATTATCGAGGCACTGCCAGGTCAGTCCTTGTGGTCCGACGCGCGGAATCGTGCGGATGATCGCAACATATGGACGCAGGTGGGGGCGGACCTGCGCAGCATGCACGAGATTCGGCTGGATGGCTTTGGCCCGCTCGTCGGCAGCGGCAACGGCGACCCACGCGGGGAAAGTGACCGATGGTGCCCATGGGTACGCTCCGCCCGCGCCGAAGGCATCCAGCACCTCGTCCAAGCTGGCTACATCAGCCTTCAGACTGCGCAAGGCTGGGAACGAAGGTACGACGCAGCCGCACGGGTGCTCAACAACTGGACGGACGGACGGCTCCTGCACGGCGACTTCGAAGGTGGACATATGCTTGGAACGAGCACCGGGACGTACAGCGGCGTGATTGACTTTAGCTTAGCCCAGGCGGGGGATCCACGCTGGGATCTCGCCCGGGTCTTGCTGTGGGATGGGCAGGCAGCGCTTGATGCGGTCCTCGACGGGTACGGTCACGATGCGCTGAGCAAAGACGACCGCACGACGGTGTTGCCGCTCTATGTACTGGCCTTCGTGATCCACCAAGCAGTTCCGTTTGATCGGTGTGGTCGCCGGGACGCCGTGCGGGAGCACCTGCACCAGGTGGGTTACGATGAAATTGCAGGAGATTGACGCTTGCTCAGGTAGCTCCACTGTCTATCCCACCTGCTAGCTGCTCTCCAATGAACAGCTTGACGTACAGGGTCGTATATCTTCCTAAGCCACCGTAAGCATGTTCCTGATGGTGTCATCAGCAATACATATATGTGTTAGGAATCATACGACGAGGTTTCCGTAAGGCTTCAGCGTTTCGGTTCCGCTGAGCGTTCTCCTTTGCCCCTGGTGGCACGCTCGCTAGTATAGGGCCGCTGTCGGCGCTTGGACCGAACCGCCCCTGCGGAGCGCTCCTCCTCACTGGTGGGCGACGGGGGCACGCCGGTGTGGTAAAGTACGACCGTGTGCGCTGCCGGGACATCGCACGATGCCGTACACTGGATCGGGATGATCGTTCGCGCAGACAGCGTGCCCCCATCGCCGTTCGAGCTGGTGCTGCCTTTCCGCCCGATCTCCTTGCAAGGGGGCGGTCGCTCCAAATACCAGGATCGGCTGGCGGATGAGGCGCGGTTGAGATTCGGTAAGCGGGAACTGCTTCAGGGGAAACTCTATGTGCGCGTCATCTACTTCCATCGCGTGATGCGGAAGAAGGCGGACGTGGATAACATCATCAAGCCAATCTTGGATGCTCTAAAAGGGGTCGTGTACGTCGACGACAGCGCCATCCGCCAGTGCTACGCGGAGAGCATCTATATTCCAGATGGATTCACTCTGGGTCAGAGCAACAAGGCCTCTCCCGTTTTCGATGAGTTACTCCGCTTCTTCGGGGACGAACGGATGGACCATTTCATGTACCTCGAGGTCGGGATGGCGCCGGAGCAGAGCTTCTCGTACGGACGGATGGGAGAGTGATCAGATGGCTATCGCTATGAGATTTCTGGAACAGGAGAAAGTCTCCGACCTGGAGAGGCAGTTGCGGGAGCAGGGCTATGAGGTGTTGACTGACTATCGCTCTGAGTCTGGCAATATCTATGATCTCGTTGCGACCAAAGGCGACCGGCGGATCGTGTACGAGGTTAAAGCGCTTTCCTCCCTGGCTGGTCAAAGTGAGACGATCCGCGAATTGCGAAACCGTGCATTCCATGAAGGGTACACAGACTTCCGCTTGGTCGCCGTGAGTCCTCCGCGCCGGGTCAATGTGTCCGTTCCTGGGCTCGATGTGGAGTTGGTCCGGTACATGGGCGAGCATGTGCCGGAGGACTTGCAGAGCCTGGCCAGCAATGTTCGCGTGGAGGCGGTGAGCAACCTGGAGATCGGCTCGATAACCGTGGGCAGGGAGGATATTGATGTCTCGGGTGAAGGCGTGGTCGAGGTAGTGCGTGAGTACGGCAACGCCCGGGACAGCGTGGACACCCCCGATGATTATCCGTTCCGCTTCCACGTGCTACTCGACCGTGACCTTAAAATCGAAGATGTCTACGAGTTGGACGTCGATGTCTCGGAGTTCTCTGAGTAGGCCCAGTGTTACGGAAGGTGCCGCGAGGTGCAAAGTAGCGTCAGATAGGGGAGCGGGCAGCGGTAGCGCCGGCACGTGATCCTCGGCATTCGGTGGGATGCCGATGGTGCTTTGGGACATGGCACGTCATCGGTCTGCGGCGTGTCCTTGGCAGCGGGCCACGAGCGCCGTACGCTCCTCTCCGCCAGAGACGTGCTCACTCCGGTCGATCTCGGCACTCTTCGGCGATCGCCGTATGCACATTGGTATTGGTGTTGTACTGGCTTTGGCTTGTCGCAGACGTCCTGCTCGACGACGAACTCGAAGGGCAAAATAGACTGGTAGCCAGGGAATAGTATCGTTATTGTGTTTCCTCGACGGCTTCGGCGTCTCTGCTGCCACCATGACGCCAATGCTCCGCGTGTTCTCTCCCGTAGGGTCCTCCCATGAGCGCTCGGACGAAATGCTGACTCCCTCCTGTGGTAGTGCCATCTGAGAGGGCAGGATACGCATGGTGATGTCGCTTTCCAGCAGGTGTCGGGTAGGTCCGGCTGCGATGAGGGGCGAGCAATGCCCCGAGAACATACCACCCGCCCCTGCGTGTCCTGACGGACAGCCCGTTCTCCCCGAGGAATTGGCCATGTTCTTCTCGCCCCAAAGTCGCCTGACTGTACCGTGTTCTGATGTCCGCTTTTGCCCTGATCGTGACGAGTGTGGATGTTGCCACTCATCACGCTTCGAGCCGTCTGCGGGCAACGTCGCGCGATTCTGAGCCATTGCTGACACCTTCCCTTGATACGCTACGATCACGACCAGCAGAAGGGAAGAGCAGCGATGGTAGGCAAGAAGACAGGACCTAAGCCAGGGACACCGCAAGCAAAGCGTGGCGGGGAAGCGGTCAAGGTAAAGTACGGGGTAGCGCATTATACAGCGATGGGCAAGAAGGGTGGGACGGCCGCCAAAGAAGCCCACGGGCCTGAGCATTACTCCGAACTCGGCAAGAAGGGTGGCGCCGTGACGAATGAACGCCACGGCGTGAACAGTACTCACGCATCGGGGCAATGGGCGGACATAGGGGCAAGCGACAACCGGACGCACCAGAGAGACTGCAGTCGCACGACACAACGTAGGGCCAGTACAACAGAAAGACAAAAGAGGAACAGGTGGGCCAGCGATAACACTGTGCTGACCTACCTGATTTCGCGCACTCTCCCCCTTCTTCCGTCTATTTTTCCGCCTCCTCTTGGCACCACGTATGCATGCATCGTGCATATTTGGGGAGGACGTAGGTGCGGCGAGCGGATGACGCCGGACTGGGACGTAGACCAGCTCCGCCACACGGCGATCAGGGTGCGGGCTGCCCATGGCTACACCGAGATCGAGTTCAAGCGCTTCAGTGGGCACGAGTCCCTGCGTCGTCTCGAGGGCTACATCGCTGCCAATCGTGAAGCGGCCAAGCGCAAGGCGCGGGAATGGGAACGGTGCAGCAGCGCCGAGTAGAACGACGCCCAGTTTCGCGCACGTTCTGGTTTCAATGACTGTCAGAGGCCATGTCCAGCGACCTGCCCGTGATGCGCGGCTTGTGGTGTTGCGCGAAGACCTGCGCCACGAGCGCGCGACGACTGTTCACCCCGGTCTTCTCGAACACCGCCTTCAGGTGATCCTGTACCGTCAGCGCCGAGATGCAGATCCGCTCGGCGATCTCGCGCGTCGCCAACCCCTGCAGCACCAGTTGCGCCACGCGCGCCTCGCGCGCCGTCAGCGCATACGCATGCAGCACGAGCGGCGCGACCTCCACCGGCGGCGCCTGCTCCAGCATCACCGCTGTCGCCCCGTTCGCCCCCACGCTGGACAGCCGCGCCGCGTGGAGCACGAGCCAGCGTCCCGCCCGCGTCCGCACCCGCACCCGCGGCATCCGAGCGGGGTCGGGCATCCCGGCCCGCTCCAATTCCCAGAGGCGCGCGGCGACCGCCCGCACGGCCTGCGGCACCTCGTCCCGTCGCGGCCAGTCGCCCATCTCCGCCAGCAAGCCATCGGCGGCGGGCGTCGTCTCGATGACAGAGAAATCGTCCGCGATCAGCACGAGGCCGGGACCGTCCGCCGCCGGGACCGCCACCACATCGTCCAGCAGGAGCGCCGCGCGCAGACCTTCCGCGATGTGTGGCGTCAGTTGACGCAGGAAGGCGATGTCCCCGACGGTGAACGCCGGGTCGTGCAACTCCCGGTGCAGGCAGAGCACCCCCCAGCACGCCCCATCGCTCATGAGCGCCGCTCGTAGTTCGTCCCCCATCCCAAGCGGCACCAGGATCTCGCGATAGCGCGCGCTCTGGGCCAGGTCGCCCCCGGTCGCCTCGTAGAGGGTATTCACGGGCACGCCGCGCGCGAGCGCCACGAATTTATTCACGTCATCGTGTAGGAACTCGTTCGCCAGCAAGGCGGGTGTCGCATGCTCCGGGATGCCTTCGACGAGCGAGCCGGTGAAGAGGAGCGTCGCGGGGTCCACCGTGGCGGCCCAGAACGCGCCGATCTGTGTTGCCTTGCGGAGTTGCTGCAGGAGCCGCTGGCGCAGCGCCCGGGAATCGAGGCCCGCGTGGCAGAGCCGGATGATCTCCCGCCGTGTCCGTTCCGCAGCCTTGATGTCCATGCGCGCTCCTGCCTGTCTACGCTACACAGTATAGGCCCCGCGATCCTCGCGGGAAATCCCAGAAAGCTGGGATGGCATCGCGCGGGCCGGTGGCGCATAGTGGATGTGGGGCGGATCGGCGCCTCACGGATATGTAGATGGGAGACTGAGATGGCAGGCGAAGCGAACAAGGAACTGGTAGTACGGTTCGTCGACACGTTCTGGAATCACGGGGATGTCACGGCGATCGGCGAGATGATGGCACCGGACGCAACTATCCACGCACCCGAGGTGGGCGGCACCGAGGGGCTGAAGGCGTTCAATCGGATGCTGCGCGCCGCCTTCCCCGATTGGCACTCCACCCCCGAGGAGTTGGTGGCCGAGGGCGACGCGGTCGCCGAGCGTTGGACGGGGCGCGGGACGCATCTTGGTACGTTCCAGGGCATCGCGCCGACCGGCAAACGGGTGGAGGTGCCAGGGGTGGTCTTCTACCGCATCGCCCATGGCAAGATCGTCGAGTTCCGCGGGTCGTTCGACATGATGCGGATGCTGCAACAACTGGGAGCCCTCCCGGAGCACGCATCGGCCCCAGCGTAGGCGCATTGGACTGCCACCAGGTGCACACCTCGCCACGAACCGGGGTACACAGAGCAGCCTTGATGCTGGCCACTGGATCATCGTCTGCTTGATACTGCAGGAATTGCATCACTACTTGCGTGTTGTCGAATTTCTGGGCGGTGAAGGGTGGTGCTGCTGGCCCTCGATGTTTTTCGGATTTAGGGAAACCATGGCCAGGAAAAGGGGCGTGTTTCCTGGTCATCCTGGCGCTTCAACACTTCAGGATGGTCAGGAAAACCCAGGGCGAGAACGCACGCCACTCCGGAACTGAAGCACGACCATCGAACCACGGCAACGGAAAGCGATAAGCCAGGGTCAGTACCAGCGGGGTTCACCCGTAGTGAGACGGCGGCACGGAAGAACCCGAGTCGCGTGGCCGCGCTTCGAACCGGTGCAACAGCATGACGCCCCCTCACCAGACCGATGCAGGCACTACGTCCTGGCGGATCTGCCTAAAATTTGGTCGATGGTCGACCGATGCTCAGCCAGATGCTGAGCGGGCGTATGGCAGAGATCCTCAACAGTGTAGAAGCGCTCGCCATAGAAGCGTGCCCCGCGTTGCCACTCATCGTTCCCGACGGTCTTAATCAGGGCGCCCACCGCGACTATCGCCGCCATATAGCGCTGCCCCGCCGAGTGAGGTGTGTAGCCTCGGGATAACCATCGTGTGTAAGCAAAACTGAGTGGGTCTCGCAGCCAGCCGGGCATGTTGAACATGCCTTTGCCCCGGCGAGCCGCCATGATCTCGCGCGGCAACTGCTCCACGCTCCAGGTGAGGTGGGCAATCATTTCACCCACCGACCAGGCGCTGCCTCTCCCCTTCCGGCGCCACTCCCCAGGGGAAATCGATATCAGCAGGCTCTGAAACGCAGCCTGTGTCTGTACCAATTCTTCCTGTATCGCCGCCACATTAGGCATGGTCGCGGTTGTTGACTCGGTCACCAGTGTCCTCTCCTTCGCTTCCTATACCCTGGCCGCTCTGGCCACCATCGCCTTCCGGCACGCGAAACGTACCCGCAACCAGCGCCATCACCACATCTCGGTACGTCGCCATATCCAGGTCGGGGTTCCAGGCTTTCTGCAGTTCGAGACCGAGATACAACGACATGAGGGCGTGCGCTATGGCGCACGGGTCAAGCCGGGGATTGATCGCGGCTTTGGTTTGAGCGTTGGCCATGATGGCCGTCAATGCTTCGTTGTACCCGTCAAACGCATGCCGAATCGTGTCGAGCAGGCGGGGGTTGGTCAATGCCTCCGCCCATGCCTGCACATGGACCCGGCTTGCACCGAGTGCTGCGGCCTCTGCGAGTCCGGCGAACAAGACGCCAGAGAGCTCGATCAGAGCCTGTACAGGCGCCTCGCTTCTTTTTGCGGTGTCAAACAACGACTGGCTGCGATTGGCGTCAAACTGGAAGCTAGCCTCCATAATTTCTTCTTTGCTCTTGAAGTAGTGGTAGACGGCACCGGCGCTCACGTGTGCTTCCTGATAGATGTCTCGCATGGACGTCTGGTGAATGCCTTTGCGTGCGAAGCATTGGTACGCGGCGTCGATGATCTGACGCCGCCGGGCCGCCTTATCCGCATCAGTCGTTCTCGGCATCACGTCACTCCCATAATATAAATCGAACGTTCGGTTTATATTATGGGCACGCGTACGATGTGTCAAGCCACGGCGGCAACCGAGCTGCCTCCATCCATACGAGACCGTTGCCGCACACTTCGGGCTGAAGTGTTCCAGCAGCCAGATCGGAGGCGATACCATGCCAGTCGCACGCATGTGACCAAGATCGGAGTAGCGGCTCGTCGCCCTGCGTGCGTTCCTTACCGGTTATGTCAGAACTCAGTTCATGCAGAAAGGAACAACGGATGAATGACACGTACCCGCACTACTCAATGGATATCACATGGAGCGATGAAGATCGGAGCTTCATCGTCACCGGACCCGAGTCGCCGGCTGCCTGACGCACGGGCGCACGCACGAGGAAGCGGTCCGCGAGGAGCAGGTTGCCATGGAACGTGTGCCTGATGCCCTCCGCGCCTCTGGACGACCGCTCCCCGCGCCGCGTGTCTATAGCGTACCGCACCCCAGCGACCGGAGCACATGCATGCGGTCATCTATGCTTACATGAGCATCGACCAGCGTGGCGTCTTCCCAGAGAACAGGAGATGATCGTCCAGATGCAGAAAATTATGAACCAGCCAGATGCGTTTGTCGATGAGATGCTTGAAGGCATCCTGCTCGCCCACCCAGACCAGTTGAAAGCTGCTGGTGATCCCCGTGCCATCGTCCGCGCCGTTGCTCCCGTGAAGGGAAAGGTTGGCATCGCCACCGGCGGCGGCTCGGGGCACCTGCCGGTCTTCATGGGGTACGTCGGTGAAGGTCTCGCCGACGGCGCAGCGATTGGCAATGTGTTCGCCTCGCCCAGTGCCGACCAGATGCTCGAAGTAACAAAGAGCGTGGATGGCGGCGCCGGTGTCCTGTATATCTACGGTAACTACGGTGGAGACGTGATGAACTTCGACCTGGCGGCAGAACTGGCCGACGCCGAAGGCATCGAGGTGGCAACCGTACTTGGTGCGGATGACGTTGCCTCGGCGCCAAAAGGTGAGGAGGCGCGTCGCCGGGGCATCGCGGGCATCTTTTTCCTCTACAAAGTAGCGGGGGCACGCGCGGCCGAGGGTGCGTCTCTCGCGGACGTTAGAGCATCGGCGGAAAAAGCCGCCGCCAACGTGCGGTCGATGGGGGTGGCGCTCTCGCCGTGTATTCTGCCGCAGAGCGGCGTGCCCACCTTTGAACTCCCAGACGGGCAGATGGAAATTGGCATGGGGATCCACGGGGAGCCAGGTATACGGCGTGCTCCACTCGCCACAGCCGACCACATCGCAGAGGAGTTGACGAACGCAGTCCTGCATGACCTCCCCTTCGAACCTGGCGCATCGGTTGCGGCACTGGTCAATGGTCTGGGTGCGACACCCAAAGAGGAGTTGTACATCCTGTACCGTCGCATCCACGAGATGTTGACGAGCCGGGGCATCCGTGTCCACCGCCTCTATATTGGCGAGTACGCCACGTCGCTGGAAATGAACGGCGCGTCGCTCTCGCTCCTGAAACTCGATGACGAACTCACGCGGTTGATCGACGCCCCGGCTGAATCACCCTTCTTCGTGCAGCGATGAGCAGTCTGACGACCATCCTGTCTCAGGTTGCCGCAGATGTGGCGCTGGAACGCGACGAACTGAATCGGCTTGACGCTGTCGCCGGGGATGGCGACATTGGGATCACCATCGCATCAGGAGCACAGGCAATGCAAGCACTCCTGCCTGGCCTGGCTGACGACGATCTCGCGACCGTGCTGAAGCGGTGCGGCAGCGAACTGGCGCGGAAAGTGCCGTCAACGAGCGGCACACTGGTCGCCACCGGGTTCCTCCGTGCGGGACGTGCCGCGGGAGATGCGATGCCAGAGCCAACGCAGCAACTTGCCCACTGCATCGAGGCGGCGCTGCAGAGCATGCGGGAACGTGGCAAGGCGGCGCCGGGAGAGAAGACAATGCTCGACGCGCTGGCTCCAGCAGCCGCGGCGATACGTACCGCCGTGATCGAAGGCGCCGACGTGGCGACGGCGCTGCGGCATGCCGCCACAGCAGCCGCGGCAGGCGCCGACGCCACCAAACAGATGCGTGCAAAGGTGGGGCGCGCCGGCTGGCTCGCCGACCGTTCAGAAGGCCACGAAGATGCAGGCGCACATATGGTGGCCGCCATCTTTGCGTCGGCGGCACGCCATATGGCGGGGTAGCCCATCAGGCATTGGTGATCGAGCCGTCACGGCGGCGTAGGTGTCGCATGGGGTCAGCACGCCGTTGCGGCTCCTCGGCCGCCCGGCGAACGGCGAGTTCCTCATTGAACTCCACGCCAAGGCCCGGCCCATCGGGGATCACCATCCTGGGGCCGTCCTGGATGCATTGCACCGGAAAGAGTTCGGCATCATAAAAGCCCAGTTCCTCCGTAGGTGACGAACGGATCTCCATCCACGAGAAGTTCGACACCGCCGCCGCGAAGTGGACCGTTGCCGCCGTGCAGATGGGCCCCAGCGGATTGTGGGGCATGAAGTCGATATAGTGCGCCTCGGCCATGCCTGCCACCTTCATCGCTTCGGTGAAGCCGCCAACATTACAGACATCGATGCGGGCGAAGTTGGTGATGCCCCGCTCCAGGTATGGCAGGAACTGCCACTTGCTGCTGAACTCCTCACCGATGGCGAAGGGGAGCGGCGTCATCGTGCGCAGCGACTCGTACGCTTCGGGGGCCTCGTCACGGATTGGTTCTTCAAGGAAGTCGAGGGTGCCCGGCGGCATCCGCTGACAGAACGACGCGGCCTCCGCCACCGAAAGGCGGTGGTGATAGTCGATCCCAAGCACGGCCTCCGAACCGAGCGCCTCCCGTAGTCTGGTGAGCCACTCGGCGGTGGTCGCGACCGATTCGCGCGGCTCGTAGATGTGTGAGCCATTCTCCAGACGGTCGCCCGGGCGCGAAGAGTAGATGCCGGTACGGATGACGTTCCAGCCTTTCTCGACCAGCAATTTTCCCTGGTCAATCAGCTCGGGCAGTGTCGTCGCGGTGGTCGTGGCGAAGAGCGGCACAACATCGCGCTGTTTCCCCCCGAGCAGTTCATAGACCGGCACCCCGAGCGCTTTTCCTTTGATGTCGTACAGGGCAATGTCGATGGCGGAGATAGCCGCCGCCAGAACCCGTCCACCCTCGAAGTACTGGCTACGATACATCTCTTGCCACAATGCACCCGCGCGCATCGCGTCCTTGCCGATCAAAAAGTCGCGGTAGTGATGGACGGCAGCGGCGACGGCGTTCTCGCGGCTGGAAAGCCCTGCTTCGCCCCAGCCCGTGATGCCGTCCTCGGTCTCCACCTTGATGATCAGCTGCTTCCGCAGTCCCACCTGCGGCATGAATGTCTTGATGTCCCTGATAGGTAGTCGCATCGTTCCTCCCGGCGTGTGTCCGTTCACGTTGTCAGACAGTAGCACGTCGTGCAGGACCTGGGAACGCGACCGGAAAACAATGATTGCTCTGTCTGCGCAGGTCTGAATCGGGTGTCTACCCCGCGGCGGCTCCCGCGGTGCCGAGCACACTGATGGCGTCGCCCACCGCGATCGTGCCCGTGCCCCGATGGATCAGGTTCTGGCCAAACATCACCCCGCGGTCCCGTTTACGGAAGGTGGCCAGGGTTGCGAGCGGCTCCTTTCCGACGTGGGCCGTTTCCTGGTTGACCGTCGTCGTCACACAGCGGGCGCACGGCTTCACGACGTCCAACTCGACATTGCCGACGCGAATGGCCGGCCACGTATCCTCCGCGAAGGGAGCACACCCACTGACGACGATGTTTGGCCGGAAGCGATCCATCGGCAATGGTGCGGACAGGCGACTGTTGAGATCGTCCAGTGATGCTTGCGAGATGAGGAGCAACGGATAGCCATCGGCAAAATGCACCTGATCGTCCTCGTGCCGTGCGAACGCGGGGTCGATGCGACGCGTGAAGCCATTGACAATGCGCACGAGCCGTACGTCGTGCCCGAGGTACGATGAGAACCATCCCGCAACTTCCATCCCCTGGTCAATCGCGGCACAGGTATCACGCCAGACGACAACGCGTGTCTCAGTCCCCGCTGTCGCAACAGGTACCTGTAGGTCGCCCATACCCGGCGCCGACACCGTGAGACACGTCTCGCTCACTTGCGGGGAGATGAGCGCCAGGCGCGGATGCTCACGCTGGGTGAGGAAGCGGCCGCCGGGGTCGGTCACCATAAAACGGCGGTCGTGGATGATTCCACGCGCGTCAAGGTCAGCCAGCGGAAGGGACATGCCGCGACACGACTTGATGGGATAGCGCCAGAGAGAGGCGACGGCTATCGGCGGTAGCGTGGTCATACGTATTCTCTCCCATCACGATCGGTCCGGCTCACTGGCTGCCCGGGCATGTGCAGAATATCAGGACGTGTGGTTGGTTCGCTACAATCGCTGCATGATCCGTTATTGAACGACGCGTCAGGACGTGGATTGCGGGAAGGACAGCAGGTATCTATGGCCGGACCGGTTTTTCAGCATGGGCAACAGATCCTCTTTATTGGCGACAGCATCACCGACTGCGGCTGTCGAGGTGAAGCGGCCCCGTACGGCAATGGCTACGTCGGTCTCACACGGGCGCTTCTGCTGGCGCGCTACCCTGGACACAATCTTGAAGTGGTCAATCATGGCATCAGTGGCAATACGATTCGCGATCTGGACAAGCGCTGGGAACGCGACGTTATCGCCGTCCAGCCCGACTGGTTGTCGATCAAGATCGGTATCAACGACGTCTGGCGTACCATCACCGGCCGACACGATGAAGCTGTGCCATTGGACGAGTACGCGGCCACCTACGATCGTCTGCTCAAGCGCACGAAAGAGGCAACCAACGCACGGCTTATTCTGATGGAACCGTATGTCATCGACCGGAATCGGCAGGATCCGTTTCGAAGCCTGATCGACCAGTACGTGGGGGTCGTTCATCAGATGGCGGTCATCCACGACGCCATTCTTGTGCGTACCCAGGCGGCGTTTGACGAAGTGCTGGTAAAGCAGCCGACGTCGTTCTGGGCGAACGATCGGGTGCATCCGAACGCCCCCGGTCACGCCGTCATTGCGCGTACGTTCCTCCTGGCCACGGGTTACTCGCTGGGGTGATCGGCTGCACGCCTGTGAGACAGCGATGTTGATCACGACCAGTCAAACTGCCGCTCGAGAAAACGGCCAGTGACTTCCAGAACCAGAGGGCTGCCGTGGGGACAGACGGCGGGGGAATCGGTTGCGGCAAGATCGAGCAGGAGCTGACGCATGGCGGCAGGCTGCAGAACTTCACCGCGTCGGAGCGCCGAGCGGCAGGCGACAGCGGTACGCAGGCGATCGTGCCAGTTATCGCCGGGCCACGCCATCTCCCGCGACAGCTCGTCGTCCGGTGTGAGGGACGCGGCGCCACCGGCCACCGAGGGGATGGCATGCACCAGGAACGTGACATCCCCGACACGCTCGATGGAGAATCCGAGTTCTCGCAGCGCCGCGAGCCTACTCTGGAACAACACCGCCTCGTGCCGTTTCAGTTCCAGCGCGACCGGTTCCAGGAGCGACTGGGCGGCGACGACATCGGTGCCCGCCGCCAGTTGTTCGAATAGGACGCGTTCATGGGCGCGATGTTGATCGACCATGTACAGGCCGTCGCGCCCTTCGACAAGAATGAGCGCACGGCGCACCTGCCCCAGCAGTTGCATACGTGGAAGTTCGCGGACGAGCTTTCTGCCGCGCGCCATGCGGTCGATTGGCGTCTCGTAGTCGCTCGATGGCTCACGTATCCTTGGCGGCTGGGATGGCTCGGAATTCGGAACCGGCACGAGTGATAGCTGGCCCGACTGACGTTGCCAGCCTCCTTCCGGGGGGCGATCCGGCACCGTCCCGAGGGCGGTACGCACGACAGCCATCACCATCCCACCGATGTCCCGCTCGCGCCGCAAGAGTACCTCTGTCTTGGCAGGATGAATGTTCGCATCGACGTCACTCGCGTCACAGTGGATCTGCATCGTTGCGTACGGATGGCGCCCGCGAGGCAGGAGTGGTCGATAGGCAGACTCCATGGCCTCCTGAAGACCGCTGGACTGCACCGGTCTTCCATTCACCACGATGATGATGCCTGAGCGTGTCGGGCGCGTCGTGCTCCGGTCCCCCATCCAGCCACTGACCGTGGCGCTCCCCTCGGGCCCGGTGGGAAGTTCGAGGAGGCCCGCCCGAATCGCTGTCCCCCAGGTTTCGCCCATGACCACGTCAACACGACCAGATCCGGTGGTGCGGAATGTCAAGCGAGCGTCGGACACCAGTGAGAAGCGGACGGCAGGGTGCGCGAGCGCATACCGCCGCGTCACCTGCACCACGCGTGTCGCCTCGGAAGCACCGCTGCCGAGAAACTTTCGTCGCCCAGGGAGCCCCGCAAACAGATTTCGCACCGTGACGGTCGTGCCCACACGCCGTGCGGCGGGTCCGGCGTGCACGAGCAATCCGTCGCTGTAGACCACCTGCCATGCCGTGCGGCCCTCGTCCCAGGCAGTGACGATGGTGACCTGGGCGACAGCGACCAAGCTTGCCAGTGCCTCCCCACGAAAGCCAAGCGACCTGATGCTGTCCAGGTCGTCCACCGTGGAAATCTTACTGCTGGTGTGTCGCTGGCAGGCGCGCTCGGCATCGCCTGGGTCCATCCCGTGGCCGTCATCCGCGACACGAATGAGATCGAGTCCGCCATCACCGATGTCGATGCTAATTTCCCTGGCTCCCGCGTCAAGCGCGTTCTCGATCAGTTCTTTGACGGCAGCGGCGGGTCGCTCGATCGCCTCGCCAGCGGCGATGCGTTCAATCAGGATAGGTGGCAGTTGTGCCACCCGCCGTGGAGGCGTCACGGCTGGATGAGTTGCCGTGCTGCCTGTTGCAGTTCCGCAAGCTTCACGATGGCCTCAATTGGCGTCGTCCTTGCCACATCGACGAGAGCTAGCTCACGCGCGAGCCTGGTGAGGTGAAGGATCTCGGCGCCAGATACTGACGCCTGCGGCTCGGAGGTCTGCGTTATCTCTCCGGAGGTGATCGTCGTCTGCACCGCCACAGGGTCGGGGGGACGCTCGGCGGGGAGCGAGGGTGTCGATGTGAACCGTTCGCGGCGTTCGCTCACGATGAACGGTCCGGGTGATACGGCCAACTCCGCTGCATCGTCCTCGCGGTCGGGCGCGGCCAGCAGGGCCGTGGCACGCGCCAGAACTCGGGGTGGCAGACCCGCGAGACGCGCCACGTGCAATCCATAGCTCCGATCGGCGGCTCCGGGTACGATGTGATGGGTAAAGGCCAGTTCCCCCTGGTGCTCGACCACCGCGAACGTCCAGCATTGGAGATGGGAGAGGCTGTGCGCGAGTGTGGACAGTTCGTGAAAATGTGTCGCGAAGAGGGTCCGTGCGGCCGTGACATCGTGGAGATATTCCACCACGGCATGCGCGATAGCACGACCGTCGTCGGTGCTCGTGCCACGTCCCACTTCATCCAGGACAATCAAACTGCGGTCGGTGGCCTGCCGACAGATCATAGCCGTTTCCAGCATCTCTACCATGAACGTACTCGTGCCACCCGCCAGGTCATCGTGCGCGCCCACACGCGTAAAGATGCGATCGACAAGACCAAGCCGCATGCTTGTCGCAGGGACAAAGCTGCCGATCTGGGCAAGGAGCGTGAGTAACGCGACCTGCCGGAGGTACGTCGATTTTCCGGCCATATTGGGTCCGGTGATGAGCAGCAGGCGGGGCCCGTCGTGGTCCACGACGCAATTATTGGCGAGGAAGCTGCCAAAAGGCAACACCGCCTCCACAACGGGGTGCCGCCCCCCGACCACGTCGAGTCGCCGGGTCGTGTCGAGCGTAGGGCGCACCCACCCCTTCTGGGAGGCGATCTGTGCGAGGGCACAATACAGGTCAATCTCGGCCAGCCGCGCGGCAACCCTGAGCAAACGCTCGCCTTCCCGGGCCACCCGCCGGAGCAAGTGCGCCAGCAGCGAGCGTTCGAGCGCCTCAATGTCCTCGCTAGCCCGCAAGAGGCGCGATTCGGTTTCTTTCAATTCGGGGGTAATGTACCGCTCGGCCCCCGCCACTGTCTGCTTCCTCGTATAGTGGTCGGGGACGTGGGGGCGGTTGGGATGCGTCACTTCGATGTAGTAGCCGAAAACCTTGTTGACGCCGACTTTCAGGCTTTTGATACCGGTGCGGGTCCGTTCCTCCTGCTCCAGGTTGGTGATCCAGGTTCGGTCAGCGGCGGCGGCATCGAGCCGGTTGTCCAGTTCATCGCTGAAGCCAGGAGCAATCGTGCGCCCGCTGCCGGGCTCGGCCACGGCGCCAGCGATCAACTCCGCCACGTCGGCGCAGGGATCAAAGTCGGCCAGCAGGGCGTGCAACGGCTCGGCCACATGGCGGCTATCGGGCAGGCGGACGGCGCGCGCGACATCCAGCGAATGATGCAGTGACCAGAGGTCACGTGGCGTCGCGGCACCGCCGCGGCAGCGGCCGATGATGCGTTCCATGTCGAGCACGTGTTCCAGCAGCAGTCGAAGCTCGCCCCGCAGGTCGTCATCAGCGACCAGTGCGGCGACAATTTCCTGCCGTCGGAGGATCGGGTCCAACGCGACGAGTGGTTGCCCGAGCCAGCGGCGCAGCAACCGTGCGCCGATCGCCGTGCGCGTGGCGTCGAGGATGCCAAGGAGGCTGCCCTCGTGCCCACCGTGGCTTCCCGTCGTGATATTCAGGTTACGGCGCGTCTGCCCATCCAGACGCATGAAATCGCCGGGAACGTATCCGCGCAGACTGGTGAGCTGTGGCAGCAGGGCGGGATTGGTCTGCGCCACGTAACTGATGATGGCTCCCGCGCATGCCGTGGCCAGCGAGCGCCCCTCACAGCCAAACGGTTCGAGCGACCGCGCCTGAAAATGCTGCAGCAACCGTTCACGAGCGGCATCTTCATGAAACTGCCACACGTCTCGGGTGGTGCGATGGCCGGGGAGCGCGAATGGTTCGGCCTGTTCCGTAGGAGTGATGCATTCGGCGGGGGCGAGACGCCGGAGTTCGGCTTCCAGTTCTGCCGCCGCCTCAGGGCCCGTAAGTTCGGTGGCCGAGAACTCGCCGGTGCTGACATCCACATAGGCCAGGCCCGCACCCGCCTCCCCCCAGAGGACGGCGGCAAGGTAGTTGTTGGCGCGCTGGGGCAACAGTGCGGGCTCGGCGAGCGTGCCCGGCGTGACCACGCGCACCACCTCGCGCTCGACCAGCCCGTGGCCCGCCTCGGTCATCTGCTCGCAGATTGCGACATGGTATCCCTTGCGGATGAGCCGGGCCAGGTAGCTGTCGGCGGCGTGGTACGGCACGCCGGCCATCGGCACCCGCTGGTCCTTGCCGAATTCACGGGAGGTCAGTGTGATGTGCAGTTCGCGCGCCGCCGTGCGGGCATCCTCCTCGAACATCTCGTAAAAGTCGCCCATACGAGTCCACAGCAGCGCGTCGGGGTGTGACGCTTTTAATCGCTGGTACTGCTCCCAGAACGGGGTCACGCGAACCGGAACCGTCATCAACCTCTTCTCGCTTCAACAGAGGGCAGCGTCGACGCCCCGCAGGGGCACCCCCGAGGGATGAAAATCAGGGCGCGCCGACGCGTAGGGGCGTATTGCAATACGCCCCTACAATCAACCAAACGCCGAGTCCTATTTTCAGGGCAGGTACAGCAAAGCTACCGGCGTGAAGGAGTGTATGTGAATCGTAGCACTTTTCAAAGTGGAACCTGGTTCGTCCCTGTTCGCTGTGTTATGCTAGCACAGATATAGAACGTACATTCTATATCCACGAATTTGATCACCTTGCGTGCCCCTCTTCCCTGGGTAGTCGCATGATGGAGCGATGCACGGTAGTATACCTACCGACCTGGGGCGAACGGGCGCACCATGGCCATACCCACGCCTCAAAGGTAAGACATGGAGACCCAAGCAGGTTTCATAGCACGCCAAGCCCCGATCTGGCGAGGCACATCAGGAGGGAACTACCCGTGACACAGACCGCGACCGAATTCACCCTCGCACAGATAGGACAGATTGCCGTCACTGCTCAGGATCTGGGACGAGCGGTTGCCTTTTACCGCGACACACTGGGGATGCACTTCCTGTTCCAGGCCCCTGGCCTCGCCTTACACGTAGACGGCGATGGAGACTCGTTGTCGCGTGGCGTGTGAGATCGCCTCGCGCCCGGGTACAATGCCGCATATGATGCCAGCCATAGCCAGGAACAGCAGGGAGCAGATATGCGCATTACTGAGGTGAAGACTGCCGTATTGTTCGGCAGCAAGGTGTTCGTCAGGGTCTACACCGACGAGGGACTGACGGGCATCGGCGAATGCAGCCCGATGAACGGTCCTGTGATCAAGCATTTCATCGACACGGTGCTCACTCCGCTCGTGGTAGGGCAGGACCCACGCGAGACCGACCGATTGTGGACGACGATGCTTTTCCGGCCCTACAAGCTCGGTGTGCAGGGCGTCCATCTCGAAGCGATGTCCGGCGTTGACATCGCCCTGTGGGACATCCTCGGCAAAGCCGCTGGCATGCCTATCTCCACGCTGCTGGGCGGACGGTACCGGGAGCGCGTCCGTATGTATTGCAGCATCGGTGGTGGCGCCACCATGTCACCACTGGACATGGCACGGCGGGTGGAACGCGCACTGGCCGATGGCTTCACCGCCATCAAGATCCGTATGGACTGGGGCTACCACCAGGACGTCGATCCCGCCAAAGACTGGGCAATGTTTCAGGAGTGCAAGCGCGTCACGGGGGATGACATTCCCCTCAGCTTCGACGCCAACTGTGGGTACGCGGCATCCACCGCGATTCAACAGGGACGCCGCTTTGAAAGCCTCGGAATCGCACACTTTGAAGAGCCGTGTGCCCCATACGACTATGCCGCCACCGCCAGGGTCGCGGACGCACTGGATGTACCCGTCTCGTCGGGCGAACACGAGTACACGCGCTGGCAGTTCCGCGATCTGATCCTTCAGGGAAACGTTGATATTATCCAGCCCGATGTGGTGAAGTGTGGTGGCATTTCCGAGATGAAGCGGATTGCGGTCCTCGGCGAGACATTTAATCGCAAGTTTCTCCCACACCAGACACAGCCGACCGTCGGCATGGCCGCGAATCTCCACGTCATCGCTTCTCTGCGCGACGCGACCCTGCCACAGGAGTTTACCGGCGTCGAAGCGCCGCTTCAGGCGCTCTACAAGGAGCCACTGGTGTTCAAAGATGGCCACATCACGCTACCTAGCGCGCCGGGCCTTGGACTGGAACTCGATGATCGTGCCTTTGAGCAGGCAGCCGCAGCCGGGTAGCGCAAGCGCGGATGGCGTCGCCTACGGGCTGACCGCGGCACGGCTGGTACTGCCGGTACCCGTGCCCACAAGATAAATCGCCTGCCAGGCTTCGGCGTGCGACTTGAAGGTGTCGTGCATAACCTGCTGCCCGTTCAGCGTCACGATCCGGTCCACGGTCACATCGAAGCCGTCGTGCGCCCAGTCCACCTGTTTGACCACGCCAGCGGGGAAGGTAGGCTCAGGCTTACGGAGGTCAGGCGGGTGTGGCACTTTGTTTCGCTCGGGACCCGCGATCATCTTGACCACCCGTCCCGTTTTGGTGCCATAGAGCGACACTTTCATCGTATTCGCTTCTGCGTCGATACTCGTCTGGAGCAGGAGACTCGTCGGCGTGTCATTCTTGAACCTAAAATCGAGTTGGGGACTGTAAATTGTCGCGTCGAACCCTTCTGGATATCCACCCTGCGTATAGTACGGGACGGCATACGCATGGTCGTGACGCTCCAGAATGGGCACGCCAGCCATGAACGCGGCGCGGAAGACGGTGGTAGAGACCTGGCAGATGCCCCCCCCGACGCCATCCTTGGTCTCTTTTTCAATAATGACCAGACCGGTGACGAACCCGTTCTCCTTGCTGATGTTGCCCACCGTGTCATCGAAAGAAAACACCTCTCCAGGGGCGATGATAGAGCCGTTGATAAGTTCCGCGCCACGGCGAAGATTCACGATACGTTCGGGCGGGGAACCCTCGAAGTTGGACGTGCCCTCGGCCACCAGTTCTTTGATACCCAGCGACTCCGGTTTGTCGCCAGCTACCGCCGCTTTTTTCACTTTAAACGGCACCACAATGCTCCGATTGGGAGTCTGCGCCCCATCCACGAAGGCTTTGACCGCCGCTGGCTGATCCAGTTGCCTGCCATCCTGCGACGGCGCCAGCGGCTTCAGCGCATTGTCGCTCCAGGTGAATCTGGCATTCCGGGCCGGACGGTCGGCATCCACCGCGAGCTGTTTCATCAGCTTCCCAACCGCGTCACTATCGATCTTCATGGCAAGCCGTGGATGACCCGCTTCGTCCACCTTCTCGACATCCACCATGTCTGTCAGGTCCTTCGGAGAAAGAACCTTCGACGTATCCGCGACCTGCAACGTAAGAGGCGTCCCGGCGAACTGCGCGACCTTCTGGGCCACCGGCGCGACAGCCGGACTGTCGAGGCCGCCAAGCTCAGGTTTGGCGACGGTGATGGGGATCGTCACCCGCGTGTCGCCGACCTTGATCGCCGCCGTCACCGCAGGCAGCGCGGCATTGACATCGAGAGTGCGGCCCTCCTGGCTCGGCTTCGTGACCACCAGCGCGCCGTCTTTGACATCGAACTCCGCATCACGCATCGTCCGTGCAATCGCGGGCGCCAGCGGCGCGAGGAGCGGTCGCAACGCTTCGGGGTCAAGCGTCGCCGTGAGCGGCGCCCCCGTCGGTTGGGTCAAGTGAATCATGCCAGCGATCTGCGCCCGCGTCAGCGTGATCCCATCGTCTGGCAGCACCATCGTCACGTCGTGGCTCATCCACGCGCGCGCCTCCGCCAATGCACCCGCCACATCGGCATCGGCTACTTTGGGAGGAAGAGATGCCACCTTGAGGTCGATAGGCGCCGTGGAGAGCACATCGATGCGCGTCAGCAGTTGCGTCGCTGTGTCCGCGATGTCAAGCTGACGGCCCTCCTGGGACGGTGTGACCGTGATGTCACCAGACGTGATGTGGACCGACGCATCTTGCGGCGATCGGTCGATCGTGTCACGCAGCCCCTGAATGAACGCGCGTAGCTTCGCCTCGTCGAGTTCGTGTGCCATTGATAGCGTCGTGACGGTCTGTTTGTCTATGATTCGATTGAAGCCGCGCATGAAGGCGCTTTCATCCCGACCAACGGCATAGGCATCCTGGACCGTGCGTGCGACGTCGTAGCGCAGACCCAGGTCCGCGAAGTTCGTGCTCCAGGTCCGGTTCCCTTCACGGATAGGAATCTGGCGGGAAATGATCGTGGTGGTTTCTGTTTGAAGACGTTCTGTCGCCGACGTGACGGGCAGGTTGCTCAAATCCACATCTCCCACGTGGACTCCTGGAGCGATCAGACTGGTGTCGCGCCCGGCATACCAGACACTCCCGACGCCAAGCGCCACCAAGAAGATCACCAGCAAAAAGAGAAGGAACGCGGCAATTGCACCCCGCTGGCGGATGTTCGCCTCATCCTCAACGTGCATGGTGTCACCTCTGGCCCACAGTGGGGCTGTGTATGCCGGTCGCACAGGTAGCACGTACCGGCGGGGACAAAGCGCGAACCGCGCTACGTATGAAACGTACGGCGCGTTTGCCTGTCACGAACGGAGCATCCCCACACAAGCGAGGGTGGCAAGCGACGTGCCGAAGACGGGGACGATGTCTCATACCGTCTCTCATACCAGCGTACCACCCCGCGGCCGTGAAGTCCTGATAGAGGCGCCCGGAGTACACGGCACGACGCTCCTCACTCGCGGCACCCGGACACGCCACATGCCATGAAAACATCACGATCTCCATCTACCATGCGGGAAACGGGAACGGTCGGTGGTGTATAACGCGGCGGTGGCATAGGTGCCATCCTGGCGACATGGCACTATTGACCTATGGTCTTCGGCTATGCACTGATGGTGGGCGTCGTGCAGACGCGCGAAGAAAGCTGTGGCGCCGGCGGCAGCCGGGGAGGAATCGGGATTGGGTACAGCAACAGATATCGGCATTGTTGGTTGCGGCAAAATCAGTGGCATCTACCTTCAAAACCTGAGCACGTATGCGGGTATCCGTGTGGTGGCGTGCGCTGACATCGATGTCCAACGGGCGGAAGTGCAGGCGGAGCGGTATGGCGTGCCCAGGGCATGTTCGGTTGAGGCATTGCTGAGCGATGCCGACGTCGATATCGTGGTGAACCTGACGATCCCTGCCGCGCACGGCACGGTAGGGCTTGCCGCGCTGCATGCAGGCAAGTCCGTCTACAACGAAAAGCCACTGGCACTCAACCGCGATGATGCACAGCGGATGCTGGCGGTGGCTCGGGAGCGAGGGCTGCGTCTCGGTGGCGCTCCTGACACATTCCTCGGAGGGGGGCTCCAGACGTGCCGAAAACTGCTTGATGACGGGGCGATTGGGGTCCCCGTGGCCGCAACAGCGTTTATGATGAGTCACGGTCACGAAAGCTGGCACCCCAACCCCGACTTTTACTACCAGCCGGGAGGAGGGCCGATGTTCGACATGGGACCATACTACCTCACGGCTCTCGTCGCCACGCTCGGCCCGGTGCGACGGGTCACGGGTTCGGCCCGGATCACCGTACCGGAGCGCGCCATCACCAGTCAGCCACTCGCTGGCACGAACATCAAGGTGAACGTACCAACTCATGTCGCCGGTGTCCTCGACTTTGCCTCTGGACCAATCGCGACCATCGTGACAAGTTTCGATGTCTGGTCGGCAAACGTCCCCCGTCTCGAAATTTATGGCTCTGATGGGACGCTCAGTCTGCCCGATCCGAATACGTTCGGGGGACCCGTGCGTCTCCGGCGTGCGGGCGAGCAGGAATGGAGCGAGGTGCCGCTCACGCATGGCAATATCAGCAATAGCCGCGGTCTCGGCGTGCTCGATATGGCGCGGGCAATCCAGCAAGGGCGCCCGCATCGCGCGAATGGTGACCTGGCCTCCCACGTGTTGGCAATCATGCAGGCGATTCACGAGGCGTCAGAGCGTGGCGTCCATTCCGACCTCCTGGAGCAGTGTGAGCGGCCCGCGGCAATTCCCGCCGGGCTGGCCGACGGGGAGATTGACTGAAGAATGACTACGGGGTAAGGAGAACGTGCATGCACGACACCCGAAACGATGACACCATCCCTCACTTTGCCGTAGGCAACTATATCTTCGGGCCGGTGCAGGGACAACACCTGGAAATGGTGGCACGAGCTGGCTTTCCTGGTATGGAACTCTACCGCACGCTGATGATGGAGTACGTGGACCGACCGGGCGCGTTGAAAGAACTGTTTGATCAGCACGGACTGACCGTCTGTACTGTCTCCAACGGTGGGCCGGGCATGCTGTGTGACTTTCTCACCCCGGCGCATCGCCAGCAAACAATTGACGACCACGTGGCCTTCGCCCGTGACGTGCTGACGGTGCTGGGCTGCACCTATTTCAAGATGAATATGGGAGCACGACCTGAAGGGGGAACGACCGACGCGCAGCTGGCGACGCTGGCCGATGCGTTGAACGAACTGGGACGGGCGACCGCCGCAATCGGCATTCGACTGGCGCCACATCCCCACATCTGGGGACCCGTTGAGCGACCCCATGAAGTACGGGCACTTCTGGATCAGACTGACCCTGCCTACGTCTCCTGGATACCGGACACCGCACACCTGAACCTTGGCGGTGGCGACCCGTACGAACTGATGAGGGACTACTACGAGCGTATCGCCGCCGTCCATTGGAAGGACACCGAAGCGGCATACCGCGGCTACACCGGAGCGACGCCCACGGTGCAACAGCATCAGGAGAAGATTCTTTATAAGGATCTGGGCGGCGGCGGCGTAGACATTCCGCGCATCTGGCAGTTGCTCCAGAAGCGTGGCTACCAGGGGTGGATCACGCTCGATCTTGACCCGCCGCGCCCATTGGAGGGAGAAGGCACGCCCGAGGAGAAGTTGCTGATCAATCAGCGATTCCTGCGAGAGGCGCTGATGATCCAGATGCTGTAGCAGCGAAGAGAATGGTGGTGCCCGGGACACGGCTCGAACGTGCGACCCTTAGCTTCGGAGGCTAATGCTCTATCCACTGAGCTACCCGGGCAGGACACGGTGGGCGATTCAGGACTCGAACCTGACACCTCTGCCTTATCAGGGCAGCGCTCTAACCAACTGAGCTAATCGCCCGCGCTTGCGTCTGTACTATACCACATTCCGCCCCGTTTGACGGTCAGGGTCTTTTCATGACTCTTAGGGAGGGGTACACAGTTCCGGCCGGTGCTGGGGGAAGCAGGGAGGGAGCGCAAGGTGGGCCAGGAGACGCTGGCGGAGGCGCTCGGGCAGATACCGGATCGACGACGGGCGCATCTGCGGGTGCATGAGGTGGTGCCGGTGCTGCAGTTCAGCGTTGCGGCGATGCTATGTGGGGCGCGTAGTGTGTCGGCCATGGCGCAGTGGGGCCGTGAGCGGCGGGAGGATTGTCCCGGGTTGTTGGTGGCCTTGGGGCGGGTACCGGGACGGAGTCCGAGCGTGGCGACGCTGCATCGGGTGTGCAAGCAGCTGCCTGTCGCAGCGTTTGAAGGAGCGGTGGGCCGGTAGCTGGGGCAGACGGGCGTGGCACCCGAGGAGGTCCTGGCCGTAGATCGCAAGACGCTGCGGGGGATCCATGGCGAGCAGGTGCCGGGGGTGCATCTGGTGAGCGTGTAGGCGACCCGATCGTCGGCGGTGCTGGCGCAGGTCGCTGCACCGGGGAAAGGGGTCGTATCGTCCCGCGCACGGGTGAAGTCAGCCACGAGGTGACCTTTGGGATCACCGGTCTCGCCCCAGAGCACGCCGACGCAACCCACATGCTCTCCTTCATCCGCGCCTCCTGGGCCATCGAGAACCGATCACACTACGTGCGTGACGTGACCTAGGGGGAAGACCACGCCCAGATTGGCACAGGTGCTGCTCCTCAGGCCGTCGCCATCTGCCGTAACCTCGTATTGGCCCTCATACGCGGCGTAGGCGCCACCAATATCGCCCAGACCCTCCGCACCTTTGCCGCCCGCCCTCGCGGCCGTCACCCTGGTGCTTGGTCACTCCCTCCCATCATGAAAAGGCTCTGGGAGCCCCAGCGGTAACTGTTCACACTGGTAGTAACGGAGTCGGCAGTGCTGGTAGACTCTGGGAATGACGCTGGAAGAAGAAAACGCACGCCTGCGGTCGGAGAACATCCGGCTGCAAGCCGAGCAGA